>OLGZ01001890.1_pt1 | contig 10901 bp, 12 predicted proteins | sample 1605981 | NCBI WGS metagenome assembly OLGZ01 (sample SAMN03283291) | human gut metagenome | biome: human-associated habitat; material: feces | host: Homo sapiens | place: Peru | collected 2012 | reverse complement strand
GGACATGGTTCATTTCTACCTATTTTTTCTACTTTTCTTGTTGTTTTTACTTTATCTTTACTGTCATTTGTTCCTGTTGGTTTAGCAACTTCTTTTCTTTCTAGATTTTGTTTAATTTCTGCTTTTAATAAATATTTTGTTATTTCTCTATTTATTGTATCAAGCATTTCATCAAATAATTGGAATCCTTCATTAGTATACTCAACTAAAGGGTTATTTTGTGCATAACTTCTAAGACCGATACCTTCTTTTAAATGATCCATAGTGTTAATATGTTCCATCCAGTGTGTATCAATTACTCTTAATGCAATTACCTTTTCAAAATCATTTACTATTTCTTCTGGTAAATCTTTTATTTTATTTTCATATTCTCCTATAATTTTATCTTCTAATATTTGAATTACTTCATCTTTTGATTTATTTATAATTTCAGATAATTTCATATTTGAATTTCTAAGTAAATTTTCATTTACATATTCACATATTTCAGAACAATCAAATTCAAGTAATTCAGGTTGTTCTACTAAATGAGACATAACTAAATTATAAATATGATCTTTTATTAAGTTTATTATAGATTCATGAATTGAGTCACTATCAAGTATTTCATTTCTTCTTTCATACATAATTTCTCTTTGTCTACCCATTACATCATCATATTGAAGTAAACTTTTTCTTATATCGAAGTTATTTCCTTCAACTTTCTTTTGAGCAGTTTCAACATTTCTAGTCATTGTTTTACTTCTTAAATTAATTGTTGTTCCAAGACCAGCTGCTTGAAGTAAATCTTTAAATCTATCTGTTCCAAATCTAACCATTAAGTCATCTTCAAAACTTACAAAGAATTGTGTATAACCTGGGTCACCTTGTCTACCAGCACGTCCTCTAAGCTGATTATCTATACGTCTTGATTCATGTCTTTCTGTACCAATTACACATAAACCACCTAATTCTTTTACACCTTCACCAAGTTTAATATCGGTACCACGACCAGCCATGTTAGTAGCGATTGTAACTGAACCTATTTCACCTGCTTTAGCAATAATTTCTGCTTCTCTTGCATGGTTCTTAGCATTTAATACTTCATGCTTAATTCTTTCTTTTTTAAGCATATTACTTATAAGTTCACTTGTTTCAATTGCTATTGTACCAACTAGAACTGGTTGTCCTGTTGCATGTCTTTCTTTTATTTCTTTTATAATAGCATTATATTTGTCTTGTTTAGTTGCAAATATTAAATCTGCCATATCTTTTCTTATAACAGGTTTATTTGTTGGAATTTGAATTACATACATGTTGTATATATTTCTAAATTCTTCTTCTTCTGTTTTAGCAGTACCTGTCATACCAGATAATTTTTTATACATTCTAAATAGATTTTGGAATGTAATAGTTGCAAGTGTCTTAGTTTCTTCATTAATTTTTACACCTTCTTTTGCTTCAATTGCTTGGTGTAATCCTTCAGAGAAAGCTCTTCCTTGCATAAGTCTTCCTGTGAATTGGTCAACTATAACTACTTTACCATCTTGAACTACATAATCAACTTCATTTTTCATAGTAAAGTTTGCTCTTAACGCTTGATTTATATGATGAACTAAAGCTGAATATTTAATATCATACATATTATCTATTCCATAGAATTTTTCACATTTTTTGCTTCCTTCATCTGTTAAGTTAATACTTTTTGTTTTTTCATCTATTATGAAATCTTCATTTTCTTTTAGATCTCTAACAAATCTTTGTGCATCCATATATTGATTATTTGAATGCATTGCACCACCTGATATTATAAGTGGTGTTCTTGCTTCATCTATTAATACAGAGTCAACTTCGTCGACAATAGCGAAATTAAGTGGTCTTTGTACTCTATCTTCTTTTCTAACAACCATGTTATCTCTTAAATAATCAAATCCAATTTCATTATTTGTAGAATATAAAATATCACAGTTATATCTTTCTCTCTTTTCTGCTGGAGATAAATCTCTAAGATTAGTTCCTACTGTTAATCCTAAAAATTCAAATATTTGACCCATCCAAGCAGCATCTCTGCTTGCTAAGTATTCATTAACTGTTATAATGTGTACACCTTCACCAGTTAATGCATTTAAATATGCTGGCATAACAGATGTTAATGTTTTACCTTCACCTGTTTTCATTTCAGCAATATTACCATAATGAATTGCAAGTGCACCAAGTACCTGTGTATAAAATGGTTTTTCGTTGATTACTCTTTTTGCTGCTTCTCTAACAGTAGCAAAAGCATCAACAAGTATATCATCTAAAGTTTTTCCTTTTTCTAATTCTTTTTTAAATTCTTCTGTTTTATGTTGTAACTGTTTATCAGTTAATTTTTCATATTCATCACTTTTTGCCTCTATTTGATCTGCTATTTTCATAAATCTTCTTAATTCTTTATATTCAAAATCAAATAAGCTTCTTAATATGTTCATTTAATCATCTCCTTTAGTAATTATAACAAAAATTATATTATTTCACAATAAAAGCACTAATAATAGTGCTAAATTTTTTGTCTTTTCTTATATCTTCCATAGATAGTAAATATAATAATTAAAATACATACAATTACTGTAGATAATACCGCTACTTGCTTATATGGAAAAATATTTAATGAAGGCTTAAACTGCATTTGAATTTTCTTCTCTGTATCACCTTTTTTTATTGTCCAAGTATAAACATTATCATTAACTATTTCTGCATTCGAAAAATTAACATCAAACGGATTTTCTATATTAATTTGTAAAACATCTAAATCTACTAAATTTGTTCCGTTCATCTTAATTCCATTATCGTTTGAAACTTTTAGCTTTTGATTTACATACAAATCAATATAATTATTTGATTTATTAAATTGTATTTCATCAATAAGTTCATGATAAACTTTACTATTAAGTAAATATTCCTCTATTGAATCATACTTTTTATTATATGTAATTCTTACATTATTATCACTTAAAACCACCTCATAATCGTCTTCTGGAATATTATTTTCTTTAAATATTTTTAATGTTTTTGTATACGCATTATTACTATTATCTATTGTTAAATAAAGTTCTTCATTTATTGACATATCATCGTTTATTTTTAAATTATAATTACCTGAACAACCAGTTACTAAAATTAATAGAATACCAATTATAAATATTTTTAACTTTTTATTCATTAATTACACCTTCTTTATCAAGTAATAATTTACTGCTTCTTTATTTAAGTCATCAAGAGATATAGTAGAGTTTTTTGAATAATCTATAGTATTTCCATAAGCTCTTGAAGAGTATGAACAAACATAAGGATTGTCCAAACTTGAAGGACTTACAATCATGACTTTTCCATCATTAGTAGAATTATAAACAATAATGTAATCATGATCACAAGTTAATTTAGAATTTTTATTTGCAGATACTTCTGCAATTACTATTCCTCCATTTTTAAGCTCATCCTTTATTTTGAAACTATCAATATTAGTTAATGATAATGCCCCGTATCTTTTCATAACTGATGAAAACACACTTCCAATATCAAACTTCGTATTGCATAAATCTAGATTATCATTTTTATACAAATTGAATACTTGAACAGGATTTATATTATTATCATATAAAGTTGAAATTGTTGTAGATATTGCTGTAATACTACTTCCAAATGAATTCATGTATATTTTTTGATTATTACAAATATAATATGCTGTTTTCATATATGCTTTATTTTGATTAAAATAATATAAATTTTTACCTGTGGATGTTATATATTTTTTTTCTGGTTCTATCCCATCAGAATTATTTCCATAATCTGTATTAGGATGTATCTCATTATACAATGTTATCTCATTATATTTTTCAACTCTTTTAATTCCATCCATATTTGAATTATAAACACAACTATTTATTGTAAAAATATTGCATATCATAAAAAATAATAACAAAACAATATCTGTAAATACTATATATATAACATAATTTTTCTTTCTTTTAAATATTATGATTATCGGAAGAATTATTAATGCAATTATTTTTAATATTATAAATAACCATAATACTGTAACACTATTACACATAATTATTCCTCACAATCTATTAATGTTTCAAATTTATTTGAATCTGAATTATATTTTTTCATACAATATATATCATCTTGACCATATGATGTACTAACAAGTATTAATTCAAAATTATTATCTAAATCTAAATCAATAACACTATTTAAACTTGTAGACCATGTTGAATTTTGTTTATCTAAATCAACTATTGTTTTATCTACAACATTAACATCACCATTAATAACAGAAAAAATTATGGAAAAACACTTATCGGCTTTTTCATCACCTAAATAAAAGTTTGATATAGAATATAAATAATCATTCTTACCATCATTATCTAAATCTAACTCATATTTTTTTATTCTAACCCTTTGATCTTTATTTAATGAAAATCTGTCCAATATATTTACTACATTAGAATCTTTTTCAACATTATCAATTTCAGAAGCTGTTTTTACATTGTCATAATTAAGTTTTGATTTTATTGAAATCATGCTTGGTCCAAAATTTATTAATGTGTTATTTTCATCATACAAATTAATGCTACCGCCATCATATTTATAATATATCTTGCCATTAAATTTGCTTTTCAAAAAGAAATTAAATTCTTCTCCTTGATATTTTTTTATATAGTTATTACTTACTTTTTTCCAATTATTATTATTTTTTCTCCACATTTCTTTATTGTTAACAAAAACATACATTGAATTTTCATTTTTATAAAGTAAAACACTTGAAATAATAACTATAACAAAAAGCAATAAATAGCATATCATTATTTTCTTTTTTGACATATTTTCACCCCTTATTTATACAATATCCATATATCATGAGTTGTTGAACCATCTAACGCACAAGGAAGTTCATTATTAGGAAGTACATCACCTGTTGCTATATCAGCAGGATCAGAAACTAAAACTTTATCACCTTCTACACCTATTACCGCAAGAAAATGCATACCGCCTGGACATTTTACTTCAGAAACAGGATAATTATTTTGATCAAGTAAATTTTTAAAGTAACTTGCCGATGGAACTTTATCTGCATCTCTTCTTAATTTTACACCAGGTGCAACATCTTGCCAATATGAATCAGCACTCCAACTTAAGTCCCCAGCTGAAGTAAGAGCACCATTTTTCTTAAGCGTATTAGCCAAAACACCTGGATCAAAATTTTTATCTACCGCACCCATATTAGCCATTTGAATAGCAATTGATGTTATAAGGCACCCTTGTCTAGCCATATCTCCATCACTTCCAAGACTTATATCGGACCATGACTCACCACCTTGATTCCAAGATAAATAATCCCCAGAGCCATGAGTTTTTGAAGATTTTTTAGATGATGTATGCGTAGAACTATTATTCTTTGGTGTATATTTGATTTTATATGTTTTATTAAATACTAAATATTTATAATCACAAGAATATGCATTACCTGATAAATATTTATCAGAAACATTTAAACTAAGTATTAAATTTACCAATACTGGGGTAAGAAATAATAATATTGTTGCTGCTACTCTTTTTGCAAAATTAACGCTTGCTTTTTTCAAAGCGTCTTTCTCTGATGATGCTGTTGCTTTTGCAAAATCTAATGATCCAAATAAAATAAGTAATATTGGTCCAATTACATAAAATAATTTCAAAACGTTATTTACAAATACATTAAAATCATCACTAAAGATTTGTCCACATTTATCTTTATTTTTATTTATAATTGTATTTACTTGCTTCCTCTCACTAGAACAAATAATATTTTTTTCTTTTTTCTTCATTAAATCTATTATAACTAAATTTTTTCTTACATTATATTCATTACATAATGCTACTGTTGATTCATCATCATTTTTAGTACAATCAAGTCCATTCAATTTTTCATCATAAGAATTATAAAGATCAATTTGTGATTTAACTGATGTACAATTTTCCTTAGCACTTACCGGAATAATTCCAATAAAAAACAAACAAATTATAACTAAAGTATACTTAAAAGTTCTTTTATTCATTGGTACCATCCTTATCTAAAATAATTATATAATATTGTAACTTTTTTTACAAGAAAAAAATAAAAATACCATTAATCTGGTATTCTTATGATTATTTCACCATCTTTTGAATATAAATATTTTTCTCTAGCATATCTTGCTACATAATCAGGGTCTTGTAGTTTCGTTACTGTATTATTAAGTTCATCTTCTTTATCTTTTAATTTTTCTAATTTAACTGTATACTCTTTTTTTTCTTTTTTCTTTTCATAAATTTGCATAGAAGTTGTAAATATACTCTTAAATAGTATTCCTCCTACTGCGAGAAATACTAATGTAACTATAATTGTTTTTCTTTTCAATTGTTTTTGTTTCATTAGATCCCCACCTTACAACTTTTAGTATATCATTACCGCTTATGTTAGTCAATTTTATTTAGCTTCTTATTGTCAAATAAATATGTAAAGAATACTATTCCAAGTATAAATGTAAATAAAAAATATAAATGTAACCTTCCATTATTTATAATGGATATTAAAACAAAATACAAAAGTATATGATCAAGCACAAAGAAAAAACTTATAATAATTTTGAAAATCAAATTTTTACTTGTCAAAAATTTATAGTTATATTTATAAGTAAATGCAAAAAACACACCATATAAAAAAGAAAAAGCTAACGACTTAATCTGTAAAATTAATGTCATTTAAATAATTTAGTAAAAACGGAGGATTCCTTTTTTGCATTTTCATCTATATAACTTATTGCATCTATCCTACCTTTTATTGTTACATTACCTTGATATGTATCTAGTTTAACTACTTCTAAATTTTCGCCCTTAATATTCATATATCCCTGAACAGTCTCAAGTAAAAATTCTTCACTATCAAAACTATCTATTTTTACAACTCCAGATATTATTATATTTTTTCTTTCAGATACTGAAAAAGAATGACTTAAATTTGTACTTACATCTTTTACCATTTCCATATTATCCTCCTTTATATTAAATAATATGAGGATAAAACATTTATAGAACAAAAAAACTCTTTTATTAAGAGTTATTCTGCTTTATTATATTCTTCAACAATAGCCTTTTCAATTATATCTCTTGCTTCTTGAGAAATTGGATGAACTATATCTCTATAATCACCTGTTGGAGTTTTTCTACTTGGCATTGCTACAAATAGACCATTATCTCCTGAAATAATTCTAATATCATGAATTGCAATCATGTCATCTAATAATATTTCAGCTATTCCTTTCATTCTTGAATTTTCTTTTTCGATTTTTTTAACCTTTACTGATGTTACTTTCATCACATATCATCTCCTTCTGATGTATTCTATAATAATTATATATTATTATTTTTGATTTAGCAACAAAAAATTACTTAATTCCATTAATTTGATACTGATATTCATACGCTGTACCTTCATCATTTAAACCATATGTAACAATAATTGTTACATTTTTTGTATTTATATCTTTATTCGTTTCAAAATTCTTTAATTTTTCATCACTAATATAGCCTTTTTCTATTAAATCATCTAATTTTATTTCATAACCGGATGTACTTGACTTTACTTTATTGCTTATTTCATCACTAGATACAATATAAGAATGAGTACTTACTCTAATTATTTCTTTTATTTCATCATTAGATATTTTTGAATATTCCTCTTTTTTCTTATTAGTATTTATTAATACAAATGTAGAAGTTATTCCTATAATTGCTATTACAGCAAGTAATTCTACTAATGTAAATGCTTTATTTTTCATTTGTTTCACCTACTATAAGAATTATAACATAAAAAGAAAACAATTATACCGTTTTTAATATAATTGTTTTACAAATTAAATCAGAATAACTAAAAGATGTTAAAACATTATTTATTTCTATAGTAAATACTCTATCATATATTCCTCTTATAAACCCTTTTTCTTCTCTTTTTCTTGCTCTACCTTCATCAATAATAGCTATTACTTCTTTATCTTTTAGTTTTAATAATTCATTAATTATTTGTTCTTTATTCATTAAAATTATCTTGGATAACCTACATACATACTTCCATATGATTTTATTCCACCTATTCCATCTTTACCGCATTTTGTTTTATTTAATAACTCTATTACATTTAATTCTTTAGTATTTTCTGTTTTTGATATCGATATAGCGATAATAGCAGGATCTAATGCATGAATATTAATTCTTTTTGGACTTGATGCAAAATTTGCACCCGCTCTTATTAATTCTTCATAATTAGATTGACAAGCACCAGCAATTATTTTTAATTTATCATATGATTTTTCATAATTTCTAGCAACTCTAATTGCTTTTGCAAAATTATCACTATTTTTGTATGTGTGATCCTCACCTTTCTTTGAATTATATGCATCATGTCCTGTAATTATTACAATATCTGGTCTTATATCCTCTAAATATTTTCTTATATTTTTATATAAATTCTCTTCCTTTTCATAAACTCCAAAAGCAGTAAGTCCAGCATTTTTATAAAATTTTAAACATCTTTTAAGGTACTCATTATCCCCATCAATATGAAGTATCTTCCCCGGTATATAAAAAAAATCATCTCTATCTTCTGGCATAAAATCTATTGTTTCTAAAAATCTTTCATCCTCAGCATCCTTTTCATCTAAAACAATATCTTCTTTTTTTAAATCAGATAATTCACTATCTGCACATAACCTAATATCTATACCAACTAAATAATATACTTCATTTTCTATTTTATCTACTTTAAAATACATATCATTATTGTATTTATTTCTAGATACAATATCTCCAACCTTTATAATATCATTCATTATGTTCACCTTCATTTACATCACTATATTTTATGCATTAAAAAAAATGAAGTTACTTATTCTTCATTTAATTTATTTGATATTTCTATAAATTGTTCAATTGTTAAATTTTCAGCGCGCACTGTTAAATCTAAATCATATTCTTTTAATACTTCTAATATTTTATCTAAATTATAACCTTTTAAATTATTTCTTAAGTTCTTTCTTTTAAATTTAAATGAGTCTCTTATAATATTAAAGAATAGTTTTTCATTTTCCACAGTATAATTATTTTTCTTTTTATCCATTTCTATAATAACGCTATCAACATTAGGTGCGGGTACAAATGAATTTCTAGATACATTCATTAATTTTTTTATATCAAAATAATAATTTAAAAATACAGTTAATGAATTATAGTCTTTTGTTCCAACTTTTGCATTAAATCTATCTCCAACTTCTTTTTGAACCATAATAACTATTTTATCAACGCCTAAATCATCTTCTATTATCTTTTCAATTATAGGAGTTGTTATATAATATGGTAAATTCGCAACTACATATAATTTTTTATATTCATATTTTTTTATATCTTCTTTTACATTTCTTTTTAAAAAATCAGTAAATATTATTTCTACGTTATCTTTATCTCCTAGTACTTCATTTATAATTGGTTTTAATGTTTCATCTATTTCGTAACCAATTACATTTTTAGCATAATTACTAGTTACATTTGTAAGTGCAGCTGCTCCTACTCCAATCTCAATAACTAATGTATCTTTATCTATATTACTTTTTAACGCAATATTTTCTAAAATATTTTTATCTTTTAAAAAGTTTTGTCCAAATTTTTTCTTAAAATTAAAATTATATTTTTCTATTAAATCTTTCATATATACTCCTATATTTTAAATAAGTTTCTAGCATTATTTGTAGTTATTTCTTTTATTTCTTCATATTCCATATCAAGTTCACTTGCAATTTGTTTTAATATATAAACTAAATTAAGTGATGTATTTACTTTACCTCTATTTGGTTCTGGTGATAAATATGGTGAATCTGTTTCAACTAAAATATGATTAATATCTATATTTTTTACCATTTCTCTTTGTTTTTTATTATTTTTAAATGTTATTGGTCCATCAATTCCTATATTAAATCCTATTTTTATAAATTCTTTTGCCATTTCTGTACTTCCGGAATAACAATGTATACTACCTCTTAAATTTCTTGTTTTTAATATATCATATACATCTTGAACTGCATCTCTACTGTGGATAATTACTGGTAAATTATATTTTTCCGCAAGTTCTAATTCTTTAATAAATAATTCTTTTTGCTTTTCTTTATTATCTTTTATCCAATAATAATCAAGACCTATTTCACCTATCGCAACTACTTTTTCATTTTTTAATTGGTCCTCTAATAATTTTAAATCTTCATCTGTAATTTCATTTACCACAGAATGATCATAACCAATCGCTGCATATACATTATCATATTTTTTAGATAATTCAAGTACTTCTAAATTACTTTTTTTATCTATTCCATTTAATATCATAACAATATTATTTTTTTTACATTCTTTAATTATTTCTTCAGCATTTTCTACTTCACTATAATAAATATGACAATGTGTATCAATAAGCATTAAAATCACCTAAAAAGATTATACCATAATTAGTATAATCTTTTAATTTATTTTTTCATTTGTTCTTTAATATATTCTATTTCCTCTTCTTTATCTAGTCTAACGAATAATGGTTCACCTTTTTCTATTACTTTTGTTCCCTCTTTAAAGTTATTGTAATTTAAAAGTGTATCCCAAGAATTATCAATATCATTAATATTTAACTGAGATAATATACTTTCTGATGTGCTTTTCATAAATGATTTTAATAATATTGCAATTTTTCTTAATGATTCTGCTAAATAATACATAACTGTTTTAAGTTCATCAGTATTTCCTTCTTTTGAAAGTACCCAAGGTGCAGTTTCATCAATATACTTATTTGTTCTAGATATTATATTCCATAATTCTATTAATGCATT
>OLGZ01001889.1_pt1 | contig 10903 bp, 11 predicted proteins | sample 1605981 | NCBI WGS metagenome assembly OLGZ01 (sample SAMN03283291) | human gut metagenome | biome: human-associated habitat; material: feces | host: Homo sapiens | place: Peru | collected 2012 | reverse complement strand
CCCGCAGGAACTGGTAGCCCTTGATGTGGGCAGGGACGCCGATCTGGTGCAAAATTTCGGTGACGGTCAGTTCGTCACTGTCCACACTGGTGTGGAGCAGGTGCTTTTCCTGTCCGCTGGCTGCCTTGAGCACCCGGGCGGCAAGGACGCTTTCGTCAAAGGGCTTGACAAAATAGTAGGCAAAGCCTTCGTCCAGCAGTTCCTGTACCATTTCCTCGCTCTGAAACGCGCCGGTAACGAAAAACGAGGTGTGGCGCTCGCCGGCGGCATTGTAGCGCTGCTTGACCGCCAGTGCATCCAGCCCGGGCATAAAGGCATCCAGCAGCACCACCTGCGGACGAACGGCCAGCATCTTCTGTAAAACCTTATTTCCATCCTTTTCCACAACGGTCACTTCCACGCCCTTTTGCTCCAGCGCCTCGCGGCAGGCTTCTGTGATCTGAGCACCGGTATCCGACATCAAGAATCTCACTTTATCCATGGTTGTTTCCTCCAATGTGTGCAGTTCCTTTAATACCATGGATTTTACCATAATTTTCCAGACAGTTCAACGGTTTATTTTGGGAAATTATGGAAATTCCGCTCGAATGTCCTACTTTTTTATGCTGCCGCATCCGTTCCGGACACGGAATGTGCCTGTTCCAGCATGGTTTGCGCAAAAATGCCGTAGCCTCGTGTCGGGTCATTGACCAGCACATGGGTCACCGCACCCACCAGCCGCCCGTTTTGCAGGATGGGACTGCCGCTCATCCCCTGCACGATGCCGCCGGTCTGTGCCAGCAGTGCCGGGTCGGTGACGCGCAGCACCATGTTGCGGCGCGGGTCGGCATCGTTCACCTTTTCAATATAGACGCGGTAGCTGCGGGGCGTTTCGCCGTTGGTGGTGGTCAGGATCTCTGCCGCGCCGGGCAGCACCTCCTGCGCAAAGGCAAGCTCCGTCTGCTGCCCGGCAATGGCGGTGCTTACTGTGCCGTAGACGCCGTTTTCGCCGTTGATGCAGATCCTGCCAAGGGCGTGGTCGCTGATAAATTTGCCCTTCAGTTCCCCGGGGCTGCCGGCGGTGCCGCCGGTGCAGCCCACGATCTGGCAGGCCACGATCTCGCCGCTGCGCAGGGCGACCTGCTCGCCGGTGTCACTGTCGCTGATGGGGTGCCCCAGCCCGGCAAACACCCCGGCCTGCGCGTCCACAAAGGTCAGCGTACCCACCCCGGCGGAGGAATCCCGCACCCACATTCCTGCCCGCCACTGGGCGTTCTGGGTATCCCACACCGGCAAAAGGGTGGTCTGCCGCTGCTCGCCCTTGCGGACGTAAACCACCTCCACCGCCGCACCGGCAGCGGCTTCCAGCGCGGCATGGACCTGCTCGTTGGTCTCGGTGACGGTGTTCCCCATGCGGATGACCCGGTCGCCCAGCCGCAGCCCCGCCTGCTTTGCAGGGTTCACCGTACCGGCGGCGGTATGCACCTCGGAAAAGCCCACCACAAGCGCCCCCTCTGAGAACATCTTCACCCCAAAAGGCGTGCCGCATACCGTAACCGTGGGGCGCTGCATCACGGTGGCGCGGATGGTCTTGACCGGCAGCCAGCCGCCCAGCGCCAGCGTAGTCTGATAGCTGCCCGCTGCCCGGGTGCTGGCCACATTGCGGCTGCCGTGCCCGCGCAGCGGTTCCACCCAGCCAAAGCGCGGCAGCATGAGCGGCTGTTCCGGTTCCAGATAAACCTGCTCCGGCAGGGCGCACCACAGCCAGCCCAGCGCCGCCACGGCTGCCACCAGCAGATAAGCCCCTATAATCTTTATCCACCTGACGATGCTGTGCTTGGACATTTTACGGCCTCCCTGCGCATTTTTCGGATTTATTATGCGCAGAAAAGGGCGAAAATAACAGGGCTTTCGCAGATGCCGCTTTCCGCTTTAGTCCCTTCCCGTAAAAATGGAAGCCCGGAAGATCCGCAGACCTTCCGGGCTTGCTCTATCTGTCACAAGCGATTTTTCCGCAGCGCAAAGGCGTGGCACGGCGGCGGTGCGCCTTATTTTTCATCGTGCAAAGTGCCGGTGCCGCCCTCCACCACGCCGTCATGCTTGAGCACGGCGGTAATGGTGCCAAAGAAGCACTTTACATCCAGCCCAAAGCTGATATGCTCCACATACCAGCCGTCCAGCTTTGCCTTTTCGGCAATTTCCAGTTCGTCCCGGCCGTGGATCTGCGCCCATCCGGTCAGCCCCGGGCGCACATCGTTTGCGCCGTACTTGTCCCGCTCAGCCAACAGGTCGTACTGGTTCCACAGCGCCGGGCGCGGCCCGATGACTGCCATATCCCCCACAAGGATGTTCCACAGCTGCGGCAGTTCGTCCAGACTGGTCTTGCGCAGAAAGCGCCCCATGCGGGTGATATACTGCTCCGGGTCATGCAGCAGATGGGTAGGCATATCGTGCGGGGTGTCGATGCGCATGGTGCGGAACTTGAGGATCTGGAAATGCCGCTTGCCGATGCCTACCCGCTTCTGCCGGAAAAACACCGGCCCGGGCGAGTCCAGCTTGATGGCAACAGCCAGAAGCAGCAGCAGCCACGAAAGGCACAGGATGCCGCAGGCCGACAGCAAAATATCCAGCAGCCGTTTGATCCGATTTCGATACATAAATAAAACTTCCTCCGTTTTCTACGGGTGTACCGCTTTATTATAGCAGTATGGGCAGCATTTTTCAATTGCAGGCTGTGCCCGGCGGCTGATATTTGGCGATTTTGGAGGAAGTGGACGCTTTACCTCTTGTTTTTTACCTAATATCGCGCTATAATAGGCAATTGTTATGTCAATTCAGGTTTATTATAGGAGGTAGATAACTCATGGCTACGACCAGCCGTTCCGCAGACCTGACCAGCGGGCCCATGCTGCAAAAGATCATTTTGTTTTCTGTGCCGCTGGCGGCATCCAGCATTCTGCAATTGCTGTTCAACGCCGCCGACGTTGTGGTGGTGGGGCGCTTTGCGGGCAGCACGGCGCTGGCCGCTGTTGGCTCCAACGGTGCGCTGATCAATCTGCTGGTCAACCTGTTCGTCGGGCTTTCGCTGGGTGCCAACGTGGTGGCAGCCCGGTGCTTTGGTGCCCGGGACGAAAAAGGCGTGCAGGATACGGTACATACCGCCGTGGCGCTGGGCTTGGTCAGCGGCGTGCTGCTGGCGGTGGTGGGCTTTTGCACCGCACGCGGCCTGCTGGAGCTGATGAGCTGCCCGGAGGATGTGATCGGTCTTTCCGCCCTGTACCTGAAGATCTATTTTATCGGAATGCCCATGACCATGCTGTACAACTTCAGCAGTGCGCTGCTGCGGGCCGTAGGCGACACCAAGCGCCCGCTGTACTGTCTGGCCGCTGCCGGCGTCATCAACGTGGTGCTGAATCTTGTCTTTGTCATCGGCTTTTCCATGAGCGTGGCAGGCGTAGCACTGGCCACCATCATCAGCCAGACCGTGTCCGCGCTGCTGGTGACCGGGATGCTCGTCCGGGAGGAGGGTGCGCTGCGGCTGGACCTGCGGCGGCTGGCCTTCCACGCCGGGACGCTGAAGCAGATCTTGCTCATCGGTCTGCCTGCCGGGCTGCAAAGCACGGTGTTTAGCCTTTCCAACGTGGTCATCCAGTCCTCCATCAACTCCTTCGGCTCCATGGTGGTGGCGGGCAACTCTGCCTCCTCTAATCTGGAGGGCTTTGTGTATACCGCCATGAACGCCTTTGCGCAGGCCGCTGTCACCTTTACCAGCCAGAACATCGGCGCACGCAAGTACCACAACCTTGACCGGGTGATCCGCAATTGTCTGCTGTGTGTCGTGGTGACCGGCCTTGTGCTGGGCGGCGGCGCAGCGCTGGCGGGACACCAGCTGCTGCGCTTCTACTCCTCGGATCCTGCGGTCATTGCCACCGGCGCTGAGCGGCTGCGGCTCATCTGCGGCTCCTATCTGCTGTGCGGCATCATGGACGTGCTGGCCAGCAGCCTGCGCGGGCTGGGTTACAGCGTGCTGCCCATGGTGGTAAGCCTTGTGGGTGTGTGCGTGCTGCGGCTGGTGTGGATCGCCACCATTTTCCAGCTGAATCGCACCCCCTTTATGCTGTACATCAGCTACCCCATCAGCTGGGCGCTGACCGCACTGGTGCATCTCGGCTGTCTGCTGGTAGTGCGGCGGCATCTGCGTCAGAACCAGCAGCAGACACAGGCGGCATAATCAATTTCGAACAAAGCAACGCCCTTTCGGTTATAACTCTTCCCGTGAAAAAGCAGTTCCGAAACGCCCGCAGGCGTTTCGGAACTGCAAATAAAAAATATTTTTCCTCTGACGTTGCCCAAAGCAAAGCGGAGGGCATTTGAAATCTTCTCACCAAAAAGGACTGCTGCGTCAAACGATGCAGCAGTCCTTTTTTTACAGGGCCACATCCAGTGCCATCATCAGCGCAAACCCCAGCACGATGCTGATGACACCGGCCACTTCATCCGGTTCCACCGCCTCAGGGATCATCTCCTGTGCGGTCACACACACCATACAGCCCGCCGCCGCACTCATGAGCCACGGCAGCGCTGCACCTACCCACTCGGCCAGCACAAAGGCCAGCACCGCACCCAAGGGCTCCACCAGCCCGGACGCCGCCCCTGCGGCAAAGGACTGCCCCCGGGTGCGCCCGCTCTGGGTCAGCGGCAGACTGACCGCCGCACCCTCCGGGATATTCTGCAAGCCGATTCCGAGGCTCAGCGCCAGCGCTCCGCTTACGGCGTCTGCGTCCCCGTGCAGCGCCAGTGCCGCAGCAAGCCCCACCACCATGCCCTCCGGCAGGTTGTGCAGGGTGACCGCCAGCACCATGCGCCCGCAATGCCCGGGGCCGCCCGCCAGCAGCTGCCCGGCGGCATCCTCCAGTCGCAAAAGCCCCACAGCACCTAAAATAAGCCCCAGCGCCGGGGGCACCCACGCCGCCCTGCCCTGCGACCGGGCTATGGCCGGCAGCAGCAGGCTCCATACGCTGGCCGCCAGCATGATACCCGCCGCCATTCCGCACAAAATGCGCCGGGTAGCCGGTCTTGCCTGCCTGCGCAGCAAAAACACCCCTGCTGCTCCCAGCGCGGTACACGCCGCCGGAAACAGCCAGACCCCAAGTATGAAAACGATCCGGTTCAAACCGCATTCCCCCTTTGCCCTTTGTATGCACAAACGGGCAAAAGGGTGCGGGCTGCTTACTCAATAAGCCAAACCACCTCTACTGATTCACTTTCCATGGAAAGCGGAGCCTGAACCCTGCGGGAAAGTAGAGAATTCAATTCATCAAAGCAAAGCACCCCCGAACTGTCCAATGCAGATTGCGGACACATAAGCAGGTTTCTGCCAAGTGCATCGCCTACGGTCATCGTTTTTATTCCAACAACCCTTTCTCCCATTGTTTCCGCAATAAATGTTGCTTTCTGCCGGGAATCCTCCAGCGCCATTTTCAGCAGTTCCTGATGGATTGTCTCTGGAGCCGAAAATTTATATTGCGTTTCAATTCCGGCATCCAGCGCTTTTTTCTGTACCACATTCCGAATGAAATTAGCAAAATCCATATTGAACGGCACGCACAGTTTCAGTTCACGTTCAACCTCGATTTGAAAACCAGAGTTAGTGGAACGGCGTTCAACAGCATCCTCTCCGATATGAATATCCTCCGGCTTAACGCCAGCGCGTTCCAACTCTTCGAGAAATTCTTCCGACTGATGTGTCACTTTCTTTATAGCAGCAGCCGCAGAGCCCTCTGTTCCCCAGAACTGCACCGAAATTTCCATCAGGTCGTAGGCGTATTCTTTTGCAGCCTCGCCGCGAATCGTCAATTTACCCATAAAGACATTCTCCTTAAAACGCGATAGCTTCCTCTTCGCTGCCATAGGGCAGGCCGGTGTCGGGGTTCATGGGCGGCACGGCCGCTGCGGTGTCTGCCTTTACCTTGCAGATCACGGCATCGCACAGGATGTACTTCACCTTTGCCACAGCGGTGTTGCCGATCTTATCGTACAGACGGCCTGCACTGTAGCAGTCCCCCTTTACGGTATGGGTGCTGTTGGCCACATAGCCCACCTTGCCCAGCCCCGGCAGCTCTGCCCGGATGGCTTCGCGGTCGGCCTGATTCTCCGGCTCCTTGACCAGACGCACCTTCTGCCCTACTGCAAAGGGCATCGTGCCGTAGCGGTAGTTCAGGCCGGTCAGTGTTACATAATACTTCATGGTTTTACCTCCTTAGAAATCCTCTTCGCTGCCATCGCAGCTGTCTGCATCGCAGTCTGTGTCATCGGATGCAAAGCTGTCCGTGCTGAAATTGCGCTCGAATGCGGTCATGTACTGGGCATAGCCCTCATCGCCGGTGCCGAAGTAGCCAAAATCAAAATCTTTCATCGTATTATCCTCCGCAAATGTTCTTGTCGTTCAAGCCTTCCGGGGGATGTCCGTCCCTCGTTATGCTTCTATTATCCACATTTGCAGTCCAATAAAAAGGATTTTCGGCAGATCATTTCAAGTTTTTTCTACTTTGTGTTCCCCGCCCGGCGGTGCAGGCTTTGCTCTGTACCCACAGCATACCACACTCTGCCGGGTAAGAGGTCAACTGCCGGGCGACATTCTGCAAAAGCGGGTTCTACAGCAGATAGCAGCCCGTCTTTTTGCGGTTTTATTTTTGCCAAAAAGTCTTTGACTTTTGGCGAAATTTTATGACAACTATGCAGATTCTTTACATAGATTATAACTTTCGACCAAAATCCTCTTGATTTTTTTCAAAAACGGATTAGAATATAGCATCGCAGTGAGGTGCTACCGAAAGCCCGCTGCTAAACATTTACAAGAAGACTAAGGAGATCATTGATATGAAACTCAAGAATATTTGCATCGCTGTTGTTGCTCTGGCTCTGGCTGCTGGCATGACCGCTTGCGGTGGCTCTGCTTCTACCGCTGCTTCCTCCACCTCTGAGGCTGCTTCTGCAAGCACCGCTGTTTCCGAGGCTGCATCTTCTGAAGCTGCATCTTCCGAGGCTGCTTCCTCTGAGGCTGCATCTTCCGAGGCCGCTTCCTCTGAGGCTGCATCTTCCGAGGCCGCTTCTTCTGAGGCTGCTTCCACCACTGCCGCCTAAGTTTAACGCGCACAGCGTACATAACAGGATAGCAAAAGGCCGCTGCACATTGTTTTGTGCAGCGGCCTTTTTGGTTGCACAGAAAGATTATAAATGCCCTCCGCGTGCGCTATGGGCATAATCAGCGGAATGATTTTTTCTTTTTTCGGGATACCGGGTCGTCTACGGACGCCCCGGTATCCCATTTTATGAAAAAAGACCACCGCACAAAGTCATGTACAGCAGTCTCCTTACGTTTGAGAAGTAAGCTTCCCAGTATCATTTTTCAAGAATCGCGCGGATCTGGGCAAGGTCGGCAGCAAAGGCGATGTTCCGCTGCCGCGCCGGAGTAGAAAGCCCCATAGTGATCATCTGCTGCAAAAGCTGGTGCAGGGGCTGGTAGTAGCCGTTCAGGTCGTAGAGGATGCAGGGCGCGTCCAGCTGTCCCAGAGAAAGCTTGCTGATGACCTCGGTGATCTCCTCCAGCGTGCCGGTGCCGCCGGGGAACGCGATAAAGGCATCGCCCAGTTCGATCATTTTGGTTTTGCGGGCAGGCATATCCTCGGTCACGATCAATTCGGTCAGGCCCTCGTGCTGCAGCTCTGCGTCCAGAAAGCACTTGGGCTCTACGCCGGTCACCCTGCCGCCTGCGGCCAGTACACTGTCGGCTAAAAGCCCCATCAGGCCGCTTTTGCTGCCGCCGTACACCAGCGCATTGCCGCTTTCGCCGATCCAGCGCCCCAGCTGCTGCACAGCCTGCGGCAGTGCAGGGTCGGTGCCAAGGTTTGCCCCCAGATATACAGTAATGTTCATTTGGTCAACCTCTCTTTCCGGGTCAGATGCTCCACAGCACTGCGCCCAGCACCGCAGAAAGCAGGATCATCCCGATGGGGGACGGCGCTTTCTGCGTTTTCTTTTTATAGGCAAAATGCAGGATGCCCAGCAGGGCAAACACTGCCAGCGCACGCATATCCGGGGCAAAGCCGCCGGAAACAGTGGTAAAGCCCCCCAGCGTGGAAAGCCCCATGGTGCAGGCGGTGGCTAAGATCATAGCCACCACGCAGGGGCGCACCCCGGCCAGAAAGGCGTTGACCCCGGCATACTTCATCAGGCTGTGCAGCGCCGCCGCGATGAGCAGAATGATGACAAAGGAGGGCAACACCACCCCCACCGTTGCCGCAAAGGAGCCTGCCAGCCCCGCCTGCGAAGCGCCGATAAAGGTAGCCATGTTCACCGCCAGTGGGCCGGGGGTGGACTCTGACACCGCGATAAAGCTGAGAAATTCGCTCTCGGTCAGCCAGCCGTGCCCCAGCACTGTTTCCCGCACCAGCGAGATCATACCGTAGCCGCCGCCAAAGGACACCGCACCGATGACAAGGAAGTTCCAGAACAATTGCAGCAGGATCATTTTGTGCCGCCTTTCTTCCCCTGCCCTACCGCGTAGACCAGCACCCCGGCTGCGCCGCAAAGCAAAATGCAGCAGATGGAGGAAAACTTTACCGCCAGCACAGAGCAGCCCACCATGGCCGCCAGCACCACCGCCACCACTGCCGTGTTGAAGGGGGTGCGCTGCAGATTTTTGAGCATCTTGACCCCTGCGGATAGGATCAGGTAGATGACGCAGGCCTGTATGCCTTTAAAGGCATTTGCTACCACCGTCAGCTGCAAAAAGCGGTCGAAGAAGAGTGAAATAAGATAGATGACCCCGAAAGACGGCAGACACACCGCCAGAGTAGAAGCCGCCGCACCGGCGGCACCTGCCAGCTTATAACCGATGTAGGTGGCGCTGTTCACCGCCACAGGGCCGGGGGTGGACTCAGCAATGGCGACCATATCCAGAAACTCCTCCCGGGTGAGCCAGCGCTTTTCTTCTACAAATTCGTGTTCCAGCAGCGCCACCATGGCGTAGCCGCCGCCAAAGGTAAAGGCGCCGATCTTGAAAAAAGTGCCGAACAATTCTCCGGTTTTGGACATAGGCATCCCTCCATGTTTTTACTGCTTGACCGGCTCCAGCTCCAGATAGCACTCGAAAGCCGTTTTGTCTGCGTGCTTGGCAATAAAGTACCAGCCATCATCCGAGGGGGTGTAGAACACCTCCACCTGCTGTCCCATGGGGACTTCACGGTGATAGTTGATGGAGGCGAACTTCACAACATGATCGCGCATGATCTCCAGCGGCAGTGCATCGCAGACGATATCCAGATAAAAAGCGTTGTTGATGTGGTAGTGCAGGTCACACTGGGAGTAGCGCGCCGTAAACAGGCCGGCGCTGGTCAGGTTATCCCGGCGCTTATGCAGCAAAAGGGGCAGTTCCTCTTCCACTGTCTCGTTCCAGTAGCCCTCCTTTGTCCAGTCGGGCTGGCGCAGGATGTGCCCATCCTCAAGGCTGGATATGATCCAGCGGCTGTCCACCATGGCAACCTCCTGCCCGGCTTCGTCCGTAAGGGTGGTGATGCGCTTGATGGAGCCGCGGAGTGCCTTTTCTGAGCGAGAGCAAAGGGTCAAAGTCTCGCCCCGGCGGGGCACGCGGCTGAACCGCAGCGCCTGCTTGCCCACCAGAAACGCTACGCCGTGATCCTCAAAAAACTGGTCGTCCATGCCGAATTTCCGGGCGTGCATGGCGGACACCTGCTCCACATAGCGCAGTAGGGCGCTGGGTTTAAGCAGGCTGTGGCAGTCTGCATCGGCATTTTCTACCACGGTGGTATCTTCATAATAAAATTGTTCCATAGTCTTTCCCTCCTATCGGAAAAAGGCCGCCGCACCACGTCCGGGACGGCAGCCTTGGTTGAACGATCAATACTGATTGCGGGTCTTTCTGCGCACCTTGCGCCAGATATTGAAGCAGGCCAGCGCCAGCATGGCCAGCAGCAACAGCAAAAACAGGTAGCTGCCGCCGCCTTCATCGTAGCTCTTCATCTCGCTCCACTTCAGGTCCAGTTCGCTGTTCACCTCGTCGCTCAGGGCGGTGAACACCTTCTCGCGGGCGGCGTCCTCCTCAGACGGATAGGCGATCTCGCTGGTTTTCAGATCCTCGTCCAGCACCTCCCATACATCGTGCATGGGGGTGGTGTAGCCGATATACTCGCTGTTGGCCTTGCCGATGTCGGTCTCGCACATGAAGTTGATGAACATCTCGGCGGCTTCCTTGTGCTCGCTGGAGGCAGGCACAGCCATGCAGTCCACCGAAAGCACACTGCCCTCCTCCGGGAACACCCAAGCCAAGTCCGGGTTATCATCGATCATGGTGATGGCATCGCCGGAGTAGTACACGCCGATGGCTGCCTCGCCGCCGATCATCTTATCAAAGATCTCGTCCATGACGTAGGCCTGCACCAGCGGCTTCTGCGCCTTGAGCTGCTCCACCACCTCGTCCACCTCCTCCGGGGTGGCGGGGTTGATGCTGTGGCCGCTCTTAAATGCAGCGATAGCGTAGGCATCGCGGCTGTTGTTGAACATCAGAATGTTGCCCGCATACTGTTCATCCCACAGGTCTGCCCAGCAGGTGGGGGCTTCGTCTACCATGGTAGTGTTGTAGATGATGCCGGTGGTGCACAGCATATAGGGCACAGTGTAGGCGTTCTGCGGGTCGTAGTCCGGGTTGCGGTAGCCTGCATCGATCTTTTGGAAATTGGGAATATTGTCGTAGTCAAGGGGTGCAAGCATCCCCTCGTTGATCATCTTTGCCACCATGTAGTCGGAGGGGATGATCACATCGTAGTTGGCTGCGCCGGACTTGAGCTTGGCGTACAGGGACTCATTGGAGTCGAAGGTGGTGTAGTTCACCTTGATGCCGGTCAGC
>OLGZ01001888.1_pt1 | contig 10904 bp, 13 predicted proteins | sample 1605981 | NCBI WGS metagenome assembly OLGZ01 (sample SAMN03283291) | human gut metagenome | biome: human-associated habitat; material: feces | host: Homo sapiens | place: Peru | collected 2012 | reverse complement strand
GATCGAAGTGGATTGTGCAAACTGTGCAGCAAAGATGGAGGATGCAACAAAGAAGGTTGCAGGTGTTAAGGATGCAGCCGTGGCCTTCATGGCTCAAAAGATGAGTGTTGAGTTCGAGGATGGAGCAGACGAGGCTGAGGTTATGAAGAACGTTCTTAAGGCATGTAAGAAGGTAGAGCCTGACTGTGAGATATTTATGTAATCACAATTCGTCATGTGTAAAGATGATTGTCATTTTACTATAGCATGGTGATTTATAGAGAACCATACAGGATCGCACAAAGCAGGTTTGGAGATGCAGCCGCATTCTTATTCCTGCTTTGTCTCATGTATGAGGTAATTTAGTAAAACTTGCCGCATATGTGATGGGAACAGTTAGTGGTTTATAGATGATTGGAATTATATCAGATAGGAGGATGTTATGACAAAGAAACAGAAAAAGGTTCTTATAAGGATCGTAGTATCGGCGGTTCTTCTTGTTGCCATGGCTGTCACATTTACGGTGCTTGACAAGACCGGGATGGTGGATCTTGAGAATCCGTCAGTTATGTGGCGATGCATAGAGATAGTGGCTTACCTGATCCCATATCTCGTCATCGGCTACGATATACTTAAGAAGGCTTTTCTCGGAATAATACACGGAGAAGTATTTGACGAGAATTTCCTTATGGCTATAGCTACGGTTGGCGCCATGGTGCTCGGTGAGTACAAGGAGGCATCGGCGGTTATGCTGTTTTACCAGGTAGGCGAGCTGTTCCAGAGCTACGCGGTGGGCAAGAGTAGAAAGAACATCACCGCACTTATGGATATCCGCCCTGACTATGCGAACATAGAGAAGGATGGCAAGCTTGAGCAGGTAGATCCTGATGACGTTCAGATCGGAACTGTCATAGTCGTACAGCCGGGCGAGAAGGTGCCTATCGATGGTAAGGTTGTGGAGGGCTCATCCTCACTCAACACAAGTGCTCTCACAGGAGAGAGTGTCCCTAGAGAGGTTCATGTGGGTGATGAGATCATCAGTGGATGCGTCAACCTCAACGGACTTATAAAGATTGAGACAACCAAGGAGTTTGGAGAGTCAACCGTATCCAAGATACTTGATCTCGTCGAGAACTCAAGCATGAAGAAGTCCAGATCAGAGAACTTCATCACAAGATTTGCAAAGTATTACACGCCGGCTGTATGTATCGCGGCACTTGCACTTGCAGTTCTTCCGCCGTTGGTAAACATGATCATGGGTAACCCTGCTGCATGGTCCAAGTGGATCATCAGAGCCCTGACAACACTTGTTATCAGCTGCCCATGTGCACTTGTAATATCCATCCCGCTGAGTTTCTTCGGAGGAATCGGAGGAGCGTCGGCAAAGGGTATACTTGTAAAGGGCTCCAATTATCTTGAGGCTCTTTCATATACGAAATACGTTGTGTGCGACAAGACAGGAACACTGACAAAGGGTGTGTTCCAGGTTACAGAGATACATCCGGTTTCCGGTATGAGCGAGGCTGATCTGCTTGAAAAGGCAGCATTTGTCGAGAGCTATTCCAACCATCCTATCAGCAAGAGTCTGAAGGAGGCGTACGGCAAGGAGATTGACAACAACAGAGTCACAGACGCAAAAGAGATCAGTGGACACGGCGTATCAGCAGTCGTGGATGGACATGAGGTCGCAGCGGGAAATGTCAAACTCATGAAGAAGATGAACATAGAGGCAGCGGTTCCTGCGTCAGTTGGAACAGAGATACACGTGGCGGTAGATGGCAGATATGCCGGTTACATCCTGATATCTGATGTTGTAAAGCCAAATGCAAAGGAGGCCATAAGTGGTCTCAAGGCAGCGGGTGTGGAGAAGGTTGTCATGCTCACCGGAGATGCCAAGAAGGTTGCTGACGCAGTGGGAAGAGAACTTGGCGTGGATGAGGTCAGAAGTGAACTTCTTCCGGGTGACAAGGTGGATGAGGTCGAGAAGCTCATAGCAGCCAAGGGCGAAAAAGAAAAGCTTGCATTTGTGGGAGATGGAATAAATGACGCCCCTGTGCTTTCAAGAGCAGATATCGGAATCGCCATGGGAGCACTCGGTTCCGATGCAGCTATAGAGGCTGCTGATATAGTCCTCATGGATGACGATCCGGCAAAGATAGCCACAGCCATGAAGATATCCAAGAAGACACTAAGGATAGTTCATCAGAATATCGTGTTTGCACTTGTGATCAAGTTTGCGTGCCTTGCACTTGGAGCAGTTGGATTTGTCAATATGTGGTGGGCGATATTCGCTGATGTTGGAGTTATGATCCTTGCGGTGTTAAATGCAACAAGAGCACTCAGTTTCAAAGAATAATGAAGATCGGGAATTGAAACTATCTATATACGATCATTACATGGATGCAGTATCAATTCCTATATATATGAAAGATGAGGAATATACATGGGAGAAATACATCTGCCTCATTGTCATTGCGACAATGAGAACAAAATCATAAATTGCATGCCGTCTGCTGATGACTGCAGTGGTATGGCAGATATATTCAAGCAGCTCAGCGACGGCAGCAGACTCAGGATACTCTGGATGCTGTGCCATCTGGAGGAATGTGTGAGTAACATAGCCGCCGCTATGGAGATGAGTGATCCGGCCGTGTCACACCACCTGAAGCAGCTCAAAAGCAGTGGGCTTATCGTGAGCCGCAGAGAGGGCAAGGAGGTATATTATAAGCTGGCAGACACGGAGACCGCCAGACTTGTCCACAAGGTATGTGAGGAGATGTTCCAGATAACATGTCCGCTTGAACAATAGAATAATATGACGGATAGATCCCCGTCGGTACTGAACAGATCAGTGCCGGCGGGGATTTTTGTGAGAGTGGATATACTGAATATCTTCGCTTGGCGGTTCGGTATCGAGGCATGGGATTTTTTGTGCGGATAATGAGAAAATTTATAGCTCTATGCCGCAACACAAAATAACAGTTGACATACATCTGTGTATAGTGTATATATAACATATAAACAGTTGAGGGAGGTATGTATATGAGGCTTTCTCAGAATTCAGGAGTGCCTATATATCAGCAGATAGCGGACAGTTTCAAGTCAGATATCCTGGCTGGCAAGTATGCCCAGGGTGAGTATCTGCCGTCTATCAGAGGACTGGCGCGGGATCTGAAGATAAGTGTTATCACAACCATGAAAGCATATGAGCTGTTAGAGCAGGAAGGGCTGGTCACGGCTGAACAGGGCAAGGGCTTTTATGTGAATGCACAGGACAGTGAGATGCTGATAGAGCAGCATCTTCGAAAGGTTGAGGCATCTTTGACGGAGGCCATAGCTGCGGCACGCATTGCAGGTTTGACGGACGATGAACTAAAGAATATGCTTGATGCCCTGCTTATGGTACAGGACTGACGATCTGACAGGCAGGAAACAAAGCAGGCAGAGAACAAAGCAGACAGTAAATAGGGAAAAAGAAAGACATGAAGAGAGTTTAAGGTTTAATGGAGGATTGGATGATGAATTATGACTGCGCTGTAAAAGGGGAGAATATTTCCAAAAAGTTTAAGACATTTACACTGGATATACCTGATTTGAGGGTGCCAAAGGGATTTGCGACAGCACTCATCGGAGAAAATGGAGCGGGAAAGACGACACTTCTCAATATGCTTTCAGGAATAAGGCTTGATTACAAAGGTGAGCTGACTTTCTTTGACAAGTATTCATCGGAGGAGAAGGAGAGGAGAGCGGATGTAAAGAACAGGATAGGCTATACGGGAGCAGGCAGATACTACCTTCCACAGTGGACTGTATCTGATGTGGAGGAGATAAGCAGTCTGCTCTTTGACAATTTTGACAGGGACGAGTTCGAAAGATATTGCCGAGAACTTGCGATATTTCCTGATTCCCCGGACGGTGTTGCTCTGAAGAAAAAGTGTTCAGCACTCTCTGATGGAACCAGAACTAAGCTGATGCTTGCCGGGGTTATGGCGAGGGATACAGACCTACTGCTGCTTGATGAGCCGGCATCGCCTCTTGATCCACTTATGCGTGATAAGCTGTGTCAGATGATCGGCGATTATATAAGCGACGGAGCGGGGGAGAAGAGTGTATTGTTCTCAACACACAATATATCCGATATGGAGAGCATCACTGATTATGCGATCATCATGGAACATGGAAATGTGGTCGAGTGCGGATTTGTGGAGGATCTGAAGGAGAAGTACATACTGATAAAGGGAGATGCTCAGGATGCAGAGGCGGCATCAAAGATCCTTTATACCATGACTAAGAATCCGTACGGTTTTGAGGGAATCTGTCTTGCAGAGAATCTGGACAAGCTAGCCGGCATGAATGTGAGCAAGGAGATACCATCGCTGTTTCAGATAAGTGTTGCGGTCATGAAGAATAATACAAAAATGGTATTAAAGTAAAACTGCTTAGAGTGTTTCACGTATTTATAGGAGCGTAATTATGAGGATGATAAAGGATTACAGAGCCATTACGAATGGAAAATACCGCTTAGTGTGCAATGTTCTGATACCGGTTGTACTGGGGATCATACTGGCTTTGGTCGATGCAGTGGTGAGAAACTGTTATGTTACAGTAGTCATGTTTGGTTTTGGTGCCGCGTTCATGACTGCGATTGAGATTGTTGGTGATTATTGGGGATTTGGTGCAATATGTGTGAAAGGGTGCCTTGGAATGGACTATCTGAAGACATCCACAAAGGGCAAAGCCATGCTGCAGAATGCACTTATGGCGGATCTGCTTGTCCGCCCAGTGAGGGTCGCGATATGTATGGCGATGGTGGCTGTGCCATATGGAATTATGGTGGGAAATCCAGTGAGACCGCTTTGTCTGTCGGTGCTGCTCACAGCAAATCTGTCGGTGTGGGCGCTGAACATTACGAGATATGTCCAGAGTGTACAAGTTATGAGTGTACTGTCCATGCTGGCATATGGAGTGTCAGGGGCTGCAGTTATATACATAGCGACATCTCATAAAATGCAGAGATTTGAATGGCCGATAGTGGCAGCGCTGGCGGTATTGATGATGGTTGGAATATATGTGACGAGTAGACATATGTACCGCAAGGTTGAGGCGTCTTATCTGGATATGGATTAACAGATTGTTGTTCAAGGCCGGAAACGGTTTAGACTATCCGCCCCGCCTGCCGGCGGGAGAAATGATATATATTAGACAAGGAGGATTAAGGGATGAAAGATTTGATACTTGGTTTTAAACTTCTCAGATATGGGTATAAATTAAAGACAAATTTGATGATGCTTATTTTGTTCACTGCAATAGGGTTTGTGGTCGAACTGTCATCACATGGAACGAACATGCTGGGCGGTTTCTATTTTATGCTGACTGGAATGTTTGCCTACCAGATGATAATATACATGAATGTATCGGATTATGTGCAGTCAAGTGTGATGAAGAGAAAGTTGGAAGTGGGAATGCCTGTGATCGTCAGCACAGTTGTGTATCTTGTACTGCTCACAATACTTGTTGCGGAGAAATATATACTTATCAGAATGTACCCGGAGAATACAGAAAACTATCAGGATACATTGTTTATGATCATATTTATATTGTTCGGAGCTATGATATTCTGCGGTGTATGTTACAAATATTTTGTGGCAAGTCTTATCGTGTTTATGCTGGTGATAATGACCTGCATGTCAACAATCAGTTCCTGGCTGTGTCACCATCATATATCGGAGGTTATAAGCCTTGGAATTGTAAAGCTTGCTCTCCTTGGATATGCGGCCATCATTTTGGGTGGTGTTATAGAGTATTTGATCAGTTCACTTCTCTACAGAAAACAGTTGTCAGAGTTTGCAATGAGCGGACTCAGCAAGAGCATGAAGTAAACGGAAATACAAATAAACTTAACAAAATAGACGGAACAGAGCCGGTTGCGGATCGTGCGGGATTGCCGAAGAGAGGGCGGTCACAGCAGAAGATTTGTAGCCGGCTCTATTGCTATTATCAGGTGAGTGGAATATAATATTTAAGAATGTGTGCACTGGAAAAATCCGGCAGCTGCGCATAAGAGTAATGTATAAAATACAGAATCATAACGACAGACATTGATAAGTCGGCATATGAATTCGATATGAAAGATATAAGAAAGATACAAGAAAGATATAAGGAAGTTATATGGTACAGAACATATTGTTTGATCTGGATGAGACACTGCTGGACTTCAAGCGCAGCGAGAGCAGAGCGCTCTCCAATATGCTCAGGCATATAGGGGTGGAGCCTACAGAAAAGGTCATATCCAGATACAGCGAGATCAACAAATCAAGATGGAAACTGCTTGAACAGGGACTGCTCACAAGGCAGCAGGTTAAGGAGAGCAGATACGAGATACTTTTTGCAGAGCTGGGAGTTGACTACTCTGCTGCAGAGGCGACAGCCTACTATGAGGATCAGCTCAGCCAGAAGGGATTTATGTTCCCTGATACGATAAAGCTGCTTGAAACCTTGCACGGAAGATACAGAATGTACATTGTGTCAAATGGCGGCTCAAATGTACAGAGCGGACGACTTTTGGACAGCGGTATAGGAAAGTATTTTGAAGATATATTTATATCTGAGAATGCCGGATCCGAGAAACCGTCCAGAGAATTCTTTGACTATTGCTTTGGCAGGAGACCAGAGATAAAGGTGGATGAGTCGGTTATCATAGGAGACAGTCTGACATCAGATATACAGGGCGGAATAAATGCCGGGATAAGGACGATATGGTTCAATCCGGATGGGCAGCAGGCGGCGGATATACATCCGGACTATGAAGTGAAAACACTTATGGAGATACCGGCACTGCTTGAAGAACTGTAAGCAAAAAAGAAAATTATTTATCGGGACCGGATATAAATGAGTCCAGATTGAAATAAACAGGAATAGACAAATATACAGAGGTAGTACATGAAGATAAGAGATTTGATCACACAGGATAAGGCGACACTCTCATTTGAGGTGTTCCCACCAAAGAAAGATACTGACTTTGCGGATGTTGAGGCTGCCGCACTTGGCATAGCGGCGCTAAAGCCTGACTACATGAGCGTAACCTACGGCGCTGGCGGAAGTACAAAGGGTCACACCATACAGCTTGCGCGGGAGATACAGGAGAAGTACGATGTTCCGACTATAGCACATCTCACATGCGTGTGTGCCAGCAGAGACGGAATAAAGAATGCGCTTGTGGAGATGAAGAACGCAGGAATAGAGAATATACTTGCCCTTCGCGGAGATATACCGAAGAACTATGATGGACAGGTGTTTGCAGAGTTTTCGCATGCATCTGAGCTGGTGGAGCTCATCAAGGCGTCGGGTGACTTCTGTGTGGGCGGTGCCTGCTATCCTGAGGTACATCCGGATTCTGCAAATAAGCATGAGGACATAGCCGGGCTTAAGAAGAAGGTCGATGCCGGATGCGATTACCTGACTACACAGATGTTTTTTGATAACAATATTTTCTTTAATTTTATGTACAGAGTCAGGGAGGCTGGAATAAACGTTCCGATCATACCGGGAATCATGCCGATCACAAAGCGTGTCCAGGTCAAGAATGCGGTTAAACTTTCAGGCTGTAATGTGCCTGAGAGATTCAAGAGTATAGTGGATGCATTTGGCGATACGGAGGCGGCCATGAGACAGGCGGGAATCGTGTATGCAACAGACCAGATCATCGATCTCATGGCAAATGGAGTAAAGCATATACATGTGTACTCCATGAATAAGCCGGAGGTCGCAGCCGGAATACAGAAGAATCTCAGTGAGATACTTAAAGTCTGATAATATACAGATGTATATATTAAACTGGCAGTTGGTAGAAATTTGTAAGACAGGTGTGTATGATGATATCATCCTGCAAGCTGAATTCCTACATAATAAACCGCCAAATAATATTATAATAAATACAAAATGTCAAAATTAAGGTAACAATTATAAGAAAGAAGGAATAAAAAATGACACTCGAGGTTTTACAGAAGGACATGATAGCAGCAATGAAGGCAAGAGATAAGGAGAGAAAGGACAGCATATCATCTCTTGTATCGGCAGTTAAAAAAGTTGGTATAGATAATGGCTGCAGAGACAATATACCTGAGGACATAGTTGACAGCGTTATCCTCAAGGAGATGAAGTCTGTGAAGGAGCAGATCGATACATGCCCTGCAGACAGAACAGATCTGCTGGAGCAGTACAAGGCAAGATATGATGTGTTCAACGAGTATGCGCCAAAGCTTTTGTCAGAGGATGAGGTCAGAGAGATACTCACCACAAAGTTTGCAGATGTGATCGCAACCAAGAACAAGGGACAGATCATGAAGGCAGTCATGGCAGAACTCAAGGGCAAGGCTGACGGCAAGGTTATCAATCAGGTTGTTGCAGAGCTTTGCAAATAATAGTTTCTGACAGAAATCAAATCTGCGAATTAGTGAACAGAATTAGTGGAGAAAAATATGAAGTTTGTAGGAATTGAGAAGAAGGAACAGGGCAAGTTCATCACGAGATATGATGTGAAGTACGAGACAGTAGATGGCATCCTGAAGAATTACGAGATGATAAGCAGAAACGGTGATATCACAGATTTTGAGGGACTTCACGGCAAGGCTGCGGATGCAGTTGTCATCATAGCCACCGATGAGAATGATGAGAAGATCCTGATAGACAGAGAATACAGACTGGCTCCTGGCGAGTGGGTATACAATTTCCCTGCAGGACTGATAGATCCGGGAGAGACCCCAGAGGTCAGCGCAAAGCGTGAACTCATGGAGGAGACGGGACTTGAGTTGTACGAGATCACAGATACAATAGGTACAAGCTACAGCGCTGTCGGATTTTCAAACGAGACAAATATATGTGTGGTGGGCAAGGCGAGAGGCGAGTTTAAGCCGAGCACATCAACTTTGGAAGAGATCACACCTGGCTGGTACACCAAGGCGGAAGTGAGGGAGCTGCTAAAGACTGAGAAGTTCGCAGCTAGAACTCAGGCGTTCTGTTATGTGTGGAGCAGAAAATAGACGGCAGTGATAACAGGCTGGCAGAATATTTGGATAATGCGTTGTCGAAAAGAGGTCATGGTAGTCGGTCTGTATGTAGAATTATATAATACTGTAAAAGGAGTATGTGTATGGAAAAATTACCAGGGAAGGGTATGGTGACACTTTCGTCGCTCATCATGCTCATTTGGGGACTTGTAAATGCAGGATATTATGATGTGGCAAAGCTTGTGCTTGCTGATGATCCATCATCTAAGGCCATCGCGTGTGGTGTTGTGGTCGGAATCGCATCACTTGCAGCGATCATAGGCGGAATATTTGGTATAGCTGGAAGCAACAAGGTGGCAAAGGCATCTGCGATAGTTGTGTGGGCAGCATTCCTGCTCATACTTGCAATTGTGAGCGGAATAGTATCACTTGTGGCAGGAGACAGCAAGGCTATTGGAGTTGTCATGATGATAGTTGGGATCATTGTTCCATTTATCATGTTCATGGGAGCATCAAAGAACAGAGCAAAGTAATTTATGAGAAGTAACAGTTATAGGTTTTTTCAGAACAGAGAATGTAAATTTTTCCCATGCCATGAGGTACAGGATGAAGATGATTTTAACTGCCTGTTTTGTTATTGCCCTTTATATCTCGATGACAACTGTATAGGATCCCCGGAATATATAATAACCGGACGGGGACAGCGGATAAAGGACTGTAGCTCCTGTCTGGTGGTCCACAGACCGGAGATGTACGATAAAGTTATCGCACATCTGCGCAGACAGGCCGAAATCTTGCGTGTGGATCTGCGCAAAATGAAAAGTCCGTTGATGGACAGACTTTTTCAGATCACTCACATAAATGATATGGATGAGGATATGCGCGCGGAACATAGACTGGTGGCTGACCGGGTGGTGGATAGGATCATGACTGGATCTGTTGAAGAAACATTGAATCGCGTTGGAGAAGTTTCAGCTTGTAAGGGAGCAGCTTTGAACTGCACGGAAGTCGTTTCGAACCTCAAGGTAGCTGATTCTGATTGCAAGGAGACCGCATTGAATCCTATGGAAGTGTCTGTTCTGCTGCAGCCATTTGCGAGGGAATGTGTCCACAAGGGATACCTGGAATTTGGAAATAGAAAGATAGAGTGCAATGTACTTGAACAGATTGATACAGCCGGTGTTGAAAAAGGTTACTTATATGCATTTCATGCGCCGGATGTTGACCTGGAGAGTGCAGGGTCGGTTCTTGAGCAGTATTACATGGAGGCATTTCAGGTGGCATGCATGGATGTCATAAGAGGGTGGATACAGGGATATCTTGAGAGAAAGAACAGTGTATATGAGAAGAAATATTGCAGTCCATCATTCGGCCCGGGATATTATGGAATGGGCATGGATGCTGTACCTGAGCTGCTTGGACTTATGGATGCATCACAGGTAGGCGTGTCATGGAACGGAGAATGCATGTCGCCAAAGATGAGTCTTGTTGGAACATATCTGATCGCGGGTGAAGATGTGTTTGCAGTAGATTCTGATTGCATAGATTGTATTGGACAGCGTGGTGGCTGTATGTGCGGGCGGGCATCGGTTCGATCGTGCGCGCGAGGGCTACCTGTACCTGTTGCGCTCGTCCAAGAGCGGTGACTCCATGGGCGATCCCAAGTCGCAGGCCCGCAGTCGTCGCGACTTTCTGAACCGCGACTACTATGCGCCGTTGCGCGATGCGATGGTCGAGCTGGTGCGCGAACGAGTGGCTGCGTGTGGGGCGTCCACGGACAAGCCGCTGACCCTGCTCGACATCTGCTGTGGCGAGGGCTACTACACAAATGCCATGGGCTCGGTGCCGAACGTTGATGCCTACGGCTTTGACCTGGGCAAGGAAATGGTGCGCTTGGCTGCTAAGCGTGGCGGCGCGACG
>OLGZ01001887.1_pt1 | contig 10907 bp, 14 predicted proteins | sample 1605981 | NCBI WGS metagenome assembly OLGZ01 (sample SAMN03283291) | human gut metagenome | biome: human-associated habitat; material: feces | host: Homo sapiens | place: Peru | collected 2012 | reverse complement strand
TATACAAAAGATGAAAACAACACAAAAGCTTCCGGAGATACTCCTGAGATGGTAATGAAGATTTCTCAAACTTATAATCCCTTAGCCTTGGAATCTGATTATCCGTATTCTCTTGTAGATACGTATACAGAAAAAGACATTTCCATCAATCCTTGCCAATATACTATTACATCATTCGGAGAAGTAAAATATGAGAATGTGAAAGATTGGATTACAAAACACGGAGCCGTCATTTGCGGATTTAATATGCCGGAAAATCAAAGAGAAACTTATGTAAATAACTATGATAAATTAAAAGAAAATCATGTTGCTACTATAATTGGCTGGGACGATAATATTCCGGCGGAAGCGTTTGAAAATCAGCCTGTTAATAGCGGGGCTTGGTTGTGCAAGAACTCTTGGGGCGAAGACTCCGGCGATAACGGATACTTTTGGCTGTCTTATGAAGACGCCTCTATAAACGCTTATTTAGGATTAACAGTTAGCAAAAAACCGGCATTAACCCGTACAGGAAAAGTTCCCCTTAATCAATGCGGCAAAATAACCTTAAGTGTTGGCGGAGGTGATTCTGATAGCTATGGAATCGGACGATATTTCACGGTTAAAGGAGGGTCATATGTAGATAGCTTTAACATTTTGATTAGTGAAAATAGTAGTTATACATATAAAGTATATTCAATAAACGATACTCCTTCTACGAAAAACCTTATTGAAAAGAACATCATTAAGAGCGGAACTCTTTATTCAAACTTTAATGATATATCACTCCATACAATTAATATTGATTATATTACATATAGAGATTGTTCTTTATTTATTGAGGTCTCAACAAACAGAAATGATAAATTAGCAGTCGGAGCAGAACAAAACAGCTCAGGCTCATATACAGTTCAATATTTTTCAGATAAGATTGCACAAGTAAAGCCAACAGATAACTTGCTTCGAATGAGCCTTAATTGTGTTCGGGGGTACACTCCGGACAAAGAAAATATAACAACGGAAGCTCCTCTTACTTGGCAGACAGAACACCCTCTTACCGAAGAAAATACAGCCGCTATCCAAACATCAGAAGACTATAATCTTGATGTTTTTAAACTTGTTGTCATTTGTGCATTGCTGCTTGTTATTCTTGCGGTATTTTGTATGATTTTGTTATAAGAAAGACTTTATGACCTGTCGTAATGGCAGGTCTTTTTCTGTCTGTTTCAACAGCCGTATATATGGCTGTTTACTTTTTTCATCTAACATATTTATAGTAGAAAACAAAGAAAGAGGTAATTTGTATGAAATTTGATATTGAAAAGTACGCTGGCAACTATGTAATGCATTGTAAAACAGAAGAGGAAGCAAAGGATTTCTGTAAATATTTGGATAGCATAGGACGTACATGGTTATGCGGAGCAAAGTATGTGGATAATTCGCATTGGTCTGATTATGGGCCCAATACAACTTATTGGTTTAATTCTGGTCTTTATGACTGTATAGAGTATGCGACAGATACATATGCCACAATTTTGGAATGGAGTGATTTTATGGATACGGATAATAAGGAGAAATCTAAAGGTTCAAATAATCAACATATAGACCATACTGAAGAAGTTTTTAAACTTCTTGGAATTTCTCCTAATGAAGTTTTTAAAGTAAAATCCCTTAATGGGGTGGATTATAAAATAAACGAAGGACTTGGAATTCTTTTTTTGAATGGGCAAGGTAAATGGGAAGGCAGTCAATTATCACTTGTAGATTTTTTAAATGGAAATGTAACTATATATAAGAAGCCTATTCCCACTGAAATAGAACAAATTGCGATTAATTATGCTCTTGCATATGGTTGTCATTGGATTGCAAAAGATTCAGATGGGATTATATATGCTTATAAAAGAAAGCCTCATAAGAGCAGGTATAGTGATATGTGGGATGATGATGTTAATGATGATAAGCTTATGGTTGAAATTAAACTTCCTATTTCTTTTCTTTCTTGGGAAGATGATGAACCTTATTATATAGGAGATTAAAACAGTAAAAAAGAAAGGACGATATTAATGAGTCAATATTTAACTTTTTTTGCAAGGATAGGGGACCGTTTTATCCCTCTTGCAAGTTATAGCAGAAACACGGTAATATACCAAGCATTTAACACTGTTGCAGCCACTCCATACGAGAAAATTAAAGCGATTTCTAAAGATACTATTATCAATATAAGAAACGGCTTTACAAACAATTTACTTACTATTGAAAACTGTATTGACCAATTATTGGCCAAAAAACGAGAAATTGCAACATTTAACAATTCGGTAGAAGACAAGCTTGAAGCAATTCACGAGTGTAATTCAGAAATTGATAATTGGAAAGATGATTATGATGACCAGTGTTCTTACATGGGGGTATGTAACTTTTTAATCTCAATGATTGAAGATATTGAATATAAAGAGCCTGAAGACAAATTAGATGACGTTGATGCAAAACATTATATTTATTGCGGTATTGAAGCGCCGGTCAATATAACACTTAATGACATAGAGGAGTAATTTAAATGGAAGTAAAAGAAATTCAAAGGCATTTATTCGACTTAGCTGAAAAGGCAAAAGACAGTAAAACCACGGAAGCCTTAAAAGAAACCTGTAAAAGACTTAATATCTTTTTGCCTATGCAGCCAAAGGATGTACAAAGTTTTTTCTATTCTCCGGAAACCGAATTCAAATTTAGAATCGGAACATGTCCTACTTGTGGGTCCACTTGTGTAAGCGATATGAAACATTGCGATAATTGTGGACAAGAACTGGACTGGACAAATGTTAACTAAGTAAAGGATGTTTTTTATGACACAGCTAATAATTGATACAAATTTAATGGATGCTCTTATTAAGGGAATGAACAGTCGCACAATTGTAATTTTACATTACCTTGTACAGCAAGCTCGGTCAAATAATAACTTGATTCGTCTTAAATATAGAGACATCGAGAATGTTCTTAATCTGGGACATACAACCGTAGGAAATAATATGAGATTCTTAATTCAGATTGAAGCCGTTGAAAAAATTTCCAAGGGTACATACAGAATTAACAGTGATTTAATTAACATTCAAAGACTTGAGAAGGAATTTTAATGATAGGTAACATTTTATACAGTTTTTTTGTTATTTTATCTTTTGCCTTATCTTATGGTTTGATTTGCTTAATAAGTAATAAAGAAGAAAAAGCCGAAATGAGTAAACTTATACCGATAACGTTCGTGTCGGCTGTATTTACAGCTATTATATACACTGTAATTGTAAGCTCAATTCAAGGGGAAACCGCATTCGGTTTGTCCTCTTTAGGCGGAGCTATTGGATATGTAGGCAGTTTATTTGTTTATAACAAAATAAAACCAATAAAGAATTTTGAAACAATTCTTCATCGTTTTATATATGTATTGCCACTAATATATGGTATTTCTAAAATCGGATGTTATTTTAGAGGATGCTGTGGTGGGTATCATTCGGAATTTTCTTTGCAACTTGTAGAAGCGTGCTTGTTCATTCTGTTGTTTTTTATCGGGCTATACGACATTCCGAACATATTAGTTATGCTATGCAGCTCTTTAAAGTTTGGCTTGGAATTTCTTAGGAACCCGAATACAGGAGTTCTGAGTGCTAATCAAATTACTTGTATCGTCATTTTGGCGATTTCAATAGGAGTAAGTATATATAAGTTGTCTCAAAAAAAAAAGGAACTTTAAAATGAGAGAGAAAAACACATTAACATTTCTTATCGGTCCATGCTTATCCGGAAAGTCTCACTATTGCGAGAAAATGAAGAGCGAAGATTGCATTATAGTTTCAAGCGATGCGAAAAGACTGGAGCTTGGCATAACTACCGATGACCCTTCGACACATGAACGTGTATTTACTTAAAGGCGGTAAACGCCGTAAGCGCTAAAGCCACCGGTTTGACCGGTGGATACAGCGCAGATATACTTGCCACAGCCGAGCTTAGCGGCACACAATATTTTTGCGATAGGAAAAATATTGGGAATATGCATTTAAGATTATTTTAAAATAAGAAATGCTTTTAAAATATGACAAATTTATATAAACGCATATGAAAGGGGGCGAACATTTTGTCTAAGAAAATGAAGCTGACGAAAACTGTCAGACTTTTCCCGTCCGCTGAACAGGCTGAGTTGATTACATCTTTGATGCAAGAGTATATTAATGCTTTCAATCTCACTCTTACCGAAATGATTGATTATGACCAGCATTTTAGGTTTAGTTCAAAACAAATTTCGGGAAACTTACCTTCTTGTATAAAGAATGAGATTGCAGGAGAAGCTCTTGCTGCTGATAAAAAGATGTTTAAGTATCATATGAAACAGCCTGTTTTAAAGAAAAGATATGCTTCTTGGAATAATCAAAACTATTCGATTTATAAAGAAGATAATAATTATTTCATATCTTTTCCTGTTTGGAAAGACGGCAAAAGTCGTAAGATAACAGTTAAAGCGTCTATGCCTAATGAAGTTTTTACGTTTCTTGAAGCTCATAAGCTCGGAAGTATGAGAATTAAAAAGAGGCAACGTAAATTTGTTGCTTTTATAGCTTATGAGCCTGTTATAGAGAAATGTGATTCTTTCGGAGTTATGGGAATTGACCTTGGTTTAAAATGCCCCGCAGTTGCGGTTACGGATTCGGGCAAGGTCAAGTTTTTCGGCAACGGAAGAAAGAACAAAAGAATTCGGCGACATTTCTCTAATCGACGTAAAAAGCTTCAAAAGAAAAAGAAACTTAATGCCATAAAGAAAATCAACAATAAAGAAGCTCGTATTATGAACGATATAGACCATAAATTATCACGAGCGATTGTAGATTATGCAATTAAAAACGGCATTAAGACAATAAAGCTTGAGGATTTATCAGGCATAACCCAGCGCACGACAAGCAAAAGTCGTTATAAAACAAAAGAATCCGCAAGTTATAAATGGTCTTTTTACCGGCTTAAATCATACATAACATACAAGGCAAGGCTTGCGGGAATAGAAGTATTTCTGATTGACCCGCATAACACAAGCCGAATATGTCCGCATTGCGGTAAATTAAATAAGCCGGAAGACCGCATTTATGAATGTGAGTGCGGATTCAAAGAACATAGAGATATTGTCGGCGCGAGAAATATTCTTGTAGCCTGATAAACAACTAATTCATATGGTAACAGTATGAATGCCCGTGGGTCTATATGACCTGCCACGGGACGACCTGCGTGGCACAGGGATAATTGGAGAGCAGACGAGTAGAAATATATCGTTCAGGTCATAAGACCCGCTACTCCCAAAATTTTCCGACGACTCGGAGCTTATAAAAGCCCCGGTCTTGAAGCCGGGGAGTATGTCACTGAATGCAAAAAAGATATTTGTAAAGCGCTCAAAAACGGAAAAGATGTTATATTTGATGCAACAAATCTTAATAGCAGACTCCGACGGAGAAATATTACTTTTTATAGAAATCGGTTTCCTAATGTAATCATCAAAGGAATTGTATTTGATGTCAGCCGCGATACTCTACATAGCCGAGCGTCGTCGAGAAAACCCACCGATGTGAATTTTGTGCCGCATGATGTGATAGATAAGCAATTTGAAAGATTGCATTGGAATTATCCAACTGCAGATGATTTTGACGAGTTTGATATTTTAAAAGGAGTTGAACAGCAGTCCCTTAAAAATCAAATAGAAGAAACATTAAAAACAAAGTATGGAGTTGATAGAGATGAAACGAATTTTGGCAATAGTCTTAACGATAACAATATCAGCCGCACTGGCGATTCCGACCAACTCGATAGATGAGAAGATTGGATACACAAATGTGTTAGTTCATGGACTTGGCGGATGGGGAGAAACGTCGGATATTAATAATCTGTCTCCTTATTGGGGAAGCAAAACGGGGAATCTGGCAGAGTATTTAATAGGTCAAGGATATGATACAGTAGAGGCTTCAGTAGGTCCCTTTTCAAGCACTTGGGACAGAACCTGTGAATTATACGCTCAATTGACAGGAACAACGGTCGATTACGGCGAAGCCCACTCAGTCAAGCATAATCATAACAGATATGGAAAATCATACGCAAACTCACTTGTGGCACAATGGGATGAAACCCATCAATTAAATCTTGTTGGTCATAGTTTTGGAGGAGAAACAGTAAGAATGTTAGCGTCTCTTATGGCTTATGGGGATGCAAATGAGCAAGAAACCACTAAAACCAATATTTCTCCATTGTTTACCGGCAATAAGAAAAACTATGTACATAGTGTAACTACTCTTTGTTCCCCGCATAATGGCACAACATTATATTATATTGTTGATTCTGTCCCTTTTTTAGTTAAGACTCTCTTAAAAACAATTTGTGTATTAAGCGGAGTTGCAGACTATACAAAGTTAAATAAGTTTTATGATATAAATTTAGGACAATTTAGTTCTGATGTATTTAAAAACGGCTTAGATAACGCCGGGTACGAACTCTCACCCGAAGGGGCTGCTGAGTTAAATAAGTCAATTAAAACAGTTGATTCTATATATTATTTTTCGTATTCTTTTGAATCTACACATTCAAACGGCAGATATCAAGAGCCGGACCAAGATATTTTGCCTGTCCTTTATCTGACGAGTGCGAGTATGGGGCTATATAAAAACGATGTTTTTTCACCTATAAATGACGGACTTGTAAATGTTAATTCTGCTCGTTATCCATGGAATGAGGACCATACCGAATTTAATGAAAATAATATTCAGCCCGGTATATGGAATGTTATGCCTACCATGAAAGGTCATCACGGAACAATTATCGGAATGGACGGAAACACAGATGAAATACATAATTTCTATATTCAATTATGCCAAATGATAGGACGAATATAGTGTGAGACAAAGAAACAACCTTAACCGATTCTTGAAAAAGCATCGTCAATACTACGACCAAGCGCTTTTTGAAGTAAAGAACGGTAGAAAAGATGGACACTGGATGTGGTTTATTTTTCCTCAGTTAAAAGGCTTAGGAAAAAGTTTTAAAGCAAAATACTATGGGTTATCAGGAATTGAAGAAGCCCAAGAGTTTCTCAATAACGAGTATTTAGGAGCACATCTTCAAGAAATTTCGGATACACTTTTAAACATCCCATCAGATATCATTCCGTTTGACTTCCCGGATAATCTGAAATTGAAGTCTTGCATGACGCTTTTTGCTTTGGCGAACCCAGAAACGAAAGTGTTTCAAAAAATATTAGATAAGTATTTCTACGGCGAATATGATGAACAGACATTGCTGTTGCTTCAAAACAATTAAAGGAGATTGATAAAATGAAACCTGTTATAAAAAAAGAAAAAATTATATCAGCTGATGGCGAGCCGGACTGGGAAATGCTATCAATTTGCTGCGGAAAGTGCGGCGAACTCTTTGGCTTAACAACCGGAGATGAGTCTGACCTTAAATATTTTCGTGAACATTATAATTTTTGCAACAAATGCGGGACATCGGTACATTGGCGGTAAACTATAGGAAAGAGGCGATTACAACATGTCAAATAAGGTGTTTATAGCAATTGTTGTAATGATACTCGTTGTTTTTGCCTTGATTTATGTAAATACTCCATTAAGCGATAATAAGCCTGTAAATGAAACGACTATAACAACACAAGAGAAATCGACAAATCAAGTTATTGATTTAGACGATATCACAGAGTCAACTACACTGAAATCTCAGGCCGATGCAGTTTCTGAGAAAGGCAAACATACTATAAAAGTACCCGCTGTATCTCGAACAAAAGACACTACTACAAAAAAGAAAATAGTAATTTCTATTAGGTCTGATGAGCCCAAAACTACAAAATCGAATAAAACTATAAAAATCTCAATTGACGAACCTGAAAATAAATCTACTACTGCGACAGATGAGATTCGTATTAGAGTTCGTTGGTCAAATCAGAATGGAAAAGAAAAAGGAAGTTATACCGTTATGGTTGCTCCTAACACAATCATTACAGAGGATATCATTTCAGGTAATCTTATAAAAAGGGGATACACAATAACTACAATTCAAACAGGACAAGAATATATAGGAAACCCCGCAGTAGAAAAGGAATATATATTTGAGCTGAGAGTAAGCGGGCCGCAAAAAACTGATTGACCGGATGTTCCCGGTCTTTCTTTTTTAAAATTGTTTTAAAATAGGAAATGCTTTTGGAATCTGACATATTTATAACGTAAAGAAATATTGGGGTTGATATTATGTCTTTAGTTGATTTGACAAACTATATGAATACACATGAAAATTGGGAAGAAGAATTATCAAAAGAGCCGTTTTGCTTTAAAGTAAATCGCGATGGAGAATATCTGCTTATTAAATACAATATCGGAACAGATTTTAATGTCGATTTAACGCATTATGCAAGAGGTGTAGTTTTTAAAGAAGACCGCCCGTCCCATTATGTTTGTGTATGTCATCCGTTCGATAAGTTTTTTAATTATGGAGAAAGTTATGCAGCTTCTATTAATTGGAGCTCTGCAATTGTAAGAGAAAAAGTCGATGGAAGTTTGATGAAGGTTTGGTATGATAACAGCAAATGGCATATTTCTACCAATGGAATGGTCGATGCATTTAAGGCAAGCGCCAACGATACTATTTCATTTGGAGATTTGTTTATTCGGGCTATAAATAATGATTACAGCTTTTTCGATGGGCTTAACATTAACAATATCTATATGTTCGAGCTTGTTTCGCCTGAAAACGAATTAGTAGTTAAATATAACGAAACTGCTTTATATTACCTTGGCGAAAGAAATACCGATTCTGACGTCGAGTCGTTTAATTATACCGAACATATGAAAAAGTATGGAATCAAAAACCCTCGTGTTTATAAACTTAACAACTTAGATGATGTTGTGAATCTTGTAAATATGTTTGGAGATGATGAGGAAGGCTGCGTGGTATGCGACAAAAATTTCAATCGAATCAAAGTTAAAGGTCAGGCATATCTTGCCGCTTTTATGTATAGATGTCAAATGTCTATTTCAACCAAAAAAATTCTTACCGCTATCTTAAACGAAACAATTGATGACTGGGCAGCTTATAATCCGTCCATCAAAGAAAAAAGTGATAGGATTTTTAAGTCCATTCATACGGTTGCAAAACAATATGAAAAAAGCTGGAATGAAGTGCAAAATATGAATTTCAACACAAAAAAAGACCTCGTTTTGTACTGTAAAGACAACTATCCGAATGAGGCAAATTATATTTTTAAAAAATTTGAAAACCCCAATTTAACCGGAATAGATTATATTTTAAATCTTACAAGACCGGCAATTCTTAGACTTATAGAGGAGGCTGACAAATATGTTTAATATCTTTAAAAAGAAAGAAAAGAACAGTAGAGACCATTTTGATTTTGTTATCTTTGATGACGATATGAAGATAATCGCCGGAGCCAATAACATCGAGCTTGCAAAAGATATCTGTAATATGGTTGCTCAGGATAGTAAAGACCGTTTCTACATTTCAAGCGATACATATACAAGAATTTATTGCCTTGAAGACGAGCAAAACACCGAATATTACGAAAAATTGCAACGAGCTGAAGACCTTGCGCGGTCGGCTCCGTTTATTCCTTTCGACCATAATTAAGGAGAGTAGCTATGAACACATTGCGAATTGAAGCAGATTTAGCAAAGCTTTATGAATATAATCCTTTACCAGATGCTCAATCAAAGAAATACAGAACTTTATACAAGGAAAATATACCTGATTTTCTTAGCGAGTCAGGAGATAACAAAACACTTTATACTTTAAAAGGAACTCCGGTCTGCAACGGATATGACAGAATAGTTGTCGGAGATTATGGAGCCTTTGTAGAGTTTTCTTCTGAACAAAGAGCATCTACCTTTGTAATTAAACAGGGGGAAGAATATCGGGTGACAGATAAAAAATATCGTGACCATGTAAAATATGTATGGAAAACGATTCGTGATGACAGTAATGTTAAGATATATCAGCAGAAAAAGACAGTCTCGTATGCTGATTACGTCCCCGGCAAATTTTATGTAAGCGTACACGAAGTAACAATTTAAGGAGTGGTATAATTGAATATCGAAACTATTAAAGCAGAACTTTTAAAACCTGAGTATGATTTTTTAAAAACGGACCCTCATTTGGGTAACAAGATAATTCTCTTAACTCTTGGCGGCAGCTATGCTTATGGTACGAATACTGAAACTTCAGATATTGACTTCAGAGGATGTGCCTTAAATAGCAGAAGTGATATTTTAGGGCTGTCAAATTTTGAGTCGTATAATTCAAATGAAACCGATACTGTTATTTACAGCTTTAACAAGCTCGTTAATTTGCTTCTTAATTGCAATCCGAATGTGATTGAAATTCTCGGATGTAAGCCTGAACATTATTTATATTTGTCAGATATAGGTAAAAACCTCATTGATAACCGAAAGTTATTTCTCTCTCAAAAAGCAGTCAATTCATTTGGCGGATATGCCATTTCTCAGTTAAGGAGACTTGAGAATGCGCTCGCGAGAGATAAGCTTCCGCAAAGCAGGGTAGAGGAGCATATTACAAATTCTCTTATCAGGGCTGTAGAAAGTCTTGATGACCGCTTTGATTGTTTTAAAAAAGACAACATGGAACTTTTCATTGATAAGAGTGAGAAAGAAGGCTTTGATTCTGAGACTTTCTGTAAAATTCATATTGATAAGTTTCCTGTAAGAGATTTTAACACTGTACTTAATACTCTTTCAGGCGTAGTTGGCAATTACGACAAGCTCGGAAAGCGTAGTCATAAAAAAGATAACGCACACCTTAATAAGCACGCAATGCATTTAATCAGACTTTATCTTATGTGTATTGATTTGCTCGAAAAAGAAGAGATTTGTACTTAT
>OLGZ01001883.1_pt1 | contig 10916 bp, 9 predicted proteins | sample 1605981 | NCBI WGS metagenome assembly OLGZ01 (sample SAMN03283291) | human gut metagenome | biome: human-associated habitat; material: feces | host: Homo sapiens | place: Peru | collected 2012 | reverse complement strand
CCAAAGAAGCCAAACTCAGCTTTAAGAAAAGTTGCCAGAGTTAGACTTTCAAATGGTTATGAAGTAACATCTTATATTCCTGGTGAAGGTCACAACTTACAAGAGCACAGTGTTGTTCTTATAAGAGGTGGAAGGGTTAAAGATATCCCAGGTGTTAGATACCACATCATAAGAGGAACTTTAGATACAGCAGGTGTTAAAGACAGAATGCAAGCTAGATCTAAATATGGAGCAAAGAGACCTAAAAAATAAGATTAGGTCGTTACTAAAGAGATAGTGCATATTTTATTTATTTGAAGTTACCTTTTAAATAGATAGATTAGCACTATTACGGGAAAGTGAAATAGTCTTTCCAGAGTACCTTTTAATGTTTTATAACATTAAACAAATAATTTTTTAAGGAGGGAAGTATAGTGCCAAGAAGAGGATATATAGCAAAAAGAGATGTTTTACCAGATCCAATATATAATAGCAAAGTTGTTACAAAATTAGTTAACAATATTATGTTAGATGGTAAAAAATCAGTTGCTCAAAAAATAGTATATGGAGCTTTTGATATAATCAAAGAAAAAGAACAAAAAGATCCATTAGAAGTTTTTGAAGCAGCTTTAGAAAATGTAATGCCAGTTCTTGAAGTTAAAGCAAGAAGAGTAGGTGGAGCTACATATCAAGTTCCAATCGAAATTAGACCTGAAAGAAGACAAACTTTAGGTTTAAGATGGTTAGTTTCATATGCTAGAAACAGACATGAAAAAACTATGGCTGAAAAATTAGCTGGTGAAATAATCGATGCTGTTAACGGAAACGGTGGAGCATTTAAGAAGAAAGAAGATACACATAGAATGGCTGAGGCTAATAAGGCTTTTGCTCACTATAAATGGTAATTTTTTGATTAAAAGCATCAATCTTTGAATTTTACTCGGCTCATGCAAACTTCGACGTACCATCGTACGCCTTCAGCTTACATGAACGTCGCAAAATCCAAATCTTAACGCTTTTAATCAAAAAATAAGTGCTTTGACAAAAAGTAATTAATTTTTGGAATTTATTTGATTCGTGTAAACTTTGATGTACCATCGTACGCCTTCAGCTTACATGAACGTCGTAAAATTCAAATCTCAACGCTTTTAATTAAAAAATAAATACTTTGCGATATTTATATTGCAGGATGTTGAAATTTAATAAATAAGAAAAAACCTGGGAAGGGGGAATTTTTAAAATGGCAGGAAGACAATACCCATTAGAGAGAACAAGAAATATAGGAATAATGGCTCATATTGATGCTGGTAAAACAACAACAACTGAGAGAATATTATTCTATACAGGTAAAACTCATAAAATAGGTGAAGTTCACGAAGGTGCTGCTACTATGGACTGGATGGCTCAAGAGCAAGAAAGAGGTATTACAATTACTTCAGCTTGTACAACTTGTTTCTGGAAAAACAATAGAATTAACATTATTGATACTCCAGGTCACGTTGACTTTACAGTTGAAGTTCAAAGATCTTTAAAAGTTCTTGATGGTGCAGTTACTGTACTTGCAGCTAAAGGTGGAGTTCAACCACAAACTGAAACAGTTTGGAGACAAGCTGATAAATATAACGTTCCAAGAATGGTATATGTTAATAAAATGGATATCACAGGTGCAAACTTTATGCTTTGCGTTGATCAATTAAAAAATAGATTAAAAGCAAATGCTGTACCAATCCAATTACCAATTGGAGCTGAAGATCAATTTAAAGGAATCGTTGATTTGATTAAAATGAGAGCTTTTATTCACAAAGACGATTTAGGAAAAGAAATTGAAGAAACAGATATACCAGAAGATTTAGTTGAACAAGCTAAAGAATTCCGTGAGAAAATGGTAGAAGCTGTTGCTGAACAAGATGAAGAATTAATGATGAAATATTTAGACGGTGAAGAATTGACAGAAGAAGAAATCAAAAAAGGATTAAGAGCTGGTACAATAGCTAATAAAATAGTTCCAGTTACTTGCGGTTCTTCTTATAAAAACAAAGGTGTTCAAGAATTATTGAACGCAGTTGTTGATTTCATGCCATCACCACTTGATATTGATCATATTAAAGGTGTAACTTTAGATGGAGAAGAAACTGAAGCTAAAACTTCTGATTCTGAACCATTTGCTGCTTTAGCATTTAAAATTGCTACTGATCCATTCGTTGGAAAATTATGTTTCTTTAGAGTTTATTCAGGAACTCTAGAATCTGGATCAACAGTTTTAAATTCTAGCAAAGATAAAAAAGAGAGAATTGGTAGAATTCTTCAAATGCACTCAAATCACAGAGAAGATATTGATAAAGTATATGCTGGTGATATTGCAGCTGCAGTTGGTTTAAAAGAAGTAACAACAGGAAATACTTTATGTGATCCTGATCATCCAATTATTCTTGAATCAATGGAATTCCCAGAGCCAGTTATCGATATTGCTATCGAACCAAAAGACAAAGCTGCTCAAGAAAAAATGGGTATAGCTTTATCTAAGCTAGCTGAAGAAGATCCAACTTTCAAAGCTTACACAAATCATGAAACTGGTCAAACTATTATCGCTGGTATGGGTGAATTACACCTTGATATCATCGTTGATAGATTAAAGAGAGAATTCAAAGTTGAATGCAATGTAGGTAAACCACAAGTTGCTTACAAAGAAACAATTAGAAATAAAGTTAAAGTTCAAGGAAAATTCATCAGACAATCTGGTGGTAAAGGACAATATGGTGATGTTTGGTTTGAAATGGAACCATTAGAGCCAGGTAAAGGTATAGAATTTGAGAGCAAAATCGTTGGTGGTGCTGTTCCTAAAGAATATATCAAACCTATTGAACAAGGTATGAGAGAAGCTGCTGAAACAGGTATCTTAGCTGGTTACCCAGTTATCGATTTCAAAGTTTCATTAGTAGATGGATCTTACCACGAAGTTGACTCTTCAGAAATGGCATTCAAGATTGCTGCTTCTATGGCTTTCAAAGAAGGTTGTAGACAAGCTAAGTCAGTTATCTTGGAACCAATTATGAAAGTTGATATAACTGTTCCAGAAGAATACATGGGTGATGTTATTGGTGACATTAATTCTAGACGTGGTAGAATGGAAGGAATGGATGGAGAAGATGGAATGCAAGACATTCACGCATTTATTCCACTTTCTGAAATGTTTGGATATGCTACTGATTTACGTTCAAAAACTCAAGGTAGAGGAACATATTCTATGGAACCTTCTCACTATGAAGAAGTTCCTAAGTCAGTTCATGATGCAATTGTTTCATCAAGAGCTAAAAAAGAAAACTAATATAAATACTGTCTAGGTGATGTTTTTATCACTTAGACAGAAATTTAAATTTTTGTGCATATGGTACTAGAATTTAAATAATTTATAAAATGTGTTGCATTTTTCCTAGAAATAGTATAAAATGCTTATGCTAATTAAATTAGTCATTAAATTTAAAATTTAAAATAAAAAATACAAAAAAGGAGGAATTTCAAATGGCTAAAGCTAAATTTGAAAGAACAAAACCACACGTTAACATTGGTACAATCGGACATGTTGACCATGGTAAAACAACAACAACAGCTGCTATTACAAAATACTTAAGCTTATTAGGAAGAGCTCAATATGAAGCTTACGATCAAATCGATGGTGCTCCAGAAGAAAAAGCAAGAGGAATCACAATTAATACAGCTCACGTTGAATATGAAACAGAAAAAAGACATTATGCTCACGTTGACTGTCCAGGTCACGCTGACTATGTTAAAAACATGATTACAGGTGCTGCTCAAATGGATGGTGCTATATTAGTAGTTTCTGCTGCTGATGGACCAATGCCACAAACTAGAGAGCACATCTTACTTGCTAGACAAGTTGGTGTTAAATATATCGTTGTTTACTTAAATAAATGCGATATGGTTGATGATCCAGAATTATTAGAATTAGTTGAAATGGAAGTTAGAGATTTATTATCTAAATATGATTTCCCTGGAGACGAAATTCCAGTAATCAAAGGTTCTTCATTACAAGTATTAGAGAGCACATCTACAGATCCTAATGATCCAGTATATGCTCCAATGAAAGAATTAATGGATGCTGTTGATAGCTATATCCCAACACCAGAGAGACCAGTTGATCAACCATTCTTAATGCCAGTTGAAGACGTATTCTCTATCACAGGTAGAGGAACTGTTGCTACAGGTAGAGTAGAAAGAGGAGTTGTTAAATTATCAGACGAAGTTGAAATCGTTGGATTAAAACCTGAATCTAGCAAAACTGTTGTTACAGGTGTTGAAATGTTCAGAAAATTATTAGACCAAGCTGAAGCTGGTGATAATATAGGTGTATTATTAAGAGGTGTTCAAAGAACAGATATCGAAAGAGGTCAAGTTCTTGCAAAACCAGGAACAATACATCCACATACAAAATTCAAATCACAAGTTTATGTATTAACTAAAGAAGAAGGTGGAAGACATACACCATTCTTTAATGGATACAGACCACAATTCTATTTCAGAACAACTGACGTTACAGGTGTTATTGAATTACCTGCTGGAACAGAAATGGTTATGCCAGGTGATAATGTTGATATGACAATCGAACTTATTACTCCAATCGCTATCGAAAAAGGATTAAGATTCGCTATTCGTGAAGGTGGACGTACTGTAGGTTCAGGTGTTGTTTCAGAAATCATGGAATAATACTAAAAGATAGTAATATCTTTAAATAAAAATCCCTAGAGGGATTCGGAAGAATCCTTCATAGGGTTTTTTTGTATGTAAAATGTTATAAATAGTCTGATTTAAATTTTTTTAATATATAATATTAGGAAAGAATAGGTCTAAAATAGATATATTACACTTATATTGAAAATAAAATCTTGAAAAGAGTAAAAAAATGATATTTTTTTAGAAAAGTGTGCTATATATTTAACCAACTTACAATAGTTATATTACTTTTTTTATGTTTTATCTTGATTTTTTGTGTTTATCATAATAAAATAATTTATACAATAGGAAAGTTCTCTGAACTTCCTATTATATAAATTAACAATGCACAGAAATTTGCAAAGCAAATTTCGCGCGCGAACAAAGACGCGGACTTAAAAATGCTATAATTAGTGCAAATGTTATTAATGTCCACTTTTGTTTTATTATAATAGTAAAGAGTGAAGAAAATTTTATAATATAAAAATAGTGGTGTAAGGTTATAGAAGTTTATAGATTCTATAATTAGTATATTGTACATATACATTTTGTAAAAGAAAATTTTATTCTACAATTAATATAGGAGGAACAATATGAAGATACTTTTAGATGCAATGGGTGGCGATAACGCACCAGATGCTACAATAAAGGGAGCAGTTAAGGCTATTAATCAAATTAAAGCTACTGTTGTTCTTATTGGAAGAGAAGAGGTAATTAGAGCAAAATTTAAAGAATTTTATGGAAAAGAACCAGAGGAGATATCAGAAAGATTTGAAATAAGAAATGCTACTGAAACAATTGAAATGGAAGATACACCTACATTGGCCATAAAGCATAAAAAAGATTCTTCAATGGTTGTTGGATTTAAGATGTTAAAACAAGATGAAGGTGATGTTTTCATTTCGGCAGGAAATTCTGGAGCATTGCTCACAGGCGCTACTTTATTAGTGGGTAGAATAAAAGGAATTGATAGACCAGCTTTAGGTGGAATTTTACCAGCATATCATAGTCAATTATTATTAATGGACTGTGGTGCTAATACAAATTGTAAGCCAATTAATTTATTGCAATTTGCATTAATGTCTACAATTTACTTAAGAAATACTTTTGGTATAGAGAAACCTACGATTGGTTTATTGAATATTGGAACTGAAGAAACAAAAGGTAATGAATTGACCAAGGAGTCATATTTATTATTAAAAGAAAAATCAGAGGAAATGGGAATAAATTTTGTAGGAAATGTAGAGGGTAGAGATGCTTTTTCTGGCGAGATTGATGCGATTGTTACAGATGGATTTACAGGAAATATCTTTTTAAAAGCTGTTGAAGGTTTGGGTAAGTTTGTTAAGAAATCTTTATCAGAAAATATGAAAAAGAATATCTTTTCTAAGATTGCTGCAGTTCCTTCATTGCCTGCAATTAAAGGATTTGCCAAGTCAGTCGATTATAAATCTTATGGTGGAGCATTATTTTTAGGAGTAAAGAAACCAGTTGTAAAGGCTCATGGAAGTAGTGATGAAATTTTATTCGAATTTACAATAAAACAAGCTGAGAAATTTGTTGAAAATAAAGCTGTTCCAAAGCTTATTGAAGAATTTGATAAAATTAATAAAAACAAAAATGAAAATAATGCTTGACATTTTGCTATACATAGAATAATAATATTACAAAGCACATTTAATTATTAAGAGGAGGTGTACTGAAAGATATGAGTACAGAAGAAGTTTTTGAAAAGGTTAAAGGAATTATTGTTGAACAATTAGGTGTAGCCGAAGCTTCAGTAACAATGGAAGCATCATTTATAGATGATTTAGGAGCTGATTCTTTAGATATCGTTGAATTAGTTATGGCTTTAGAGGAAGAATTTGATATCGAGATACCAGATGCAGATGCAGAAAAAGTTACTACTGTTGGAGATGTAGTTGAATATATAAAAGAAAATGTTTAATAATAAATTAGTCAAATATTATATTTGAGAAGTGAATCGAACCATAGGTTCGATTTTTTTATATAATAGGAAAGTTCTTTGAACTTTCTATTATATAAAATTAACAATTTACAGTTAATGTGAAGTGCTCATATACTTCATTTTGGAATTCCTTGCTGAAAGATTTTACGCTCACTAAATTTCATTTAGTCGGCTTTAGTAAAAACTTTCAAACTGCGCGTCATTTCAAAATGAAGTATATGAGCACTGTTACTTTAAACAAAATAGTTTACATAAGAATAAAAAGGTGATATAATGATTCCCTAGTAACTAGTTAATTTGCCTTATTATGTAATAATTTATAGGAGGTATGAAAATGAATCGGTACGCAAAAATGGAATGTTTGCCTGGAGCTGAAAATGATTGTTGCAAGCAGTTTAGTTGCAATTATTCTCCCAGTGATTTTCATAAAATCACATTTGACTCATTGGTTAAGGCTTATCGGCAGGGAAAGATAATGTTAAAGATTGTTGATCACAAATACTTTATTGTAAAAGCGCCAATGAAGAATTGTACAAGACTTAATAGAGGTGAAGATGAGATTGGAGAATGTGTATTTCATGGCCAGAAGAAATGCAATCTGTCAATTGTTCACAGACCCTATGGAGGAAAAGCCTTAGAGTTATACAAGATGAGAAAAAGAGACTTATTATATCACGAAGAACAGGCAGGAAGAGAGTGGAGTGCATATAGTTCGTTATTAGAGTCGGTTTTTATCTATTTGCTCTCTGAAGAGAATTTTGACGGAGCTTCTTATGATCACACACAGTGTAAAGTATGTGGAGGAGCTTGCTGTAAAAGTTCTGGATGCTATTTTGCTCCATCAGATTTTAAGAAATTAGATTTTGATGAGATGAAAAAAGCCTTAAATAAAGGATATATCTCAATTGCAACTGCATATAAAGAATATACTGGATTAAAAAAAGATGTGTATGTTTTGAAGATGCGAGATGCTTATGATGAAGTTTGTGAAAAAGTACTGCATTATGCAGGAGGTTGTATGTTGCATGACATTGATACAGGATGTCCATTTTCAGATGAGGACAGGCCATTTGGCGGAAAGGCATTGAAACCTGAATGGATTCTTGGTAAAGGCTGTTCTGTTGGATACAATTCACGAATGTGTGCTGAGGACTGGTTGCCGTATCAGAAATTGCTGGTGAAACTCTATGCTGAGTTTGAAAACAGGCATATTGCGTATACGGGGGTATGACGATTATGGGTGGTTTGGTTTTTATCTACCACCCATGATTTACTTTTTTATAAATTAATGTTATAATTTATAACTGTGTAGGAGAGGATATTATGAAATTTGAAATATGTGAAAATAATATAGGATATTCTTTTAAAAATAAAAGTTTACTTAAAGAAGCTTTAACTCATACATCATATGCATATGAGAATAAAGTGAAAAGTAATGAAAGATTAGAATATTTAGGAGATAGTATATTAGAGTTTGTTATTAGTGAATATTTATTTTTAAAATATGATAATTTATCTGAAGGAGAAATGACTAAAGTTAGGGCTAATGTTGTTTGTGAAGATAGCTTATATGAGATAGCTAAAAGACATAATTTTAGTGATTTCTTATTGTTGGGAAAAAGCGAAAAACATTCACAAAATAGTAAAAAGGCTATTATGGCAGATAGCGTTGAGGCTGTTATTGCGGCTATATTTTTAGATAGTGATGTTGAACATGCTAAAAAATTTATTATAGATAATTTAAAAGATTTTGTTGAAATTGCTAGTAAAAATGTTGGCATGAAAGATTATAAAACTGTTTTACAAGAGAAACTCCAAGTACATGGAGAGGTTAAAATAAAATATGTAGTACTAAAAGAAGAAGGTCCAGATCATGATAAAACATTTATTGTTGAAGTAAGTTGTGATGATAAGGTTTTAGCTATTGGAAAAGGAAAAAATAAAAAACATGCAGAAATGGAAGCTGCAAAGAATGCACTTCAAATTTTATAAAAGGAGTTGCCATGAAAAAACAGTATATTATTCCTATTTTTGTTCCACATTTGGGATGTCCAAATAATTGTACATTCTGTAATCAAAAAATTATTAGTGGACAAACAAAAGAAATAACGCCAGATGATGTTAGAGAAACAGTCGAATTTTATTTGAATAGTTTTAAAGAAAAAAATAAGTATACGGAAATTGCTTTTTTTGGTGGAAGTTTTACAGGAATTGAACTTGAAAAACAAGAGGCTTTATTGAAAGTAGCAAATGAGTTTATTAAGCAAAAAAAAGTAAATAGTATAAGAGTTTCTACTAGACCAGATTATATAGATAAAACTAGATTAAAACTTTTGAAAAAATATGGTGTAAAAACAATTGAATTAGGAGTTCAGTCTACGAATGATTATATATTGAATAGATGTCAAAGAAATCATACATATGCAGATGTTAAAAAGGCTTCTAAATTAATTAGATGGTATGGTTTTACATTAGGACATCAGATGATGGTTGGACTTCCAGAAAGTACTGTTCTGGATGAATTACGTACAGCAAAAGATTTGGCAAAATTGAAATCTAAAATTATGAGGATTTATCCGGTTTTAGTTTTGAAAGGAACAGAATTAGAGAAAGAGTATCTAGATGGCTCATATATTCCACTATCTGTTGAGCAAGCAGTGGAAAGAGTGAAGGAATTATGCTATTTCTTTGCAAAGAAGAAAATAAATGTTATAAGAATAGGTCTACAATCTACAGACACTATTTCAGATATTTCTAAAAATGAAAATAGTGAGGTTGTTGCAGGACCATATCACGAAACTTTTAGACAGTTAGTACAATCAGCTATAAATTATGATAAGATAGTTGAAAAAATTAAATCATTTAATGTTAAAGTTAGAGAAGTAGAGATACTAACTAGTCCTGATAATGTTAATAATGTTGTAGGATATAAGAGAGAGAACATAAAAAAACTTAAAGATTTTTATGATGTTGATGCTAAAGTAAAACAGGATAATAAAATTAAAAAAGGAAAAATTATTATTAATGTAAAGAAAGTTTATAAAGATTTTCTGGATGATAATGAAAGTGTATAGTTTATAAAAAATTACTTATACTATTTGTATAGGTAATTTTTTATGGTGATCGTAATATGAATAAATTTTTTAAAGAGATTTTATTAACTTTTTTAGGAACTGCAATTGCTGGAGTAGGAATGGGAAGCTTTTTACTTCCTAATAAACTTTCTTCTGGCGGTTTTGCAGGAATTGCAACGATTTTTTATTATTTTTTTGGTTGGAATGTAGGTTTAACTGTTATAATTTTAAACATTCCATTTTTTATTTGGGCTGCAATGAGGCTTGGAAAAGAATTTTTGGTTAAAGCTATTTTAGGTACAGTTGCTTTATCTTTTTTTATTGATATTTTTGAAAATATTGCTTTTATTTCTGATGATCGTTTACTTTCTTGTATATATGGTGGAATTCTTGTTGGAATAGGTACAGGTTTAATTTTTAAAGCGTATACTTCAACTGGTGGTACAGATTTAATAGTTCAAATTGCTAAGTCTTATGGTGCAAAAATTTCATCAAGTAGATTGCTTAATTCGATTGATATTTGTGTTGTTGTTTTGAATGTTATTTTTTTCAGAGAGATTGATATTGGTTTATATTCTGCAATTGCGATTTTCCTTGATGGTGTTATGATTGATATTATTTTTGAGGGAATTAATTTTTCTAAGTTGGTGTTTATTATTTCTGATAAAAATGATGAAATTATGAAGTTGCTTTATGATAAGATTAATTGTGGTGTTACAGAATTTTATGGCAGAGGTGCATATATGCAGAAAGACAAGATTGTTTTGATGTCTGTTGTGAATAGGTCTGAAATTCCGGCTCTTAAAGAGTGCGTGTATTTAGTTGATGAAGGAGCTTTTTTTGTGGTTGCAAATGCAAGAGAGGTTTATGGATTAGGATTTAAATCTTTTTCTAAATGAAGAATATTAAAATAAAGAGACTTTCATATTATATTTTTGAATTACCGCGCAGCGACCAAAGGAACGAAACGTAAGTGAAGTGACTGCGATTGAAGCAATCTATACTTAAGAAGGAGCCGTTGTTCTGAAAGAACAGAGGCTCATCAAGATTCAGGGCAGCAAGGTGTGAAAAAATTAATATGAAAGTCGATTTATAATAATATAATTAATAGATGCATTTTTTAAATTTTTTGGTGTATAATGTTTTAAATAGTTTTTAAGTAGAGG
>OLGZ01001880.1_pt1 | contig 10920 bp, 5 predicted proteins | sample 1605981 | NCBI WGS metagenome assembly OLGZ01 (sample SAMN03283291) | human gut metagenome | biome: human-associated habitat; material: feces | host: Homo sapiens | place: Peru | collected 2012 | reverse complement strand
GATACTCAAGAACATGATTGAGTAAGATTATATACAGAGAAATCGCCAGCGAAGCTGTAGAAAGGCTTCACTGGCGATTTTGCAAGAGAGATTTATCTATGTGTTAACAAAACAAACTCGCTCCAAATTGGACTTTGATTGGATATCAATTAGAGCGAGTACTTATCCAGTGAAATCCCAATATTCTTGCAGCCTCATTGATGCCCAACATGGAGACACCTTCCGTTGTTGCAAAGCAAATCTTCGACAGAGAGTCCAAGGAGTACTCCCTGCCGAAAAATCTACATATCATCTGCAAGCAGGTGATACCGCATTGCAGGCTGTCATGTTGGTGAACAACCTTAATATTACGCATACACAATTACAATACTGACGTTTTTGTCGTTCCGTTAAATTTCAAATTGCTCCCATGACTAATCTTCTTGCCATAATCTAAAGTATAACTTGCAGATAATGACACATAGCGTCTATCCCATGGACGGCTTTGATAAGAATAACTATCAATATAATCAGAGATAAGCCAACTCTTCGTATTACCATTTTTAAGTATGAGGGAATTAACCTGTAATTTAACAAATAAATTTCCCTTGGTATATTGTAATCCTAACTTCAAATTATCTGAGAAGCGAGTAAGGTTAGAACTTCCACGCATATATCCTTCTCCAGAACTATAAGCGTAATTGAGATTTACAGCCCAGAATTTTCCTAGTCTGCAATACAAAGCAGGATATAGTCCCCAATAACCGTTGTTTATATGAAACAGACCAGAATGCCATTCATGCACATACGAAACATTAGAACTCAAACGAATCTTACCATGCGCAAGGTTCAAAGATGGAGTCACATTGATATATATTGGATTGAACGAGCCACTATTAATCATCTCCTTTACCATCAGTCCATTTATTTCATGCCAATAAGGTACAATATCATTGATGATATTATCCCAACTAAAGGATGAATTAAGAGAGAACAAATTAGAAGGCATCCATGTATATGACAAAAGGGCATAGGCCTGGCGTACAGTTTTCAAATCAGCATTACCCTTGCTGCCTGTCACCTCATCGTCCTGGCGCACCACTGTATTGTAGTAAGTAGGATTAATAGAACTTTGAGTGATGTTAGCCTGTACATAAACGGAATGCTTCTCATCAAACCGTCCACTAAGCGTCATGCCTCCATTAATATAAGCCTTTGTCATCGTTGTTTCATCTTGAACCTTATAACTCTGTACAGGTATGGACATTTTCAAACTGCCACTCCACTTTTTAGAGAACTTATGATTATAATTTAAGTCAAAGGAATAGTAAGAGTTCACTAATTTCTGATAAGTATCGGCGGTTCCATAATAGTTCGTGCGATAAATCTCAGAGTTGAGTTGAGCAGTAAACACCAAATAGTTCTGTTTATAAACAGGCAATCCATAACCTAGCCATAAGCTTGGCAAATAAGCATTTTCCCTTGTTCCATTGATGATGCTTTGACCTTCCGATTCCATTAATTGATAATCCTCGCTACCCTTGTTATGGTTATAAGAGAAAGAAAGTCCACCATATACATAAGCACGATGAGGCAGTCCCTCCAGATAGAATTGTGAGCTCACATAGGGTGTAAGAGATTGAGAGGTAGCATCAGAAACAGAAGAAGTCTCTTCAGACTCATTGTATCTAATGTTCTGTCGGGTATAAATATCAGGAGTTTTGTTATATTTCAGACCAGCTTGAACCAACCAAATCAGATTATTGGAATCATATCTGGCACTGATACCTGTAGAATAAATTCGCTGTTTTTCAACTTGCTCATAGTCAACCTTTTTATTAAGCGTAGAAGCATCATTATAAGTATAAGTGATATTTCTGTTACCTCTTATTTCATGAGCATTTTTATAATATGCTCCCACAATTGCCTGATAAGTCATATGTCCCTTCTTCAGCTTTCCTGCGACATCATAATCACCACTATCATAGTTACCAAAGCTTTGGTTAGCCTCGGCCATTACATAACCTCCATATTTGTATTCACGCAATACAAAGTTGACTACAGCCTGATAGTTTTTATATTTTGCCTCAGATGGTGATTGTAAGAATTCCACACGTGCCACCTCTTTTGGTCGAAGAGTTTTCACCTCCCAATCGCTAGCCTCAAAACCATTGATAAAGAAATGAACTTCCTTGCCCCAATTTGTCTCAACTTTATTTGTAAATTCATCTACATGCAATCCTGCCACCATCATACGAGCCAGCAATGCAGAATAATTAGATGAAGACTTGCGTTCTTCAGGAGTTGGAGTGTATGAAACACCATCTTTGATTGCAACGTGATTCTTAGCAGTGACCACTACCTCTTTGATATGCTGAGTTTTCACAGAATCTACCTCTTGAGCAGAAACTGTAGCCGAAGATGCCAACAAAGTCAATAACAACAATTCTTTCATACTATTTTCTCTTTATATTAATTAAAATATCTAGGTGCAAAATTACGGCAAATTACTCAAACCGCCAAACCTTTTACATCATTTCTCACATAATATTTGCTCCCTAGATTATTATGTAAAAATGATGTAGAAAAGTGCGTGAGTTTAAAAATAAATTAGTACTTTTGCAGTTTATAGTATCAGACAACAAAACGCATAGGTATGAAAAGGTATTATAGTATAACGATTTTGGCAATCATAGTCATCACATTGTTGCAAGGATATAACATTTCCCTGCAATACAAAGACTATCTGCACTATAAAATAGAAAAAATAAACTCGATTTTTAAAGTTGCCATCGATGAGGAATATGCAATTCGAGCACATAAGAACAAGCACTCACATAATGATGGGAAACAGCGAGTTTACTATAAAGAAATGACGGAAGAAGACTTTCTCAAGGCAAAGCCCAAGAAAGAAGATATTATTGATTTTGACGAAATAAACATCCAAGACCTAAGAGACAAAGGCATTGCAGAAACAGAAGCAGAAGCTATGGGATTATTGACAAAAGACATACTTACTACCAAGGGCAATCCTATTAATCTCAAGAAACTCTCTCAAATATTCAAGAAGAATCTAAATGAGGATTTCTCTTATACCTTATTGATATTAGACGAAAATAAAAAGGTCATCAAGAGTTATGGACAAACAAAGGACATTGAGACTTGGCAGGCTAGCAAGCCTATCGGCATCGGGCTCAAACCTATCCGTTTCGTACAGGCAAAGGTAGATATAACTCCATCTTCTTTCATCATAAATTCTATAGAGACTCTAATCTCTACCATACTGCTAGCCCTCATCATCGTATTTTGCGTAGGATACCAGATGACTGCCATCAGATACAAGGAAGACCTCCTGAGGAATCGTGAGGTAAGCCTTCATGGAACTGTACACGACTTGAAAGCTCCATTGGCAAGCATCTTGCTAAAGTTGGGATTCATCAAAGACTGTATCAAGGATGCTGACTTGCAGGAGATGATTACTTCTTCTGAAAGACAAATCAAGAATCTTGCCAATACCATCAAGACGATACTAATCACCTCTAAGGCTAGTGAAAGCAAGTTGGTTATCAACAAAGAGCAAGTTGACATCATCGAACTGACGCAACAAGCGCAAGAACAAATAGATATCAACTATGCCAGCAAGCCACATGTCATCGCAATCCACGACCATCGTGAAGAGAATGCACAGGTGTATGCAGATAAGTACCTGATAGAAAATGTGATGCACAATCTGATGGAGAATGCCGTTAAATACTCAGACAAGGAGGCAAACGTTGAAGTCAATATCACACAGGATGAACATTTCACCATCATCAGCGTGTCTGACCATGGCGTAGGCATCGACAAGAAATATCAGAAGAAGATATTCGAGCAGTTCTATCGCATACCAGCCACACACCATAAGAGCGGATATGGCATAGGTCTTGCCATGGTAAAATATGCCGTCAAGGCACATGGCGGAACCATCAAGGTGGTGAGCGAACTCGGCAAGGGCAGCACCTTTACATTTACATTGCCGCTCAACTAAAAGCAACAAATCGTAATGGGCAAGGAACAAGAAACAAGATAAAACAATATAAAATAAGAAATATGGAAAAGATAAAAGTACTATTGGTCGATGATGACCTGGATTTCGGCAACACAGCAGTCTTGCTACTTAAAAAAGCAGGCTATGAGGTCTATTTTCAAAACACGCTGTTTGGAGTGGAAAGCCTTATCATGAAGTTGTCTCCCAACCTCATCATCCTCGATGTGATGATAGGAGAAGAGAACAGTCTGGAAAGAATCAACGACATCCGACTTGCCGCAGAAGACATCCCTATCATGTGTGTATCTTCGTTACATGATCCAGAACTCAAAACTGAGGCTGCCAATAATGGTGCAATGATTTACATCGAGAAGCCTTTCGCCAGCCGTGAGTTCCTGGGATGGGTAAACCGCTATGCCAAGCGCAAAGACTTCAGCAATTCCCGTATGATAAACATGGGTGCCTACACCGTAGATACAGAGACTCATGTGCTCAGTTTCCGTGGCTGCAGCGAGAAGACACTGGGCAATACCGAGTTTGCCACACTCAAGCTATTATGGATCAATAAGGGCGAAGTCGTGCCACGCCAAGACCTCAAGGATACAGTTTGGAGAGGTGTAAAGTGTAGTGAAGAAAGTCTAAATAATGTGATGTACAACTTGCGACGATATTTCGCCAAGGATGCCTCCATCCACCTGGAAACCCTTCGTGGCGAAGGATTCAAGATGTGGATGGATGACTAGTTTAATGGTTCCTAAGTCTATGAGTTCCGAGGTGGAAAACATAGAGTTAAAAAGCAAAGAAAAAATAACACGGACAAATTGAATTTGTCCGTGTTCCTAATTTAACTTAATTATTTTAACTTTTTAGTCAAAAACCACCTGTTTTCAACCTTTCTGCCTGAAAGCAGAAGGCGTAACCCCTCTCATCTTCTTGAAGAACTTGGTGAGATGCGCCTGGGATGAGAAGCCGAATGTATTGGCTATCTCCTGCACCGTATGCGTGGTGGTAGAAAGCTCGCGTTCTATCTCCTTCACGATGTATTCATCGATGATTGCCTTCGGCGTCTTGCCGGAGATGCGGCGGGTAACCTGCGCCAGATAGCGGCTGCTCACATTCAGCTGGTCGGCATAGAAATGCACATCGCTATAGGTGCGGCAGAAGTTATTCACCTGCGAGATAAACTGGTTGTAAAGCTCGGAACTCCTGCCCTGCAGATTGCTCTGGCGCACGAGTTCTACATTGATGAAATCCTGCGCCATCGCCAACGCCTCCTCCATCTTCTTGCCCTGATTCAAATAGACGGCAAGGGCAGAAGAGAAGCGGTTGATGAGACCATGCGAATTGGCATTGTCGAGGCGATAAATCCGGAGCCCCTGCTTCTCGGCAAGGCTCAGCAGCCTGGAATTCTGAAGAATGATGTCACTCTCCTTCTTTCTCGCCACAACTACCGAACAGAGAGGCAGCAGACGGTATTTGATCTGGCTCACCACATCCTCCGTCATCAGCGCATCGCCCTGGCTAGACCAGATGGCAGGAGCATAGATAATATGGGCAGGACGATACTTGGTCAGAGCATCGATAACCACATTCAGCGTTTCCACCTTGCGGATCATACCAATTTTCACAATATCGGGCTGCATATCGTTCATGATAGCCTCTATCTGCCCCGAAACAATCTCGGCAGGAATATCAAAGAACTCCTGAATACCCAGCGTATTCTGCACGGTGATGCTGGTTATCGCCGAAACGGCATAACCTCCCAATTCGAATATTGTCTTGATATCCGCCTGCACACCAGAGCCGCCGGTGCTGTCTGAACCTGTAATCGTTAATATCATATACTTTGAACTTGGAACATTGAACTTTAAGCTTTGAACTTGGAAGCCGATGCTGTTACTGATTACCTTTACTTCTGTTTCATATATTCCGTAGGTGTCATTCCGAAGACCTTAGAGAAGCATTTCGAGAAATAACTGCTATTGGAGAAGCCAACAGTATACATCACCTCAGAAACACTAAACTTTCCAGCGCTCAGGAGTTTGGCTGCCTTTTGCATTCTCAGGTCTCGAATATATTCTACCGGAGTCATGCCAGTCAATGCCTTCACCTTACGATAAAGCTGCTTATTGCCCATACACATCACCTCCTGGAGCATCGTGACATTGAAATCGGAATCTATCATATGCTCCTCGATGGCATGGTTGATTTCATCCAGCAAATGCTGGTCTGCCTCACTCAATTCTGGTTCTGCAGCTGCTATCTCTGACTTTTTCTCATCAGCATCTTCATCTGCGGTCGATGATGAAGATTTCTCCATTTGAACTTCTGCCGTTGAAGAAGCATGATTCTGAGGCAGTTTGACATCCAGGAAGCGATACATTAATTCATTCACTTCATCAAACGACTGATGAGCCACAGCCATCTTCAATCCTTCGGTCAAACGGGTAAAGAAGGTCATACGCATCTGCACCTGTTCCAGGATTTCAGCCTTCTGCTTCTGTTCCTCTGCCAATTTCTTATGCAGGAAATAGTAGCTTACCACCCAGGAGATAAGAACTATCAAAGCCGTGATGTAGAACAGTTTTGCCCAGATGGTAAGATACCAAGGTGGCAACACCGAGATGTCCTGCGAATAGACTTCTGCGCCAATCTTTCCTTCACCATTCACGACACAAACCGTGAGATGATAGTTGCCATACGACAAACCGTTGTAGACAATATCAATATTTCCCGACTTCAGATAATTCCAGTCATGATCACTGCCCTCCAGCTTGTATGCATAGACAGCAGAAGGATGATCAGCAAACGGAAGGTCTGTAAGCTGGAGGATAAAACTGTTCTCATCGCTCTTGAGCACCAGTTTCTCGCTACGCTCATCCCATGGTTTGCCATTCACGACAATACCCGCCAAAATCAAGCGGTTGAGCTTCTTAGGAGAAAGAACCGCATCAGAGCGGATCTCAACAAAGCCATCATTACCACCCATCACCACTTTATGGGTAGACTTGCTGTAATGAATGGTAAATGGAGTAATGGAAGGGATGACAAAGCGCATGCTCTCTCCTTCACGGCTGATGACGCAACACTCATTGCCGGTTACTGCCCATATCTTGCCATCCACATCACACATGGTACTAACCTTGCCCCCAATCTTCCACTCCTTTGAGCCGAAATTGGAACCCTGAATCTCGCCTGCAGCATAGTAACACTTCACCGAACTGTTATCACCAACCCATATATTGCCCTGGCTGTCGGTCATCATATAGTTAACCACATCAGAATTAGCCACATGAGCCACCTTCATATCATACGGATTGATACAATCGAGACGGTTGAAAGTGGAAACCCATATTCTCCCCTTTCCGTCCATGGTCATCTGTCCGACATGCAATCCGGAAAGGGCATTCTTACCCTGGTCAGAGAAATGATAGTCGGCTACGGTCTTACCGGCAAGCAAGGAAGCCTTATCCATCACAAAGACACCACCCTGATAGGATGCCATCCACAATCTGCCCTTTCTATCCTGAAGAATATCATAAGCCCAGGCAGTAGAATACTTGCCCGTTCTGTCATAGACGATGAAATTACGCATCTGTCTGGAGCTGCGATCATAAAGGTTGATACCATGGTCGGTACAAATCCAGACATCCCCATCATTGTCTTCATAAATCTTACGCACACGGTTGTGGCTAAGCGGATAAGCCTGATTGTTCTGCTTATACCAAGCCACATTCTGATAAGCAGCATCGCCTGTAGAAGATTTCGCCTGAGAATAATGAATCAAGCCATTGGTTCCACCCATCCACCATTCACCATTACGGGTCTGAAGCATGGCATGAAGACAGTTGCCTTCGCCCGAAAAGGTTACCTTGTCGAGCGACACATAATTATAATAGGTATGGGTGGTGAGACGAGAGAGTCCATTATCGGTTCCTATCCATACATTCTGCCATTTATCCACGAAGCAGGCCCATACGATGTTGTTCGGAATGGTAGCTTCATTGCGAGAATCGTGCGAATAATGGGAGATGGCATTGTTCATCGCCATCACATAGAGTCCGTTATCGGTTCCGATGTAAAGATTGCCATTTGCCTCTTCTGCCAGACATTTCACCGAGTTGCCATCCAAAGCTGCAATCCGGGAGAATGTCTGAAGATTGAGATCAGCGCAATAGAGCGCACCTTCTGTACCAATCCAGTAGCAATGGCGCTTGGCATCGTATGCCAGGGCATTTACCAATGGCTGGGCACCTGCCGTAAGAGGCAACAGACGGTTATTCAAATACAGACCATTGATCTTACCCTGCAACAGACCTCTGGAGATATGCAGCAAGGCATAGACATCCCCTCCATAGTTGGCATTCTTGTCTTTCAGGTCCAGCACACGCAGCTCCTTGACAGCTTTTCGCTTCGCTTCATCCTGAAAGTCAGCAACAGCTGGAGTCTGCACATAAGCATTGGCATGGGTATCAAATTTCAAGACGCCATTGCCAGTAGCCAAATACAACAGGTTATTATCGAAGGCGAGAGCATTGACGCGCGTATTGCTATAGGCATGATCCTGATAGTGGAGATAGCCATGATAACCGTCATAACTATAAAGTCCGTTATCAGTACCGATCCACATCATCCCCTGTGCATCCTGCGTGATGGAGCACACGGTCTGCGCACCTTCGAACGATACGTTAACGAATCGCTGCGCCAAAGCCTGAATGACCAGCATCGCCAACAAACATACGACATATATTCTTTGAAAAGACTGCTTCATCTTGAAAATATTTGCTTAATTAGTTATTGTTGGCTGCAAAATTAATCAATTATTGTCATTTTACCAAAAAAAAGAAAGAAAAAATCCCAAGGAATAAAGAACAGTCTCTATTCCTTGGGATTTGTGACAAAAAAGGAATCCTACGAAAACGAAGGACCTATTTTTCTCTAGATAGCCTCTAACTGAATGGTCTTTTCGATATTTCTCTTGCCATCCTTCACCTTCAAGGTGATATTGCCCTTCTGCTTGCTACTCTGCACGATGACAACGAGTTTGCCAGAGAAGAGTTTCATATGTGGATGGGTGAAAGGTTCGAGCGATGTAGCATCACCATTGCAGGCAGCCTTGAAGGTTCCGGCACCCGTTACCTCGAAGGTCAGCTCATCATCTGCGAGCGGACACTCGTTGCCATCCTTATCCAGGAGGCTCACGGTGATGAAGGCGAGGTCTTTGCCATCAGCATTCAGCAGCACGTTGTGCTCATCGGTGCATCCCTCTACCATGCAGGCGATAGGCTCATGGTCTGGAGTCTCCACGCTGAACTTCATCTGCGCTGGTTCTCCGGCAGTACGCTTCACGTCCTCGCCCACCTTTTCGCCATACTGGTTGTAGGTAACCACACGAATCTCACCTGGCTCATACTTCACATTATTCCAGCGGAGACGATAGCGGTCCAGACGGCTTGACTTGTCCTTGCGAACCCTGCCCTGGCTCTTGCCGTTTACGAAAAGCTCGCCTTCCACACCATCGGTGTAGCAATATACAGGGGTAACCTGTCCTTCCCTGCCCTGCCAGTTCCAGTGAGGAAGAAGATGGGTGGTGTGCTGATGCTCGTTCCAGCGGGCACGATACATATAGTATCTATCCTTTGGAAGTCCGGCGAGGTCGCAGATACCGAAGTAGCTGCTGCGGCTTGGCCAGTAGGTATCGTAAGGAGTCGGCTCGCCCAGATAGTCATAACCCGTCCATACGAACTCTCCGATTACCCAACTGTAGTCATCCTGCATCTTCCAGTCATCATCAGGAAGATTACTCCAGGAGCAATACTCCGTATCATAGCTGGAGCACTGACCATCGGCGTAAGTAGCCTTGTCGCTCACAACAACCGGGAACTTATACACGCCACGGGAGCTGACGGTAGATGCCGTCTCTGAACCCAGGAGGAATCCCTGAGGCAACTGCTCGATATTCTTATAATATTTATGTACGCGATAGTTGAAACCAGGCACATCCATCACCTGTGCAAAGCCACTCTTCAACGCCTCCTCTGCTCTATCCATACCCTGGGTAACAGGGCGGGAAGGGTCGTACTGATGACAGATATCCTGCAGATGCTTCGAAATCTCCACACCCTCCTTGCTCCACTGCTCAGGAATCTCGTTGCCGATACTCCACATGATGATGCTAGGATGGTTGCGGTGATGTTTCACCAGATTGGTCATATCCCTGTCGCTCCATTCCTTGAAGAACTTGGCGTAGCCATTCTTGCACTTAGGATAAATCCACATATCGAAACTCTCTGCCATCACCATCATACCGAGAGAATCGCAGATTTCCATCTGCATGGTAGAAGGCATGTTGTGGGCTGTACGGATAGCGTCGCAGCCCATCTCCTTCATCGTCTTGATCTGGCGGATGAGCGCCGCCTTGTTCTCTGCTGCTCCCAACGGACCGAGGTCGTGGTGCAGGCAGACACCCTTAATCTTACGGGTAATGCCATTGAGCTGGAAGCCATTATTCTTGGATACCGAGATGGTACGGATACCGGTTTTCAAGGTCTGGACATCAGCCACCTTCTTTCCTTCATATCGGGTTAACTTCACCTGATAGAGATAAGGAGATTCCGGTGACCAAAGCTGAGGATTCGCTACCTTCAGGGTAGTCTTGATTTCAGGGGTTGCACCCTTAACGGTCTGCTCGGCTACCTTGGTACCATCCTCATCAAGCAAGGCGATGACGGTCTTGCCCGACTTTCCAATCTTTCCTTCCAAGAGTGCATTCACTTCTACTTCTGCCTCCTGCTTGTCTGCTTTCAGGGTACGCACGAAGGTATCCCAGGTAGAGAAGTTCTCGTTGCCGTAAAGTTCCACGGAAACCGGACGGTAAAGACCGCCTCCCGGATACCAACGGCTGCTCTCCTCTA
>OLGZ01001878.1_pt1 | contig 10923 bp, 9 predicted proteins | sample 1605981 | NCBI WGS metagenome assembly OLGZ01 (sample SAMN03283291) | human gut metagenome | biome: human-associated habitat; material: feces | host: Homo sapiens | place: Peru | collected 2012 | reverse complement strand
ATTTCTTAGATAGTGATGACTATGTCTTACCAGGCTGTTTGAATGCTTTAATGGAAGAAGCAGAAAAGTCTCATAATCAAGTTGTAGCAGGTAAGAGAATGGTTTCATGGTTCAAAAAACAGGTCTATGAAACAATGAGCGATGAAACAAATATTGAAAGAAACTTAAAAGACAAGGATCATGATCGTCTTGAAAAAGTAGAAAGAAAACAAGAAGAACATGCTTATGATAATGAACCAGAACAGTTCAAGATTGATTTACTTATTCGTACAAGACATGCATTAAGAAATGTTTCATGCTTAAATCTTCTTATTAAACGTTCACTTATTGAAGAAAATCATATTTCTTTTAAAGAAGAATTCTTCTGGTATACAGATGCACCATTTGTAGTTGAACTATTAAAATATACAAATGATGTGTCTTTTGTAGAAGATGCTATTCTAGTCAAACGTAAACATAATGACCCAATCAATCGTCCTGCTTTATCCCAGATTAAGGATCCTGATGGTCGCTTTGATGAATTTATTGAAGCGCATAACTATTGCTTAGAGATTTCTAAGGATTATCCATCTATTCATTATTATATTAATGCGAAGATGGCTAACTATTTTACAAGTTTCTTTGCTAAAAAGGTGAGAAGAAGTGAAGATGATAAGTGGAGAACAACACGTTTTGATACAATGGCAGAAGTATTAACTCGTATTGAACCAGAACTATTAAAGAAATCTCTTTATCGTCGCAGACTTTCTAAAGCATGTATGAATCATGACTTAAAGAAAGCACAAAAAATCATCGCAGCTCACTTAGCTGGTGTTAAAGCCAAGAAGATCTTTAAGAATAAGAATGAAATGAATAAGTATCTCTATAGACATAAATATAAAAATGAACCTATTCAGAAGAATCTAGTTATGTTTGAAACATTCCGTGGGGCAAGCTATGCTGATTCACCTAAATATATTTATGAATATTTGGCTAAGAACTTCCCAGGGCAGTATGAATTTGTCTGGGTACTTAATGACACGAAGACAAAACTTCCTTATGGTGGAACAGTCGTTAAACGTATGACACGTAAATATGCTTACTATCTTGCTGTATGTAAATACTTCGTATTTAATACAAGACAGCCATTATGGTATCGTAAAAGAGACGGACAGGTCTTCTTGGAAACATGGCATGGTACACCATTAAAGCGTTTAGCCTTTGACCAGGAAGAAGTCACTGCAGCTTCTCCTACATATAAAGCACAGTTCTATCGCCAGAAACAGGAATGGGATTATCTCATTGCGCCTAATGCCTTCTCTAGTGAAATATTCAAGAGCTGTTTTATGTATAAGGATGAAGGAGATACTATGTTAGATACAGGTTATCCTAGAAATGACTTACTCTCTGATCCTCATAAAGAAGAAAAAGCGAAAGAATTAAAGAAAAAAGTAGGTATTCCATTAGATAAGAAAGTCATTCTCTATGCCCCTACATGGAGAGATGATGAATATTATGGTAATGGTGCCTATAAGTTCCAGTTAAAATTGAATCTTGAACAGATGAGAAAAGAATTAGGTGATGAATATGTCATTATCCTAAGAACACATTATTATATTGCAGATGTTCTTGATTTGACAGGTTTAGATGGTTTTGCGTTTAACTTAAGTAAATATGATGATATTACTGAAATTTATTTGATGAGTGATATTCTTATTACTGACTATTCAAGTGTATTCTTTGATTTTGCGAACTTAAAACGTCCAATGTTATTCTATACATATGACTTAGATAAATATCGTGATGTATTAAGAGGCTTCTATATCAATATGGAAGAAGAACTTCCAGGCCCACTTGTATTCACAACAGACGAAGTCATTGACACAATCAAGCATATGGATGAAATCACTGAAAAATATGCAGACCGTTATGTAAAGTTCTATGACAAGTTCTGTGGCTGGGAAGATGGTCATTCTTCACAGAGAGTTGTTGAAAGAGTATTTGAAAAGAATTAGCTTTCCTTTACAGGAAGCTTTTTCTTTCTGTCGGTTTGATTGACTAGAACAGTCATTCTCACTATAATAGACCCTAATAAAGGAGATTATCATCATGAAATTGATTAAGAAAATACTAGGTAAAATGATTCGCTTATTATATCGAATTGTTTATCGCTTCATACCATGTGATGACCATACAATATTATTTATTTCATTCCATGGTCGTGGCTATACAGATAATCCTAAAGCATTACATCAATATATCACGAATCATAGAGAATATGCCTCATATCGCTGTATATATGCGATTAAGCATCATAAAGAAAAAAATCTCACTATTCCAAATGCGAAGATTATTGAATACTTCAGTATTCCTTATTTCTTTTATCTTGCAAGAAGTAAATATTGGATTTCTAACTGTAAGCTTCCTAAATATGTATTAAAGAAGGATAACCAGGTCTATTTACAAACTTGGCATGGTACACCTTTAAAGAAGCTTGCTCATGATATTGAAGTACCAGAAGGGACAACATTCTATCGTTCTGGCATGTCTATAGAAGAAATGCGTGCTACTTATGACAATGATGTCTCTAAATACAACTATATGATTTCTCCGAGTGCCTTCACAACAGAAGTCTTCCAGACATCTTTTAGAATCAATAAGGAAAGACTCATTGAAACAGGCTATCCAAGAAATGATATATTATCTAACTATACAAAAGAAGATATAGAAACTATTAAAAATAGAATGCATCTTCCTCACGATAAAAAGATCTTACTCTATGCACCTACATGGCGTGATAATTCATTCAATATGAAGGGGTATACATTTAAACTAGAAGTTGACTTTAAAAAATGGCAGGAAGTATTAGGGGATGAATATATTGTCGTATTCAAACCTCATTATTTGATTGTGAATGATTTTAATCTAGATGAAGTAAAAGATTTTGTTTATTATGTGGATCCTCAGGAAGATATTGCGGATCTTTACTTAATTGCGGATGCATTAGTCACTGATTACTCAAGTGTCTTCTTTGATTATGCCATCTTAAAAAGACCTATCTATTTCTATATGTATGATCTAGAAAACTATCGTGATGAATTAAGAGGCTTCTATTTAGATATTTATAAAGATCTTCCTGGAGAAGTGATTACAGATGAAAACACATTACTTCAGAAGATTCATACGCATGATTTTGATTATGACCGTCTAACAGGCTTTAATGAACGTTTTAATAATCATGAAGACGGACAGGCTAGCAAACGTGTCATTGATATACTACTAGGTGAACAGCATGGGGCTTAAGAAAATTGTATTAAACATCATTCTTTCATTTGTGAACATCTTTGTATCACTTGTTCCTATCAAAAAGAATCAGATTGCATTTGTTTCATTAGAAGACAACGTTTTAAGAGATGACTTCTTAGATATCTATAATCATCTTGATATATCTCATTATTCTATTAAGAAAGTACTCATTCATTATGATAAAAAATCAATATGGAATGATTTCTTATATCTATTAAACTGTATTAAACAGATTATTGTGATTAATACATCCCATATCGTACTCATTAATGACAATAACTATGTAGTCTCTCATTATAAGAGACAAGGTGTTAAGGTCATTGAAGTATGGCATGCCACAGGAGCTATTAAGAAGTTTGGCAATGCAGTCAAAAGACAATATCCTATTAATAACTATGACTATGTCATTGCGAATAGTGATTATTGGATAGAACCTTATTCTTTGGCTTTTTCTGTAGATAAAGATAATGTCCTTGTCACAGGTATGCCTCGAGTAGATCATCTTTTTGATGAAAATTATAAAAAGGAAGTCAGTGACAATTTCTATTCAAAATATCCAGAACTTAAGAATAAGAAGATCTTACTCTATGCACCAACGTTTAGAGGAAATATTTATAAAGGATTCAAAGCGGTTGGTTTTGATGGAAAGAAATTCATTCATACTTTTGATGAAGACACAGTCCTTATTTATAAGTATCATCCACTTATGAAAGATATTCCTATTGAAGAAGAGGGACGTATCTTCAATATGAGCCATGAAAATACATATGAATTATTTGTGGTAAGTGATGCACTTATTTCAGATTTCTCTTCGATCATCTTTGATTATTCTATCCTAGATAAACCGATGTATTTCTTTGTGCCTGATTTAAAGGATTATATGCACCGTCTTGGATGTTTTGTGGACTATAAGAAGGAAATGCCTGGTCCGTTGTGTTATAATGAAGAAGAGTTAACAGATGCAATACATTCTAATGAACATTATGATATCAAACGATTTAAAAATAAATTCTTTAAATATCAGGATGGAAAGAATGTAGAGCGAGTCATCGCGTTAATTGAACAACTGATCAAGGAGGATTAATTATGAATATTTCAATAATCAAACAGCGCGCAAGAGAAATAGCACGCGTGAATAAAACGAGTCTTGCCCGTATCTGCTTAATAGTAGGGGCGATTTCATCATTACCTAGTCTGTTGAGTTCTGATAATGGCATTATGAGTATTTTACATATTATTGTGGTTATATTAATAATTGCGGTAGAACAAGGCTATATTGTTGCAGGACTTAAAGTTGTTACTGATCGTGAATATGAATTATCAGATAATGATGGTGTCTATGGTCTAGTTAACTGGATTGAATACGTACCAACTTATCTTGTAAAAGTACTTGTAAACTTTGTTATAGCATTCATTTTTGTAGCACTTATTGTGGTATGCTCTCTTGGTTCGTTTGGAGGTTTATTTATGCTATTAAGTGATCCTTATAGTGTTTCACCTATTACAGGAGTTGTTTCAGGTCTATCAGCACTAAGTGGCATATTGTTGTTTGTATTGTTATTTGCCTTCGCATTTGTAATGATCTGGGTTAATTTACGTATGTTTGCGATGACTTACTTACATCAGGAATATGGTATTAAAGGCTTTGAGGCACTTAAGGAATCATTCACATTAATGAAAGGTCATTGCGCGGATTTATTATTAATCAATCTTTCATTTATTGGATGGATTCTTCTATGTGCCATCATTAGTATTATGATTGGTGGCGTATTTGGTGATAATGGTATTGCAGGATTGCTTGGTTCAATTCTAAGTGCGACAATAGCGGCTTACACATATCAGCCTGCTTATATTACTGTACAGGCATTATTTTATAAAGAGATTGCCTATAAGTTCTATGATGAGGGGAGAATCTAATGAGAAAAAGAATTGATCGTTTTACGAGAAGACTCTCAGGACAGGAACTTGTTTTAGGATGTGTCATCTTACTTCCATTATTCTTCTATTGTAATAGTTATATCGGAACAGCGATTGTAAAATGGATAATCTTAACATTTAACCTTTCAGTTGCTACCAATACTGCAACAATCTGGCTGAACTTTGCGGTTGATTTAATTACTGCACTTGTTGCAGTAATCATCTTAAGAAAGTTCATCAAACGTCAATGGAAAGACTTCATGAATAATAAGCTTTCTATTATTGTTGCAGGATGTTTTCTAGGATTCTTCCTCAATATTTGTGCTAATGCGATTGGAAGCAGTATAGTTAAGTTATTTGTGGATCAATCATCAAGTGTGAATCAGCAGCAGGTAGAATCACTCACTAAAAGTATTCCGGCCATCATGTTCTTTGTGACAGGGTTCTTAGCACCAATAGGGGAAGAATTGATCTTTAGAGGCGTTATTTTTACAGGTCTACGTAAATATAATAGATTCTTAGCTTATGTGGTCTCTGCCTTCTTATTTGGCTTTATTCATGTTATGAATTCAGTCTTTGCAGGTAATATCTTTGAAATGGTACAGATGATACCATATGCTTGCTCAGGACTAGTCTTTGCATATATTTATGAAAGTACAGATAATATCTGGGCTTCTATTCTTACACATATGACAAACAATATATTTGCGTTATTAGTCATCTTATTCTAAATAAAAATGCCAGACATTGTCTGGCATTTAAAGTGTATATAGATACAAAAAAACACTTCCGAAGAAGTGTTAAATTACAAATGGCGGTCTGGACGGGGCTCGAACCCGCGACCTCCGCCGTGACAGGGCGGCATTCTAAACCAACTGAACTACCAGACCATTTGCAATGGCGCAGACAGAGGGATTTGAACCCTCGCGCAGGTTACCCCACCTACTCCCTTAGCAGGGGAGCCTCTTCAGCCTCTTGAGTATGTCTGCATCGGACTGCCTACTTAATATACCATATAGATTTAGTGTATGCAAGCACTTTTTGCATAAAAATCATAAATCTAAAGTGAAAAGTTAAATTCCACTTTAGGCATTATGAATTCATTATGATTTATTATGAATTCATCATCAAAATATGTGCATTATATACAAAAGCACTATTCATTTTCCCAAAAAAAACATTATAATAAAATTAGAAATATAAATATGATTGATTAATAATAAAAGCATATTTAAAAGAGAGGAGGTATAAAGCATTTTTTCAATCATAATAAATTTATTAAATAATTTCGCTTTTTTAAGTGAATTGTTGCTTTACGTTAACTTATTCAAAAAAATCCCATAACAATACTTGTAATATGCTTCCTTAATTGAAGTGGGCATAGGTATAGCTCTTATCATTTTGATACTGAAGATTTCTGTGTCCACAATCATTCTAAGAATCACAGATGCCATTTCTCTTCAATGTTTACTTTTCCAGTTTCATATGAAGTAGAAAATCTGATGTTAAGCTAAATTTGATGATCTAGTAGCAACATTTTTCTTGAACTTAGCGAATAATTTTAAAAAGAGAGGATTTTAAATGAATAGAAAAATTAAATTGTGATCATTTATTTGTATTGCTATCACATTTGCTATGGTTTTTCCTAATCATATTGAAGCGTTAGAACCTAAATATCCAACTTTACGTGAGTTAATAGAAAATGACATGATAGATTTATCTGAAATGAGTTATGCTGAGCCATATGGATTAGATGACCAAGTAGCCGGAGTATTAACGATTTATTCTTCGACATCAGGAAATAGTTCTCTAACCTCGCTAGGATTACAAGGACATGCATGGATCACAGTAAGAAACTATCAGAAGACAAGATCATATGGAACAAAATCTTTATCTTCAAATCAATTTTGTTCAATAGGAACATGGCCTTCTTTTATAACTGGATATAATGGAGTATGGTATAATTATGAAAGAAACAAACGATCTGGTTATGCAAATAATTCTTCACAAGTCACCTATGCAAAACAAACTTTTAGTCCTATTGCTTATTCTAGGTTGAATTCTGTAATAAATTCGTACGGAAAAACTTGGGCACCTGCAGATAATTGTACGCATTTTGCTACAAAAACATGGAACTCTGTGAGTAACATAAAACTAACCATTAATTCAAATGCTAATACACCTTCAAAATTATCTAATCAAATTAAAAGTAAATGTACATATCATATAGGAGTAAACGATGCAGATTTTACATCTTGCTCATCATCATCAGTATCACATTATTAAATTAAAAATAATATTAATAATCTTAATCTGTTTGCTATGTACAGGATGCTCTCAAGATAAAGTGAATATAAACAAAATAGATATTAAGAGTGTAGAAATCACTGACGTAATTGAAATTGAATATATTAATAATACTGATATATGTTTAAATTATGACTATTATTTTAAAAATGGAATTTTATCAATTTACTTTGTGGAAACTGATAAGAAAAACACTTATGAGAATTTAATACAGATAAAAAATACATTTTCAGATATAAAAGCAATTGAAATTATAGATGACACACAAAGCAGAGCAATATATCCGCAATTATTTTGGTAAAGGGAGTAAACTTATATGTTGAAAATCAGACGATTATTATTATCTTTTGTACTTTTAATATTTAATATTATTAATTTTTCAGTGTTACTAAGCAATATTGATGATGATTATGCAAATATTTTTATTACATTATTTTATTTGTTTTTAAGTTATCTTGTATATAAAGAATGGAAATATACACCTGTAGTCGCTGTTATAGGATATTTTGTTTGTGTGTGGTTATCTAGTACATTTGGAATAGCTTGGTTTGGTTGGTTTGGATTACATATTGGTTTAACAATATTGCTGATAATACTTTTTGAAATGAAATAGTTATAATAGAACGAACTTATGCAGAAAACAATGAAAAAGGGGACTGTAACGAGTAAAATGGACCCTGTAAAAAGGACACGAGAAAAAAGAAGATTTATCTTGTAATCCTGTTTGGTAATTTAAAATAACTAGGGGTTTCCTATATTTTAATTATCAAGTAGTAAGGGGTGAAATCTCACCCCTTATTTCTTTATTTGTGTAATTCTCTGAAAAGAGAATTAGTGACTTTAGTCAGTTGAGCACATGCAATGTGCGAAATAAAAAACCACCTGCTATGCGGGTGGAGCGATAAAATATAGTTATACAAAGGAATCACCTTTCCGATATAATGAAGTTGTTCAAGCTATCATTATAAGAAAAGGAAAGGTGATTAATAATGGCTAAAAAAGCAAATTCTTTAGCACATACGAAGTGGATGTGTAAATATCACATCGTCTTCACTCCAAAGTATAGACGAAAAGTGATATATAATCAACTAAGAGAAGATATAGGAGAAATACTAAGAACACTTTGTCGATACAAGGGAGTGGAAATTATAGAAGGACATTTGATGAGCGACCATGTGCATATGTTAGTGATGATACCACCAAAGATAAGCATTTCAGCATTCATGGGATATCTGAAAGGAAAATCCGCTCTGATGATTTTTGATAGACATGCAAATTTGAAATATAAGTATGGAAATAGACATTTCTGGGCAGAAGGATATTATGTAAGCACTGTTGGATTAAATGATCAAACAGTCGCAAAGTATATAAGAGAACAAGAACAGCATGATATTGCCATGGATAAACTAAGCGTAAAAGAATATAAGGATCCGTTTGAAGAAAAAGGAATTCGCGAAGAAAATAGAAAACGTGGCAAGAAGGCAAAATAAAAATTCCCTTTGAGGGAAAGCGAGAGTCAAAAGCGATAGCTTGAGCGAAGTGAAAGCTGCGCCTTTAGACGCGAGCAAGTAACATAGGCTTACAGCCGCAGTGAAAACCACGTCTTTTAGGCGTGGTTTTTATTGTGCGAAAAAAAAGGACCGATAAGGTCCTAATGTACATGGAATACTTGGATCAATAAGATCCAGGCTAAGCCATAGTATGTAACAACGGCAACTAAGTCATTGATTGTAGTAATTAAAGGCCCTGATGCAACAGCTGGGTCAACCTTGATTTTATGGAAAAACATTGGAATAACTACACCAACTAAACTTGAGAAGACCATAGCTACAAATAATGAAACACCAACACATCCAGATAAGATGAAGGCATCCATAAATGGTCTATTCTTGGCGAACATAATATAGAATCCAATAAATACAAATGATAATAATCCTAGGATTGTTCCATTACTTAAACCAATATTTAATTCTTTTAAGGTGAATTTGAATTTATCTTTAGCGGAGATGTTCTCATCAACAAGTAGTCTAATAGTGACGGCAAGTGACTGTGTTCCTACATTACCAGCCATATCTAAAATAAGTGATTGGAAACATACAACAATCGCAATCTCTGCAACAACTGATTCAAATAAACCTACTACAGTCGAAACAATCATTCCAAGGAATAAAAGAAGAATTAACCAAGGAAGTCTTTTTTTCATACCATCTTTTACTGTTTCATCTAGATCTGATTGTTCAGTCATACCTGCTAGCTTAGCATAATCTTCATCCTGTTCATCTTCAACGAAGTCAGTAATATCGGTAGAAGTGATAACACCAATAATTTCATTATTATCGTTGAGTACAGGGAATGAATCTTCTTCGTATTCACGAATTTCATCAATACATTCACTGATTTCTTCGTGTGCATAAACATGTGGATAAGAAGTTGCGATAATTTCTTCTAAATCATCATTTTCTCTAGCAACAATTAAATCCTTTAAATCAATAGCACCATAATATTGATTATGATCAGTTACATAAATTGTATTAATATTATCGTGTGTACTAGATTGTCTTATTAGTTCCTTCATTGCTTTTCTGATAGTCAAACCACGTTCGATTGAAATGAAGTTAGTTGTAATTTCGTGACCAATCTGATCAGGATTAAATGATTTAATTAATAAGATATCCTCTCTTCTTTTTACATGTAAATAAGGAAGGAGACGGCTCTTAGTTTTTTCATTTAAGTTTTCTAAGATATCGACCGCATCATCTAAGTCCATCTTATTAAGAAGCATTGCGTACTTTTTATATCCAAAGTCCTGAATATAATCTTCTGGATCTTCAATATAACCAATAATGGAAGATAATCTTTTTATATCAAAATAATCAAAGAATAATTTTCTTTCTTCTTTTGGTAATAACTCAAATGCTTCTGCAATATCCTTGTCATGATATTCATCTAATAAATTTGTTTTTTCTTCAAGTGTATGTTCTGAAGAGATAATGCGCAAAATGTCCTGCACATAATCATTACTGTACTTTCTTTCTGTCATGATGTATTCCTCTCTTTCATAATATGATTATGCCGAGCAAATACCAGTGAAGTTCTTAAAAAATTAGACAAACAGTCACTGGAATTTGATCGCTTTTTCTATTTATTATGTGTTGCTCGTGACTGTCCATCTAAACCACCTCTTTTCATTGTCCATTTCTTTTTATAACAAAATCCACCAAAAAAGTAAAGTGAAAAAGTACCCTTTACATCAACATTTATTTCATACTTTTTAAGAAAATGGGAATTTTTTTCAAAAAACACTTTACAAGTTCCGATATTTTAGGTATTATAGACAGGCAGTCCGGGAGACGGGCTGAGACAGAACATTGAAAACTGAACAGATACACGTCAGATTTATTTGAAAACATTTAA
>OLGZ01001873.1_pt1 | contig 10941 bp, 9 predicted proteins | sample 1605981 | NCBI WGS metagenome assembly OLGZ01 (sample SAMN03283291) | human gut metagenome | biome: human-associated habitat; material: feces | host: Homo sapiens | place: Peru | collected 2012 | reverse complement strand
CTGCCGCTTTACCTGAAGTTCTCCGGTGTTGAAGTTTAGGTCATCCCATTGGAGGGCGCAGATCTCACCACGACGCAGGCCGGTGGACAGTTCCAGCAGGAGCAGTTCGAAACAGCCGTCCTCTTTGGCCTGGATAAGCAGCCGTTGGATTTCCTCTGGGGAGAGAACCTGCATCTCTCTGGCCTTGGCAGAGGGGAGACGGCAGAAGTCGGAGAGATTTTTGGGGATGATCTTCTCAGAGACTGCCTTGTCCAGCGCCGCGTGGAAGGTGGTGTGGATGCCGCGGACAGTTTGGTCGGAAAGTCCTTCGCCATACTGTTCCTGCCGGAGCAGACGGCCATTTTGTTTAAGCCCGGTATAGAACTGCTGGATATCTCCGGTGGTAAGTTTGTTCAGTGGAGTGGGGCCCAAGTTTGGGATGATGTGCTGATAGATCCGCCGTTCATAGGACATCTGGGTGTTGGGGCGAAGATTTGGCTTTTTGTAGGTCTGGTACCAGAAGTCCAGCCATTGGGCGACTGTCATGGTCTGCCGGGGTGGTTGCGGCTCAGATCCTTTTTGTGCGGCAATCAAACTTTTGAGTTTTTTCTCACATTCGGCCTTTGTTTTTGCCAGCACATTTTTAGTTTTGGGCAGTCCGCTGTCATCGTAGCCGATGACAACGCGGCCCTCCCAGCGGCCATCGCTTCTCAGACGGACGGTGCCGCTGCCATGTTTTCTCTGCTTTGCCAAGGATTCATCTCCTCTCCAAGGTAGTCGGTCAGGAAACCGCCCACGATCTCAGCGGCCCGCTTCTGCATATCTCCGGTGGTGTGCGTGTAGGTGTCCAGCGTGAAGCTGGCCTTTGTGTGGCCCAGAATGCCAGCCAGTGTCTTGGCATCCACACCGGAGGACAGGGCATGCGTGGCGAAGGTGTGCCGCAGATCGTGGAAGCGGATGTCCGGCAGTCCCGCCTCGGTCAGCAAGGTTTTGAGCTGCTGATAGGCTCGACTGGGATTTATCGGCAGTTCTGGGCGGAACGGGTCATAGAAGATCCATGGGGAGCAGATTTGGCTCTGTCGTTTGCGGAGGATCTCTGCTGTACTGGGCGGCAGGGTGATCTTCCGCGTTCCCGCATAAGTCTTGGTATCGCCTGTGGTGAGCGGCTTGCCTTTTTCCTTGTGGAGGGTACGCCGCACATGGAGCGTTTCCTGTTTCGTATCGAAATCCTCCCACCGCAGTGCGCAGATCTCGCCGCGGCGCAGACCGGTGGTCACCGCGGTGTAGAAGAAATCATGCCAGAACGCATCCTTTTCAATGACTCTCATAAAAGCATCCAGTTGTGCTTCGGTGAGGATCTTCATGGGTGCGCCGTCAAACTTGGGCGGGTCAACTTCTGCCGCGGGATTGTTGGGGATCAGGTTCTGCTCCATAGCCGTTTTCAGGGCGTGGTGCAGGGTGGTGTGGATGCCGTGGACCGTTCTGGCGGAAAGGCCGGGGGATTGTCCATCTTTGGGATGTACCCGCCCGGTTTCCTGTAAGGAGCGGTAGAGCGACCGCAGGTCGACGGCAGTGATTTTTGAGAGAGCTTTGTTTCCGAGATAGGGTTTGACATGGAGTTCCAGAGAGCGGCGATAGCCGTTCAGGGTGGTGGGACGAAGCGTAGCGGCCATGTACTCGTCCAGCCATTTGTCCAGCCAGACGGAGAGGGCCATATTGCTTTCTTCAGTCAGGTCTACGCCTTTATAGGCTTCGGTGAGCTGCCGCAGTTTGGCGGACAGTTCCTTTTGCGTGGGCGCGGAGATGTACCGGAAGATGGAGTCACCGTTGCTTTAGTATGCTCCGTGATGATGAGACCACGTTCCTCCAGCAGACGCACATACTTGGCAACGGTGTTACGGGAAAGGTGTAGTCTCTTGGCGATGGTCGCCTCGCTCGGATGACACTGATCTGTCTTCCTGTCCGCGCTGCGCAGCAGATAGAGGTACACTGCTACCGCACTGGCAGGCAGATCCATGTCCAGCAGGATGTTCGGAACCGGGAAGCAGTTTTTCACGTGTTCCCAACCAACGGGAGGTTTTGTTTTTCTCATGCGCGCTCACCGCCCTTCGTGTGCTCCTCCACCCACTGGATGAACTTTTCTTTCGGAACCACCATGCGGCTGCCGATGCGCAGTGTTGGAAAATTCTTTTCGTGCATCAGTTCGTATGCGCTGGACGGTGCGATGCCGAGTGTTTTTGCAACAAGATCTGAGTTGAGGAACAGCGGCAGTTCATCGTAGCTTTTGTAGACAGATGATTTCATTTTTGATTTTCCTTTCTTTTCTGTTTTGATTTTGATTGGCCGCACACCGTACACCTTCCTGCCCCAGACTTTCTGCGGCGTTGTCCCGTGTCGGCACGCTCCCCTTTGCGGATCTTGGCGCTGCTTCCCTCACGGTGTATGCACTCCGGCTGCGGGTATTCAGTTGTCGAGGTGTCATGAAACTTTTCGCTTTCGCTGTGTTCACCTTTATGTTAAAATAATTTCAAGGCGGCTTACATCAGGAAGTGATCTTTGAGGAGGTATCGGCATGGCTTCGGAATTGTACTTGATGGAGGTGGGCGATGGACGTTATTCCATCCTGCTTTGTGATGACAGGTCAATCACGCAGATGCCTGCACTGACTCCCGCGGAGACCTTGATCGCCTTTTCTGAACTGGACTACACGGACTACCGCAAGGCGGTGCGGTGGCTGCGGAACGAGCATCCTCTGTTTGAGGAGCGGATCGACATTCCTGTGAGCGACTTAGAGGACTTTGCCGCGGAGGCCATTTTGCTGACACCAGATTTGTGTGAGATCGATCCTGTGAGCGGATTTGTTGTGACGGACATTCTGCACCGGACTTTGCAGGCAGAGGATGACGGCACGGCGATGTTTCTGCTGGCTGCTGGACAGGAGATCCTGCGGGTGATGGAAGAACCCCTCCGTGTACAGAATTACCTTCGGAATATCATGGAGGTCGCATTTGACAACACAGCAGGAAAGACACCGGCGGAGCAGTATGAAAAGCTGCGGGTGGCTTACGCCGACATCGCGCGGATCTGCGATCCGGCGAAGCTGCCGCAGTTGGAAAAACCACGGTCGTTCCAGCTTCGCAGCCTGATGGAGCTGCGGATGCTGGTGCTGGCGCTCTACTTCGAGCAGGACAACCAGCGGGTCTGCCGATGTGACTACTGCTGGGGCTATTTCATCCCAAAAACAAAAAAGGCTACCCGGTACTGTGACCGGGTGACCGATGGACAGAGCTGCAAACCGCGTGGCGCAAATCTGGCAAGACTGGATAAGACTTCGGAGGATGAGGCACTCCTGATTTGTAAAAAGCTGCGGGACAGAATGTATTCCCGCCTGCTCCGCTGGCAGGACGCGGCACCTTCTGACCGTTCCAACCTGATGCACATGGACTACGAGCAGTACGACCAGTGGAGCGAGAACGCTCGGCTGGCACGGGAGGAATATGTTCAGGGGAAATTGACCGCAGAGGAATTCCTGCGAAAAATCGACACCACCCATGAGCTGACGAGCTACGAGGTGGACAAGATCGACCTGCCCGATGAGCCGAGCATGTGGCAGCGGCTTGTTGCAAAGGACTTTACTTTTGACCCGGAGCGGTATTATCCGGAATCTTATGCGCATCTGAACCTGAACGATGAAGACCCCCAGTGGAAGATCTTTTCGGCTGCTGATCTGCGCCGCCGTGACCAACAGGGACACCAGAGCCTAAAAGAGAAATACGGGAAATGAGAAACACCCGGAACCGGTTCGAGAGAACTGATTCCGAGTATTTCTGTTGTTTACAGCAGCGCCAGATATAAAACGGGAACGCTGCAAAATGGTCGCCCTACGAGCCCCATGAATGTCTGAGGCCACACATGGGTGTAAATCTCACCGGAAAGCTGTGAGATTGAACCTTTGCTTGGCGTTAGGGCAACGGAATTGTTAATGCGCAGAACAGCAACATGGAGATACCGGCGGTTGGAAGTACCTGTAATTAGCGGGCTTGTCGCTTAAAAGCCGTTCTTGCAAAGACTATTTCTCTGTGCTACACTATTACACAGATACACAAGAGGATGGGAGTTAGCTGCAATGAGCGACAGAAATATGGTCAATATAACCATTACAATGACGCGGGAGGAGCGAAAAGCATTAAAACAACTTGCTCTGGATGAGGATACCACGGCATCTGCGTTGATCCGTGAATGGCTGAAAGAGCATATAGAGCAGCAACAGGAGGTGAGCGACCATGGCAAGCATTGAGGAAAAAGTTGAGGAGCATTACAAGAAGATACTGGATGAGTTAGGAATCAGGCACTATGGAAAAACGGAGAGCATTAATCGAACCATTACAGATGCTCTGCGGTCTGCGGACTCCAAATCTGGTGGCTCTGGAAATAATTACCCCGATATTCAGCTTCTTTTGGAAAATAAGACCGCCCGTCGAATTCCTGTTATGATTGAAGCCAAGGGGTTAAAGAATCGATTGGAAAAGATCTCGAAGTCCGGGCAGATCGAGCTTATCACCTATTATGAGAAAGACAGTAAGCGCAAGGACGGTACGATACAGCATCACGCTGGCGACGCCAATTATTCCAGCATTATGAATTACGCCGTGAACGGAGCTGTCCACTACGCCAACGCCATCTTGGACAGCAGAGGTTACACTGAAGTGATCGCCATCGGTATTAACGGAACACAGATGAACGCCGATGGCTCTGTTCAGGATGCGGAATGCAGGGCGTATTATATCTCCGAAAAGAATAATCGTGTCCCTAAGCATATTCCAGAACTGGATAAGGGATGGTCGCTGTTGAAGGCGGACAATCTGGATAGATTTTTTGCAATGCTGGACAAAATGACGCTGACCGAGAAGGAATTGGAAGATTTGAGACAGCGGACAGAGACTGCGTTGGAAACGAAAATTAAGTCGATTCACCAAAGTCTATACGATGATCCCAAGCTGCGGACAGCGCTGACCACGAATGAGAAACTGTACCTATTCTGCGGTCTGATCATGGTCGGATTGACTACCAAGGGTGTGGCACCGCTGGACGTAAATCAGTTTACTGGTAATGACGATCAGGAGGACAACGACAGTACGATCATTATTACCCGAATCCGCTCTTTCCTGAAAAAGAAGAAATGTGGCGACGATAAGATACGCATGATTTTAGACCTTTTGCAGCCAGTGTTTAAAAAGGAAACCCTGTGGAGACCGGTAAATGGCGAGAGCATCCTCAAAAGCCTGTTTAAGCAGGTGAAGCAGGATATCATCCCCTGTTTGGAGAGCAATCTGCACCTTGATTTTACTGGGAAAATTCTCAACTCTTTGGGAGACTGGGTACATATCGAAAATGACAGAGAGAATGATGTTGTGCTCACGCCACGCTATGTAACAACGCTGATGGCGAAGCTGGCCCGCACTAATATGGACTCTTTCGTGTGGGATCGAGCTATGGGTTCTGCTGGATTTCTTGTGTCGGCTATGGACATCATGATAAAAGATGCGCAGGCAAAAATCCACGATCAAAAAGAGTTAGAGAAGAAAATCACCAACATCAAGGAGCATCAGCTTTTGGGCGTGGAAATCCTCGGTAATATTTATATCCTGGCTGTGCTGAACATGATCTTGATGGGGGACGGCTCATCCAACATTTATAATGGCGATGGTCATGATTACAACAATGAGACCGGAAAGTTTCCTGCCACAGTATTTCTTCTGAACCCTCCCTATTCTGCGGATGGCAAGGGCTTCAACTTTGTGCAAGAGGCGCTGGAAAAGATGACCTCCGGCTACGCCTGCATCCTGATCCAGGAAAATGCGGGCAGTGGAAACGGCTTGCCCTATACGAAAAAGATATTGGAGAAAAACACCCTTTGTGCCAGTGTCCACATGAGTGATATCTTCTGCGGAAAGTCCAGCGTTCAGACGGCTATCTATGTGTTCCAGGTCGCCCGTCCCCACGAGGTGGACGACATGGTAATCTTTATTGATTTTAGCAACGACGGTTATGCCCGGCAAAATCGCAAAAAATCCAGCCAGGAGGTCAATTTGCGGGATGCCGATCACGCTGCTGAGCGGTATGCCGAGGTGGAGGCCATTGTGCTGGGTAAAAAGCCCAGGACTCAATACTATACGGAAGAAAACGGCCTTGTGATTCGGGATACCGTATCGCTAAATGGCAACGACTGGACCTTTGCCCAGCACAAGGTGATCGATACCATGCCTACGGAGGAGGACTTCCGGAAAACTGTGGCGGACTATCTGGCGTGGAAGGTTTCCCAAGCAATTAAAGGGGACGGTGGATATGGAGTATAAGGCATTCCGAATAGGGGCTTTGTTCGAAAAATTAAATGCTCCATATATTGGGGCTGGCCGCAAACAGGACAATGTCTCTAAGGAAAGAACAGAAGAGTTTTCATTGCCGTTAATCAATTGTAAGTGGGGCGACAATGGGATCATGTACTATGGTCGGCCTTCTGACTTTGTTCACTATGAAAATGTCCTTTCTGTTGTTTATAACGGTCCGCCTACGGTTGGCACGGTTTATGCACAGCCGCTGATTGGAGTTTTCACCGACGCTTATTTGATAGCACTCAAAAAATCTGTAATGCCGCATATGTCGATGGAGCTGTGTCTTTATCTTAAAACTGCGGTCGAAAAGGCAATCCATGATACAAAATATTCGAGAGCGGATAAGGCAACATGGACAGGCAAGGTTGAGAACGATGAGATTTTTCTCCCGGTCACAGATGAAGGAACGCCGGACTGGGAGTATATGCAGGAACGAATCAGCGTGCTGGAGCAGGAACGAATCAGCGTGCTGGAGCAGTATCTCCTGGCTGCTGGATTGGATGACTACAAGCTGACGACCGAAGATCAGGAAACGCTGAATAAGAAGGCTACATTTAAGCCCTTCCGTATTGGAGATTTGTTTGTCCCGCTGAAAGGCGGGTATATTGGTACCGGAAAGAAAATTGGTTCTGCAACGAAAGCGCGTAGTGAGGAATATTGTATACCGCTGACTTGCGCCAAGCTCGGGGACAATGGTATTATGTACTGGGGCAAGAAAGGTGATTTCCGCACCTATACAAATGCGATTTCCATTATAGCTGATGGTGCGGTTTCGGCCGGCCTTGTTTATGCTCAACCGGAAGAGGCCGGAGTATACAGCCACTCCTATTTTATTAGGCTGGAAAATGTCGAGGTTTCCTATCGGACAAATCTATATCTTGCGAGTGTATTGAACAAAGTTCTTTACCCGAAATATTCCCGTGAGAGACCGCCGCGGTGGGAAAATAAAGTAGAAAATGACAGCATTTTACTTCCTGTTACGGCAGAGGGGCAGCCAGATTATAGCTACATGGAACAGTATATCCGGGTACAGGAAAAGTTGGCCATTCGGGATGCTATAAAGCTCAAGGACGGGATTATCGAAGAGACAAGGTGCGTCGTTGGGGCGTAATATTGTCTGTTGATGAGATGAACGGCGTAGTTTTCTATATGTCTTGAAATGTGGAAAACTACGCCGTGTCGAGGTGAGCAAATAAAAGGGGGACGGCAACAAAATGGACAAGAACTCCAAGAGAAAAGAATTGGCGCTTCGCAGTTCTGCTGCGGAATATTTGACTTTTGTGGCCTCTACCGGCGGCAGTGACGAGAGTTTTGAGATGCGTTATGAGGACGAAAACATCTGGCTGACCCAGAAGATGATAGCGGCGCTTTACGATGTGGATGTTCGGACCGTAAATGAGCACATCAAGAAAATATATGATGACCAGGAACTTTCGGAGGATGCAACTATCCGGAATTTCCGGATGGTTCAAACTGAGGGGGGACGACAGGTCAGCAGAGAACTGAAGCATTACACGCTCCAAATGATTATTGCCGTGGGTTTTAAGGTCAACAATTCCCGGGCCGTGCAGTTCCGCAAATGGGCAGGACAGATTGTGAAGGATCACACTATTCAGGGCTGGACCATGGACAAGGAGCGCCTGAAAAAAGGGCATATGTTCACGGATGAATACTTTGAGCGCCAGCTCCAGTACATCCGTGAAATTCGGCTGTCTGAGCGGAAATTCTATCAAAAGGTCACGGACCTCTACGCTACAGCTTTCGACTACGACAAGGATGCAAGGACCACCCGTCTGTTTTTCCAGACTGTGCAGAACAAGCTGCATTATGCCGTTCATCGCCACACAGCGGCAGAGCTGATCGTGGAGCGGGCTGATGCGGCGAAAGAACACATGGGGCTGGCAACCTGGGAAAATGCACCAGACGGAAAAATCGTAAAGGCTGATGTGACCGTAGCCAAGAATTATTTGAGCGAAAAGGAAATGTCATATCTGGAGCGGATCGTGTCTCTCTATTTGGACTATGCTGAGCTTCAGGCTGAACGCAAAATTCCTATGAGTATGGAGGATTGGGCGAAGCGTCTGGACGGGTTCTTGGAGTTTAACGGAAACGAACTGCTGACGGGACCCGGTAAAATCAGCGCGGAGCAGGCAAAGCTTCATGCCGAAACAGAGTTTGAGAAATATCGAATTATTCAGGATCGACTCTACAAGAGCGACTTCGATCGATTCCTCATGTTGGAGCAGTCGACGCATGATGCTCTGCCGGAGGATTGACTTTCTATTGTTTACAGCAGCGCAAAATAAAACTCTTTTCTTGTTGAAAAACTCGGGGCTCCAAAATTAACGGAGGCATCCGTTAGGGGTGCCTCCGTTAGTTTTAGAACAGCTGTAGCGCGATTGAGAAGGCGAAAGGAAGAGAAATGAGACGCAGCAAACTATCTGACCATACCTTTAAAAAAGGTAAGTTTATAACGCCAATAAATGCAATACCGTTGATGCATGAACTTGAAGACGAAAAGTCGTGGATTTATGGCCGCATGCCAGAGTACCTTTGGATTGGATTGATTTTGAAATATTATGGACGAGATGAAGGGTTAAGAAAGTCCTACGGCATTATTTCTGCATTACACAAATTGGCACCTGGCCTCTATACAGCAAGATTATCACAGATATTAAAGCTGGACGCAGATATTCAAAAGAGATTTTATGATTACATTATTTGCAGTGGAGCTAAAGAAGCACTTGCGCCGTTAACGGTTTTTCTTACTGCAAGCAAAGCCCCGGTTTTTGCTAAGTGCTTTTATTGTCCAGATCAGAGTGTTGAGGACAGGTGTGAAGCGATAATTCAGACAATGCGTGAAATAATGGATCACCAATCTAATGAAGCAACTGATATCAGGTTTGTAGCACTCTATTTTAATCAACTTTCAGGGGAAGTACATCTTTTAAGAGAACAGGTGGATTTGATGGTGGCCTATCCGTCATCCAAACACACTGATGAAATAATGTGCATGGCTCGTCCAACAGTACGTTCTCTTGAAATGATGATTTTGACTTTTGAAGAGGTTGACTCTGCATACTTGAAGGAATTTTGGAGGTGTGTAAGCGAAATGACAGATTGCAGTATATTCGCCATTCGATTTCCAGAGGAAAAGAGAAACATCACCGCATACATGGAAAAACTGCATGAGGTATTTGTGTATCTCTCGGAACTGTTTTTAACAGCTGCCCCGCTTAATGAGAAAATGAGTGTTTTGCTCGGGATTGCGACATATTCTTATAAGCGATTGAAGGAAATTTATGAGCATCAGTTATTTAATTCTATATCTGGCAGAAGTTGCGTGCGTGTCTTGATTGAAGACTATATTATGATGAAATATCTCGTAAAAAACGAGTCGTTTCATGAAAATATTTGGCGTGATTATCAGCTGTATGGTATGGGGCTATATAAGCTCGTTTTAGCAAGGCACAGGGAAAATGGTGCTTTAGAGGAATCTCATTTCGACGAAAAATATATCGAAGCTTTAGTCAATGAATTCAAGGGTGAAGAATTCATTGATATGGATACTAAATATTTTGACAAGCAAAACATAAGGCTTAAAGCGGAAGATGTCGGAGAGAAGAATCTATATGGCTTATATTACGATTACGATTCTTCTTTTGAACATGGATTATGGGGAGCTATTCGTGAGTCTTCTCTTTTGAAATGTAACAACCCCGCTCATAAATATCATTGTGTTCCGGATGTTGAGGACGAAACCAGATTGAAAACCGTTCTGCCAGATTGTATTATGATTATGAACAAAACTATATCTTTTTTGGACGAGATATATGGTATCCCAGAACAGTTGTTAAATGAGGTAATTAACTTTGAAATCAAACCTATTGCTGGATAAGATTCATTTAATACAAACTGAATATAAAGAATTGCTCGCAACTTTGTTGCCAAAATTAAAAAGTAGCCATTCACCAGAAGCGTTGGATGAAATTAATTTATTCTGGCTGCGTCATATCGAGGAAATTCAGCTGTATCTAAAAGCTTGGTTCCCTGGTGAAAACAGTTACGTTTTCACGGCTGCCACATTTATGGATTTTGAGGATAACGAACACTTACCTTTTTTGTTAATGGGAGACAAGCATATTCTTGATGATCCTCTGAGTAAGTATTCAGAAATACGAAGTAAAATGCCAGATGGCAAAGATGCTGAATTTCTATATGAGCAAATCGGAGTGACAGCAGAAGATAATCTGAAGCTATTAGAAAATGTTCATGGTGAAATCCTCATACTGCCGCTTCGACTTCTCAACCAATCAAATGGCTATCATTCGCTCTATAGCGTCGGGGGACAAGCATTTATTAGCCTTTTTAATGGAATCGACAATCTGAACGATTACTTTGCAAAGTGTAACAGCATTGATGATATTATACGATTTGCCCGTGAAGATATTGGAAGATTAGTGATGTTCTCGGAAGATGATAATGTGATGTTACCATTTGGAGAGCGGTTCAGGGGCGCTTTGTCTGGAACCAAATACATGGTAGATCGAGCCAAGCCAGATTCATACAA
>OLGZ01001870.1_pt1 | contig 10946 bp, 7 predicted proteins | sample 1605981 | NCBI WGS metagenome assembly OLGZ01 (sample SAMN03283291) | human gut metagenome | biome: human-associated habitat; material: feces | host: Homo sapiens | place: Peru | collected 2012 | reverse complement strand
AGCAGACAGTGACTGATCACATATTCCCATTCTCCAACGGATGCTTTCCGATGCGGATTCAGATAGATGTCTCCGTCGTTTGTGATATAGGCCCAATCTGCTTTTGCCATGGGATAGCGATCGGAGCAGTACACACGCGTGCAGTAGGCAAGCCGGAATAGGGGGCTATCCTCAATTTTTTCAACCGCCTTTCGCCATGCAGGGATGCTGTCCTGCTGCGTTTTTTCCTCTTTTCGGCCCATATCGTCACCCCATCTTCTTTTTGGCCAGGGCGGGCAGGTCACGGGTCACTTCCACGATGAACCACGCAGGAAGCGTTTCGTCATTCTCTGGGGTAATGGCCATCTGTGCGATTTCCAGACTGATGCCCGCCAGCTCAACCAGCAGTTCCTTTGCGCGCAGGGTAAGGGTCTGCGTAGCAGACGTGAGCTTGCTGCGGTTACGGGGCAGTTCTTTCAGCAGCTGTGCCCGGAAGCTCTGCGCCAGAAAATAGAGCACATCACGCTCTTCCGGTTTATCCGGCCAGTTCTGTGTTCCATTGATGATTTTGGTAATGGAATATGCCTGCCGAACCTGACGGACATAGGCCACAAACTGCGCCGCATGAGCCGCAGTCAGGCAGCCGTTTGCCAGAACCGTCAGTTCCTGTTCCGAAATGGAATCGCCATAACTGATGATAGCATCGCTGAGCATATGCCAGCTGCGGGGAGAAGAAAAAGGCTCTTCCGTTTTGGATGGCTGACTCCACAACTGGTCGGGGCGGAAGCAAATATAATCGTATACATAGGGGTGGATTCCGTGCCCTGCGGCCCATTCCAGCCAGATACGGCTGTCGGCGCGAAGCTCAACGTGGAACATCCGGTTGAGCAACGCAGAGGACATAGGCCGGGTGATGGCGTTATCCTGCGCACGGTTGCCTGCGCCAATGACGATAGAGCCTTTTGGCAGATGGTATTCCCCGATGCGGCGTTCCAGAATGAGGGAATAAAACGCTTTCTGCACTTCCTGCGAACAGGCGTTCAATTCATCCAGAAACAGGCAGTAAGGTTCTTCCTGCGCAATCATTTTGGGTGGACAGAATACGCTGCGGCCATTTACGATCTGCGGCACACCGATAATATCTTCCGGGGCGAGTTGACTGCCCAGCAGAGAAACGCAGGGCAGTCCCATATCTGCGGCGAACTGCTCCACGATAGCCGACTTGCCGATGCCGGGCGCGCCCCAGATAAAGACGGGGCGCACGATGCTGACGTTCAATAGAATATCCAGAAGCTGCTTCTGGTCGACCGATACTGCAAGATTCAAAGCAATCTTACCTCCATGATTTTTCGGATGGTGTTCTTTCTATGATCCAAAGATTTCATCTTGTTGTATCTCCTTTCCCGTTTGTTTGAGCATAGTATAGCAGAATGGCATGACAGATTCTGTCATGCTGCAAACTTATAATATCATTATCCTGAGATTGTATTTTGACAGGATTTTTCGTATACTAAACGTAAGAAATGAGGGAGAGAGCATGGACTATTCTAAAAATGAGCGGATATTGGATTTGTACGAACGGCTCTGCGCTGGCCGAACGCTTGCCAAAGCAGAAGAAGCCATTCGTTTTGGCGTTGATGAGCGCTCCGTCCAGAGAGACATAGACGATATCCGGGCCTTTCTTGCAGAACACAATGTCGCCAAGGGAGAAAACCGACAGATCATCTATGACCGCCAGCAGAAAGGTTTCCGGCTGGTGGGATGCCCATCTCCGATGATGACCAATAGCGAGATCCTGACTGTGAGCAAAATCCTGCTGGAAAGCCGCGCATTTACCAAAGAGGAAATGTCCGTTATCCTGAATAAGCTGGTAGCGGGCTGTGTGCCGCTGGAAAATATCAAACTGGTTTCCGATTTGATCTCCAACGAACTGTTCCACTATGTAGAGCTGACCCATCCGACAGGCATTCAGGATAAGCTCTGGGAGATCGGCTGTGACATTCAGAAGCATAAGCTGATGCAGATCCACTACCAGCGTCAGGGAGCAGATGCCGCTTCTGCCGTGGAGCGCATTGTGGAGCCGGTATCCATCTTGTTTTCGGAATACTACTTCTATCTGAACGCCTACATTACAGAAGAGAAAAACGGCAAATACAACCGCAAATATGACTATCCCGCTATTTTCCGCATTGACCGCATTACAGACTATAAAATACTGGAACAGACCTTCTCTCTGCCTTATGCAACACGCTTTCAGGAAGGCGAGTTCCGCAAACGGGTGCAGTTCATGTATCCGGGCCGATTGCAGCGCATTCGGCTGCATTATACCGGCACCAGCGTGGAAGCCATTCTTGACCGTCTGCCCACGGCTAAGGTCGTTTCGCAGGATGAAAAAGGCTCTGTCATCGAGGCCGAAGTTTACGGCAATGGCATCGTCATGTGGCTGCTCAGTCAGGGCAACAGGATAGAAGTGCTTGCACCGCAGGCGCTGCGGGAGGAGATGAAGAAGAGCCTGACGGAAATGCTGGAACTGTATTCTGATAAAGCGTAAAACACAAAACCGCCTGCCGATGTGGTAAATCCTCAACAGGCGGCTGATACACCGATTTTATTACGCCGATCTGGGGATCATGCAGACAGAAAGGAAAATGCTCTGATGAAAAAGACCGATAAGCGATCCGAATCCGTGGAAGTTATGCCGGAAAAAGTGGTTTTGGAGCCGATCCATAACCCTGCTGAAAAATCAGACGGAAAAATCAAGCCGGAGGGACGGATAAAGAGCCGTCCATTGCCGCCACCGCCTCATAAACCAATCAATTAAACATCAATAGTTTTTCAATAGTTCAAGGATCTGCGGCCGGACTTCGACACCAAACTGATGGCAGAGCTTTTTTACCATATCGATATAAATATGCTTTGCCGTGTCCCATTGCTGCCCTTCAATGGCGGCACAGCTGGGGCCAATATAGTCTTTCCACAGGGACTGATACAAGTGCTCTGGGTCGGCACTGTGCTCGATTGCATCTACAAGAAGGGGACCAATTCGATAATATTCCCGGACGATGGTTTCTCCCTGCGGAGTAGATTGCAGTTTGGCATCCCGGAACCAGCGCAGCAGGTTTAATTCGCGGCAGTTATCGTCTGCGTGCAAGGCACGGCAGGCAGCTGTTGTAATAAAGCACAGGCTGTCACTGGAACTGGAATGATACGTTGTGTGGCTGCTATAGTGCTCCTCTTCCTTATACGTTGTAGACTTTTTGGCCTGCGCTTCTTTTTGCATTTTGGCGGAACGGCATTCTTCGAGCTGGCGTGTGAACCGTTGACTCTGATAACCTTCCACACGGGCCTGTTCGTAATATTTCAATGCCATGGACAGATCGGAAGCTACGCCTTTTCCGTGATGGTACATATAGCCTTTACAGAAGTTGGACACAGGGGTATCGATTCCCGCAAGCAGGCTTATGGCCTCCGAGTAGGAGCGTCCCATACAGAACAAGACCACGCCCAGAATTTCGCTGTTGTGTTTTACCTGATAAACATGATCCAAAAGGTATCGGCACAGCCCGCAAAGGACCCTTCCGTTTTCTGCACGGGCCGTGTGCGGGCCGGTGGATTGTGCGTGCGCAAAGTCAGAAGCGTAGAGCTTATCCACAATAAACTGAATAGAAGGCAGATGCCCTTTTGCAGCGGCCAGTTTATAATAGGTGAATCCTTTTTTGCTGAGATTGGTGTAATCGCTGTTAGAATACAGCTGCTTTTGTGCCATCAATACACAGGCTTCCGGAAGCAGTGCATATACCAGCGTGGACAGATCGATGTTCTGGCCTGCCTGATACATTTGCAGCAACTGTTCCCCGGCGGGCTCATATCCCAGCATAAAGCTCTCTGTCAAAAGGCTGACGCTATCCTCAAAGTCTCCAATGGTCAGGCTTTTCGCATAGTATTCCTTTCCGGTGGAAAAATGATCCGGCTCCAGCATTTTCACGTACCGGTGCAATGTTCTGGGAGAGAGCCTGTTGACATCCAGAATTTCGAGCAGCATTTTTGCCTTTTCCCATTCTCCGCTGCCCACCGAAACAGCAGGCAAACCAACCGTTTTCCCGGTTCTGCTTTGCAGATAACGCTGGACCAGACTGCGATCCGGATAGCCCAGTGTGGTCAGACAGGCATCGATCTTTTGTGCAGAGGGGCTTTTCGTCTCCACGCTGGTAAAAAAGTCCTCAAATACACCATCCAAAACGGAACGCGGAACTTCTTTTCCGGATTGGCAGATATCTTGCAGATCTTTTTCGATTTTGGAAATGGATTGGTCGATTTTATCCAGAACGATATGCAGAGTATACCATTCGTCAGATAGTTCCTTGCCGCGGGACTGCGCTGTTTGACGAATGGAGAGCAATTCTGCACTTTTCGTTCCGCCGGAACGCACAATATCCTCCGTGATCTCCTGCGTGACCGTCAGAATCTGCCGGTTGCTGCGCAGGTAATAACATTCGATCTGCGTGGTCAGCAGTTGAAAGCGATAGCGGAATCCATACAATACAGGATGAATCGTTTTTGTCAGGCAGGGAACCAGAAGATCCCATGCCATAAATGAATACTGGGCAAGAGCTGGCTGCTTCTTCCGGGCCGACTGAAAATCCATTTTACAGGTAAACGCATCAAACCGATTCAAATTGCGCTTTTGAACGGTGTCAAAGCCGCTTTGCTCAATACAGGCGATCCTGCGGCAGATCGCGCTGCCGAACAGATCATCTGCAAGGTGATAGATATTATCGAAGAGCAGGGAAACGTTTTCTCTGGAAAGCGGCGTATGTAAGATAAAGATCCGAACGATTTTATTGAGCGCTACGCGATTCTGCCCACTTCCGACCGTGAGCATTTCATATTCAGGAAAGGATAATTCCACGCGCTGGTTCGCGTAGTTCAACACTTCCAGCTTATCCGCTGTATCATGTACGATCAAAAAAGGAATCTGCGTCTGGATCTTTGCAATGGGAAAAATGGTCTCCCAATGTTCAAATACAGCACGAAACGTAAAAAACATGGAATTGGTATGATAATTGGATACCAGAAGGCAGCCTGTGCCTACCAATTCCGGGCAGAGATACAACGCTTCCATTTCTTCAAGAATGCGGTTGGCTTTCTTACTCAAAGCAGGAGCATCTGGATAGTGCGATTTTTTGAGCTGGTCCATTAAATCAGAATGCACTAACGCATAGAGTGCATCATAATTTTTTCGCTGTGCGGATGCCTCCGTTCGATTCTCTTGCATGACGTTTGCCAAAACAGACAAATATTCCGCTGAATTGATCATTTTAGGCCTCCGGCTTCATATAGTTGAGGATCTCACGATTGATATTGCTGACCATCTCATCGTATTGAACGAGCAGTTCATCCAGACGGACACGATCTTGCTGTGTGCTTCCCCAAAGGTCTGCGAGCGAACGAATTTGCAGTACATTTTGAGAATTGGTGAGATACGTAAACAGATCCCGGGCAATGCTGTCGGACGCGCTGCTTGCTTTTATAAGACGGGTGCGCAGCTGCTCTTCCAATCGCCGGAATTCTACCCGGATATTATTGCTGCGTGCTGAGTCAGATACAACATACTGAAAAAATGCAGGAATAAGAGATTCCACATATTCCTGTGCCTGTGTTGAGGAATAAGCTGTGATACCAAAACAATCAATCGAAGTGTTTTGGATCGTTTCGTTGGCAAGCTCCAAAATTTCCTGAATTTCGCCTGCCGGTTTCAGATCGGCTTTTGTGAATACGATCAGAACTTTTGTTTTTATATGCAGGGATTCCAGAAAGTCGATATCATCCTTATTCAGTCCGCCGTTGTCGATATCCACAAGCCAGATCAGATAATCCGAGATCCGCAGCTGGTCAAATGCACGCTGCCGATCCGAAAGGGTCATTTTTGAGCTGCTTTTTTCATCGTATTTCGTATATCCCGGCGTATCCAGCAGCGCGATGCCTTCCGGCAGAGAAAAAGAGCGTGATTCCACAATAATGCTGTCAATGAATGCAGAAAAGCCGATCCCATATACATTGTAGAATTCGTGTGTCAGTGCACCCAGAGATTGTTCCGTCAAGGAAGTGGTGTACCCGTAGATACTGTTTGCATACAGCGCATTCTGGTCGGACTTGATGATATAGGTGGGAATGGAGGTCGTTGGAGCCTGTGCGACCGGAAGCAGGTTCTGAATACCACAAATAGAATTGATGAACCGGGATTTGCCGGCGCTGAATTTTCCACCAAAGCTGACCACTGCCTTGTGCTGGATCTTCTGGATCTTCTGACGTTCGGTCAAGCGGGTGCACAAAGCCATAAACTGCTCATACAGTGCCAACTCATCGTCCAGTGAAATCTCTGAAAAAAGCGCAAACAACTGGTTGACCAGCTTTTCGATGCGATGGACCGGCGGCCTTTTTTCGTTGCGGATCAAATCGGCTAACAGCTGGACTGCGTTTTCAGTGTTGGCAATGTACATGTTGGGTTCAGGCACTTTTATATTTTGCAGCGATCCGTCAGGGGATAAACGCATAATTTCACAACCTTCTACTTCTATCAGAAACATTAAATATAAAAACTCTGCCTGCTATCCAGAGAGCAGGCAGAGCGTTGGAGAACGGGATCAGCCAGCATTCGCAAGCTGTACTTTGATTTGTTTTATCGTACCTGCAAATTTTTGATATGCATCGATATACGTTTCGCGTTCTTTGATCTGTCCCTGAAGCTTTTCAAGTTCACCACAGAACAAATTTTCAATACGGTCGGCAAAGGTGACGGCCTGACCGTTCAAGATGTTGGAAGCTTTCTCCAGCGCCGCAGTCAGCTGCTTTCCCAATTCACGGTCGATCTCATCCAGCAAACGCACCTGGAGCGCTTTTAGTTTATGAATATCTTCATTTTCTGCATAGCCGCTCGGGAATTGACTTTCGACCTTATCGATGTAGGGCGTATAGTCAAATTTGATTTCCGGGCTGGAAAGCTCGTTTAAAACGTTTTGCAGGGGAAGCAGGATATCGGCTTCATCAAAAGCAGTTCCGCTTTTCCGGAACGCTTCCAATACGACCTCAACGATTTGGCGGGAGAGGGATTCTTTGTTGAAAATGTGCTGGAATTCCTGATTGACTCGGTTCTGGCAGGAAGACGCATACTGCTGGATATTTTGAACCACTGCCGAAGTATCGGCCCGGTTATCTGTAACAGTATAGCGAATGACCTCACGCCGCCAGCCAAACAGGCCGCTTCTCACGGTGTCGGTTTCCTCATGGGATTTTGTTTCCACATCAATATCCTGATGATTCTGCATTTCCAGTGTGATCTGCGGCAAAAGCTGGTTTACTTTATTCTTGCAGCCGATCGCTGCTCCTTGGAAAATATACATCAGCTTACTTCTGGACGATCCAATCACAGTTCGGATATTCTCGCCACGCTGCTGCAGATCTTCGGATGTAGAGGTCTTCAGGGTAGTAAGGCTGGACGAAAGCTCCTGCTGGATCTTTTCCAGCACACGCAGATGTCCAAGTCTGGTCGTCTCCAGCAGGGAGGCATTTCTTGCGTCAAAAATAGAAGCCTTTTGCTCCTGAACGCCCTTCAGCACTTCGTGAACATCCGCAATGCCGCCGATATCAGAAAAAGCGGCATCCTCAAAATCTGGGTAATTGAGGTGAAGGTTTTTGAAAACGAGCCGTTCTTCTTCGTTCAGTGCAATGCCCTGTTTCAATTTGTGCGCAATAGAAAAACAAATCGAAGAGACAAACAGAAGGTCTCCCTCACCGATTTTTTCCAGAATATTTGCCCGGCGAGTACAGGTCCGCTTCACCTGACCCATACTGCGTTGAAATTGGCTGTGATAACTCTGCAGCGCAGTCTGGCAGGCTGTGGAATAACTTCCGGGAGGCTCATTTAAAATACCCGAATCCAGCTTGCTGCCAACCACAATGATCCGTTCAACACCATTTTCGGGCAGAACATTCGCCATCAATTCAATTGTGTTTGCATCCATGAACTGGCTGCAGGGCGAAAGCAGCACCACAACATCACAGGCCCGCAAAAATTGTCGTGTTGCAAATCCGCGGGAAACGACCGGGTCATTTAAACCCGGTGTATCCACAATTTCCAGATCTTTCAACTCGGGCAGATCGACCTGAAGCTCCACATAATTTACGATCGGCGTAAAGCAGCCGTGTGCGCCCACGTAATCGTTCAGCTGGGACATGATGTCACCGGTAAGCGTATCCACACCGCCCAGACGCGCTTCCAATGCCGGGTCGGATGCCATGCGGGTCAGTTCTTTGGCGCTCTTCAATACTTCAGAATTGCACCGGAACAGTTTTCTTTCATATTCAGGCAGGGTCAGCTCTGGCCGCATAGAGGAAACATTTCCTCCCTCTCTGGCCATTTTTTGGAGCTTATCCTGATAGGCCTGATCGTACGCACGGTATGCTGTCTGAAGAGAATCATCGTATTTCCGGGAATTTTCCTGAATTTTAGCCCAATCTTTCCGGGTGTAGAAATGAATATCTGCACGAGGTGTTTCAGAATAGCTGATTTTGGTGAGAGCCGCAGTCATAGGCGTGGCTGCTTTGGGCAAATACTCTTTTCCATGAAAGATACAGGCGTTCAGAAAAGACGATTTGCCGGCTTTCATTGCACCCACGATTCCGATGCTCAGTTTACGGGAATCCTGCTGTGCCTGCTTTACATTTTCTTCCAGCGCAGATGTTGCGGACTGGAATTCCGAGAGTTTTCCAAAGTCAAAAAGATCTTGATTCTGTGCTAAAACCGCCTCTGCTTTTTGCGTTTCCTGAAGGTATGCTGCTATTTTTGCAACGTCAAGTGCCATACGATTTACCTCAATTGATTCAACAAAGTTTGCACGGAAGCAATGTCCTCGGCAATATAGTTCTTGTGCAGTTCAAAGTCTTTCGTTTGATGGACTTTCTTCTCTTTCAGAGACTCGATACGGCCTTTAAGCTGCTCTATTTTCTCATTCAGAAGCTTTTTGTAGGCATCCAGGACCTGCGCAGAGCTTTCTTCAATGCTTTGCCGAATCTGCGGGTAGAGCTTGCGGCAAATTTGAGGGATCACATTGTTGACGAAATTCCGTTTCACCACGGATTCCTCGTTTTCTACAAACAGGCCCTGCACCAGTGAGATGATATCGGGCAGCAGAATGATGATAACTTCCAGCCATGGACTGATCACATTGGTTGCAGCGGCAAGGATGCCTGTAAGCGCATGGTATATGTCTGTATTTTTTTCTTTGTGGTGGCGCTTATTCGGTGCGGAACTGGTAGAAAAAGACCCCTCATCCAGAAGTCGTTTCAGCCCCGTTGCAAGATTCCGTGCCACCTCTGTAAGATCCTGCGCATCCTCTCCGCTTGGCAACTCATCAAACTGAAGTTCACCTGCAATCGAATCGATCTGATCCGAAGTGATATCTTTCATAGACATCAGCAAAATCGGACGGACGGTTTCTACGATGATAGATTCTACGGCGGTTTGATTTCCGTTCAGCAATGCAGCGGCGATTGTGTCGGCATGGGCGGTCAATGCTTTTCGCACTTCAGCCAACACGGCTTCCGTCTGCGTATCAAGATTTTGCTTGGAACGCTTGGTGTGGCGTTCAAATGCAGCAAGGATCTCCTCTTTGGTACGCTCATAATGGCGGATGCTTTCATCCAAGTCATACGTATTCAGGAAGAGCTTTCGCTGTTCGATCTGAAGCATTTTTTCTGTATTGCACAGTTCCGTTTTCAGATGCTCTGTCATCAGGTGATCAAACGCTTTCTGCGCCTGGAACTGGCTGATAATAGAGATCAATCGTTCACTGCAATTGTCATCTCGGGCAGAAATGGAGTAAACTTTATAGGGGAGACCGTTTCCTTCCAGCGTGTCCTGTGCTGCGGCTGCAATTTCCTCTGCTGCTGCGGGTGTGATCTTATCGCACTTGTTTATAAGCACGGCAATTTGATTGCTGTAATGGGAAATCTCCTGAATAAAGCGTAAACTTGTATTGTCCAGACCGCCTTTTTCCTGATCCACGACAACAAGGTATGCAGAACCAACGCCGATATAGTTTGCAAGTGCCTGTGTATGCACATCCAACCCGGAATCAAAACCCGGGGTATCTACGATCGTATAATCTTCCGTGCGTTTCAGAGCAGGCGCATTCAGGCGATATTCGAGATGGCTGTATTCATCAGGGCCATAAAGTTTGTCTGGAACGAATTGCTCTTTGGTCCCATCTTTTCGATAGGCGAAAGCCTGTTCCTGCTCATCATAAACAAGTTCGGTTGCCATTGCAGTTTGAGGCTGCTGCGCTTCCTTTAAGAAAGACGGACGCTGCAGCAGAGCGTTCAGCAAAGCACTTTTTCCGGCGCTGAAATGTCCTACAACGAGAAGTTTGATGTCGAAATTGTCTCTGATGTCCTCCAACTGACGAACGGCGGAATCTATGCCGGAGTTTTCATAGTGTCCGTTCAGATTCTGTAAGGAATCAAGGATGTCATCGTATTTTTTTCGGTCAACCATTTTTCACCCTTCTAGCTTTCGTTTTATTGCAGATTTCACGAAATAGTATAAAAACCGACAAAACTTCTACAGAAATACCATAAAAATTATAACATAAAATAAGACGAAATGCTATATAACTGCGGCTTTTTAATCGATTTTTTGGTCGAAATAGTTCGCTTGATCATCGAGCGAATTCTTACTATGCTAAGTATAAAAACAAGAATGACAAATACTGTCATTTTCCATAGCAATTTTCAAAAATAAGGCGAATAGCCGCAGGGCTGGAACCAACCTGAGCAGTCAGAAGGCGAAACAGTCTGAAAAGCCCATTGGATCGCGTTTGGAAGATCATCGAGAGTCCGTGCCTTGAATTTACGCAGGAAAGTCTTTACCTTCGACCAGAGCTTTTCAATGGGATTCAGGTCGGGACGGC
>OLGZ01001868.1_pt1 | contig 10952 bp, 8 predicted proteins | sample 1605981 | NCBI WGS metagenome assembly OLGZ01 (sample SAMN03283291) | human gut metagenome | biome: human-associated habitat; material: feces | host: Homo sapiens | place: Peru | collected 2012 | reverse complement strand
ACACAGATTTTAGACCTGATCGATCTGAGGTGATAGTCACGCTGATTTCGCAGATCCTGTTTTTTGAAAAAAGTTATATTTTGTTCCTCATTGCAGTATCGCTCTGCACTAGTCGCCACTCGAATGAGGAATATTGCTTTATTCTACTTTTGACAGAATTACCTCTGGGGAGGTGCCCATCAGGGTTATGGCGGAAATCTTATGACCGCCATTGGCGTTTAATGAATGACCACAATGATAGAGGCTATCATCTATGATAAGCCAGCGGTCATGAGACTCATTACGCCATTTTCTAATATCTATATGATTATCGGGGAATAGGCGGTCATGCTCATCCATGAGCCGTTGCATTCCTTGACCTACACCTGCAGTATAAACAGTCGCTGAAACTTCTGGTTTACGAACATCTAGCACACTCAGGGTTAGCGATGAAACATAGCCATCTATAATGATTACTCGATGATTGGCTGTACGAATCAAGTTCTCCAAAGCAACTCTTGCTGTATAGAAATCACCTTCGAAGAAGACCATCTCTGCAGGAGGGGTCGAAGTCCGAATAAAAAAATCAAGCTGCTGTTGCTGCTTAGCCTGAACATCCTCAATATGAGTCATACGCTTGTCCATATTCTCCTGTAGGGCTATCAAGTGACGATTCACGGAATAGCCTTGAAGAAGATATTGGCGCAAAACAGATGTAGCCCAAATACGGAATTTTGTACCTTGTACGGACTTTACCCTATAACCTACAGATATTATAACATCTAAATTATAATAATCAACTTGATATGTTTTGCCGTCTGAGGCAGTGTAGGCAAATTTTGCCCAAACTGATTCTTTCTGCAATTCTCCTTCGTTAAATATAGTTCGCACATGCTTGCCTATAACACTCCTATCACGACCAAATAGTTCAGCCATTTGGTCTAAAGAAAGCCATACCGTATTGGAAGCTTCATCTATTTTTACATGGAGGGAAATACTTTCATCTGGTTGATAAAGAACTATCTGTGAATCGTCAGCCATAGGCTGTATATTATTGTCGTTTGCCATAATCATACATTTTCATTGCTAATATAGCGACAAAAGTACGATTTAATTTCGTAATCACCAAGGATTTAAGAGAAAATCTTCATTACGTAACCATTTTTATTTTAACAATCTCTTTGTTCCTCATTGCAGTATCGCTCTGCACTGGTCATCTTTCGAAAACCTACCCGTCCTTCCTTACCGTTAAAGAAGGATTTTTTCTACCTCTCCGTCTCTCCTACAAGGAGAGCTCCACATCCTAACCAAGCCTTCCCTTCTCGAAAAGGGAAGGATGTAACCGCCCTCCGGTGCTCGGAACCGCTGCGCTATAAGGTTGGCGGGGCATCAAAGCCCTCGCCATGGTTGTGCGGGATGGGACCGCATGGGGAATAGCAGGTTATAGTTTATAGTTTACAGTTGATCTTGTTGTAACTTGCTGATAACTTGCTGATTTCTTGCTTTTTCTTGGTGGTTTCAAGAAAAAAGCGTAATTTTGGCGGCATCTAACATAAAATACTAGGGTATGGAAGAAAATAGATATAAAATAACAGAAGATAATGCTGTGGCTGGTATGGTTGCTGAGCCAACTCCGACCGTAAGACCTTCTTTGTCTGTTCAGGAAATAAGACACTGTCTTGTGGATGCAATATGGTTCTTTCAAATGAGTACTTGCAAGATTATGAATATACAAGATAAAATAGCAGCATTGGAGGCTGAGATAGCAGCCGCCACTGCTCGTATAGCAAAGGCTAATGCTGAAGCCAGCAAGCGTAAGGCGGAAGAATATAGCAACCGTGCTTCCAAAGTTGAAGCAGAGGTGCTAAAGCGGATTTCTGCCCCAAACTTTCCTGAGGCGGAGAAACAACGAATCCTAGCGAAACTGCAAGCTTCTAGGAGTATATGATAGTAGAGGAAAAAACTCATTGAACCATGTGACTATGTTCGCCATTTTGAAGATGGTACGGATGATGAGGTAACATCCTTTTCCTTCAAAGAGAAATTAGATATCTTAATTAATTGTTTAAAAATAGATAATATGAAAAATCGTAGAACAATTACATTTAATATAGGTGATGAGAACCGTATTGTTGTGGAAAACATCAATAAGGATACCATTAAGTCATCAATCTTTTCTGAACCTTATCATTATATCCTTAATGCTTTGGATCATTATATTGATGCGTTGTCTGATAACAGGGACGATGATTTAAAGGGTAATGACATATGGAGAAATAATATTTTTGCATTTATTGGTGAAAGAGGCTCAGGAAAGACTTCGTGTATGCGCTCTATTGTGCATCTGCTTGAAGACCCTCGTAGTTCCCAATTGGATAATGAGGTTTTAAAGAGTAATTTTTATGCGTTGGATATGATAGATCCGTCGTTTATTGACAATGAATCGAATATTATAGGTGTTATATTGGCTACGCTTTATAAGAAATTCCTTGATCATTCTCAGGATATAAACGAAGGCTTGAAAATCAAATTGGCAGAATCTTTTGCCAGAGTGCAGCATGACTTTAGCAGAATGATGACAGAAAGGGCTATACCGGATGATGATTTGGAAGCTTTGTCTTCTTTGTCGGCAGCGATTGACCTCAGAACTTCAATGCAGGACCTGATAGACAAATTCATGAAGTATATGGGCAAAGAGAAGGCAATACTTCTGATTCCTGTGGATGACATTGACTTGTACTCCAAAGCAGCTACCATTATGGTAGAACAGATTCGGAAATATTTGGTTTTGCCTAATGTGCTCGTCGTTATGGCAGTGAAGCTAGATCAATTGGCTAAGCTTAAACGGTTGCAATATTCTACGGAATATAGGGATGATAATCAGACTTTGAATGATACGGATCTTGATGAAATGGTGGACCGATATATCACTAAGTTGGTGCCCTATAATCATCGTGTCTATATGCCGGAATCTACCGTCTATTGGGATGCTGGGTTGCACATCAATCAGAAGGATATTTCTTGCTATCAGTTTGAATCAGTAAGACAGGCTGTTCCGGAATTGATTTTCAGAAAAACGAGATACTTATTCTATAACAGTGCTGTAAAGACGAGTTTTATTGTGCCTGATAATCTTCGTGAATTGCGCCAGATTATAAGACTTCTTGTTGATATGAAGGATTACTGGCAGTATGATGGTGATGGTAAGTTGATAGCTGAAGAGACCAATAATAAAGAGGTGTTTAAGAAATATCTTTTTGAAAGTTGGATGATGAATCATCTTGGTACAGACTCTCAGCGAGGTATCAAGGAATTTGCTTCAATTTCTGAGGCCATACAGATCAATGCTACAGCTTTACGTATTATACGAGATAAGTTTGAAAAGGATAAGTATTTTGAAACAAAAGAACCTTCTGTTATCTCCAATATCCTCAAATCCAATAATCAGGTTTATAATATAGCTATAGGAGATGTTCTGGCTATCATTGATTTTTTGGAAAGAAAGGACATTACTTTAGAGCAGATGCATTTTCTTTTTATGATTAAAACCATCTATTCAATGAGACTCTATGAATTTTATGATGAATATATTGAGGAGCTTCATGATAATAAGGAACTTAATGGAGAAATGTCTTCTGAAAGAGTATTGGCCAGAGGATTATACCAGGACATGAAATTACCGAATTATTTGAAGTTAGTAGGAGGTAGATTTTTCAACACTCGAATGATTGTTGAACTTCCAAAGGGGGCGGATAATCCATACCGTTCTAATCGAGTCATCAATTTGGATGCATTGAAGGCTTTAATGAAACTATGTGTTGAAAATCCACAGATAACGATGCCTATTGAGTTGAAAATGGCAGAAGTATTTATGTTATGCACTGCCAGAATTTATAAATCAAGACATTTTTCATTACCTAAGGATAAAGCTTATATAGATTCTGCTTATAGAGAATATCGAGAGTTAGTATATGCAGCATCTTTAGCTAGAAAGCCAAAAGGGTATTGGGATATTGGGTCTTTTCTCTTTAATATTGTCGATATTGATAGATGTTATCAAAGGTTCGATTATGGTGATAAGTTTGTCGAATTAATGAATCAGCCTTATACGTTGTATGAGAAATCATTATATAATGGCTTTAAGTTATTAGCAAAGGGTGATATCAGAAATATGTCTCCAAAAGATTATCTGGATTATTGCAATACTCATCAGTCTTTGTTAGCAGCAGAGAATACAGAATTGCCTGTTTTGGATAAACATATATGGTTATCATGGGCTTGTGTTAGAAATGCAGAGATTTTATGCGATCTTGTTTCCTTCCTGGATGAAGATGAATATAAGAATAGTGGTGATGATGTGAAGATCCTAGAGCGTTTCTTCTTATTGATGTCGCAATATTCTATCTACAGTTATGATAAAACGGGAAATGGTGAAGAAGGTGATTATTATCGAATCAACTATCGCTTTGCAAGACTCGTGATGGAGACGTTGAAGGAAATAAACAGTTCATATTCTTTAAAAGAGATATTCAAGTTAATTTTTGATGATTTCATGATCACAGAAAAAAAGAATTCAGAATATTATGAAGGAAAGATTAAAAAGCTGATGGACAATCATTATGATGAAATACATGGTCAGGTTCCTGTTATAACAGCGGAAAGTTTAGAGTCTACTTTAACAAAAAGGAAGTGCTCAAAAAGTACATTGATAGATAAAATTCTTAAATTAGATGCTCGATTTAGGAATGAACCTTATCGGAATATGTTGAATGAGATTTTGCCTATTCCAGGAAAGGAACAAATGACGGTGGATGATGTACCTCAAATTCTTGAGGCAATCAATAATGGTCTAAACGGATTGAACAATGGAAACGCTGAGACAAACAATCAAAACGCTGTTCCAACTGCAGAAGAGTGATAACGTTATTGCATCACTATTAAAGGGGAAATGTCATGACGATGCCCATGTGAATCGCCGATGGTTCGTAAGGGCTTATCTGGACGATATCAGTCCTATCAGAACCAAGGATCAGGTAGAGGCTATATTTGATTTGCTTGAATCTAAATGGGCAATGAATGAAAATGACATCAAGTCGCTGGCTTTTTGTCCTAGTAAAAGCGTCTTCAATGTCTTGCTTCATTTTTCCTCATGTGTGTTGAAGGAATATAAACATCAGCCTGTTTGCAGATATGACGACTTGTTGAGATGGCATGATCTTACTTCCAATCTGGGTGAAGATCTGTTTACGACTTCTTACCTTGCTGCAAAGGATGTTATGCAGGAAGTAGACCGCAGATTTTTTAACTGGAAAGATATCATCAGTCATGACAATGCCGCTCTTGGCAATATCTTTGAAAAGAGAATGATAGATTTGCATTATCATCTTTATGGTTCGATTTTTGTTTTTGACTTAAACTGGTTGAGCTTGATGAATGATGTGACAGATAGGCAGGATAGTTTCAGAAAGATCTTCGATTATCTGAGAGCTCCTCATATTATCAATTCGAGTGAGGTGAGCAACAGTCTGTATAATAAGGTGATGAAGGCAGCTTCTATCAGACTCTTGCTGTTTTGGTATCTGAATCCTGATGTAGATGATGCTTTTGTTGAGAGCTATTATCGTTCTACGATAGGCATGCTAGGCATAGATGAGGATTTATTGATGAACAGTAAGTTGTTGGAACTCTCCAATCGGGTCAATGTGGCTAGAATGATGAAAGGTTATCGTTTTGGTACGCAAGGTAATACGCAGAAGAATATCTTGGATTACGCCATTTCTACTGACATCATGTTGTCTTCTGCTGGAGAGAGTGAGTATATTTTCTCCGTTTTGGCTGGCGAGCGTTTCTTGATGTACAGGATGTTTAAGAGAATCTTTGAAGGTACTGCTGATTCTGGCATGGCAACGCTTTTCTACATATATCTGCTGATTAAAAGTGAATTTAGGAATGAAATTGTACAGTTGAATGATTCTGTCGGATTTGCCAACTTCGCTGATTATCAAGGTAGAAAAGTTCTTTTTCTAAAGGAAAACTCGGCTTATAGTGAGATCGTGTCACAAGTGGCAATTGGCAGTTCTCTATGTGATTCTCAAAAGTATCTGGAGGCTCGTATCTCTCCCAAGGGGAGTAAGGAAGAGCTGCAGAAAACATTAGAAGGAATTGATAAATCTTTAAGAAATGGTAATCTGGCTTCCTGCAAAACCGAAGTTCTGGATAAGAGATATTCCATTATTCTGCATTTTATAAAGAGAAACGATAAAGAAAAACAGAAAGCAGTCCAATTGCATAGGGATTCTTCGCTATATTACCGGCATTATGGTTTGAGGAATGAAATCAAAAAGCAGGCTATGGCTCTGAAAAACTGGCTGAAGATGTGTTCTGAATTGGATAAGGATAGTCGAGTTGTGGGTATTGATGCTGCCAGTTCTGAGATAAAGTGCCGTCCTGAGGTGTTTGGGCAGGTGTTTCGTTATCTGAAATATTATGTTCCAACTTCTGCATACAACAGTAAGGATAAGGAATTGGGATTTACTTTTCATGTGGGGGAAGATTTCTTGGATATCGTTGATGGTTTGCGGGCCGTGCGTGAAAGCATCTTATTCCTGAATCTGGAGAATAGAGATAGGCTGGGGCACGCTTTGGTACTAGGTACGGATGTTGAAAAGTATTATCGTAAGCGAGGTTATTATATATCAATGTCGAAACAAACCTTGCTTGACAATATCGTATGGCTTTACTTCGAAGGCTCTTGCTGTGACGGATTTAATCGTATTGCCGTTAAACTTAAGGCGTTATATTCCAAATATTTTGATGATATATATGGAAAATGCAAGATCATGGATGGTGATCATGTGTTAACCCCAAACATAGAAGATTACTATAATGCCTGGTTGCTGAGAGGAGATAATCCGGAATGCTACAAGAATCCTCAAAAGGAATATGAAAACAGGCTTACCAGTTATTGGGGTATTTATGCGCTGAACGAGTCGGAGGCTGTAAGTAAAGCCAGGAAAAATATAAAGGCCCGTTTCTTATATTATTTCTATCACTATGATGAATATGTATATAAGGAAGGATGCAAGTGTGATCAAATCAAACTGGATGAGGATTATATTTATGTTATCAGACAGTTGCAGGCAAAATTACTGGATGAGGTTGAAATGAAGCATATCTCGATAGAAACGAATCCTACGTCAAATTATAGGATAGGTGATTTCGAGAGGTATGATGAGCATCCTATCTTGTATTTCTTCAATTACGGCTTGGAACATGAGGGTATTGCACCTCATTCTATCACTGTTTCTATCAATACAGATGACAAAGGTGTTTTCTCTACATCTTTAGAGCGTGAATTCTCTGTAATGGCTGCTGCTTTAGAGAAGAAGTCTTTGGTTGAGAAGGATGGCAATTCTCCAAGGAGAATTTATGACTGGTTGGATAGAATCCGTGAGATGGGATTTGAAATGAGGTTTGATAGATGAGAATAATACGTTTTTTAAATTATTAAGGTGGAGCAATGAAACAAATTCGATTTTTGTCTAATAATGCATGTAAGACCAAGGAGATTTCAGAGATATTGAAAACTTTAGATGTTGACGTTATCCCGATAGCAAGGAAAATAGAAGAGCTTCAAACGGATAACGTCAATCATTTGGTTAAAGAGAAGGCATTAAAGGCTTTCAAGATGATCGGACGCCCGCTATTTGTTGAACATACCGGTCTGTTTATTGATAAGATTAATCAACTGCCAGGAGGCTTGACACAGGTGTTTTGGGATAAACTGCAAGCGGATAAATTTGCAGAACTCTTTGGGGCTGATGTCGGAGAATCCAAGGCCAAGGCTATTACTACCATTTGCTATATTGATGGTAAGAATACCCATATTTTTGATGGAGAGGTAGAAGGGAAACAGTGTTCTCATGTTGAAATAATGTTGTCAAACTGCGTATCTTATAACTGAGGGGGCTTATGCAAACACTTTCCAAAGAAATTGAAAAAAGGATAGAGGATATAGTTTCCGTCCGTTTTTATAATCAAATAACACCATACGATGTTATTAGGTGGCTATTTAACTTTGAGGATGAAGATGTCGAATTGGCTGTCCAATTGTTGGAGCATGTGATCTTTTTGCGTGATGATGATGTAAAGGGGCGGCTTTATGAGCAAATCTCTAAGTTGCCTAAAGATAAGACAAAACATATAGTTCCTCTTGGTAAGCCAGGGAAAAGTGGCGCTGCCATTTCTTACTGGATTCATGGATTGATGAAACGAAATGAATTGCGGGAAATGGCATTTCATTCAAGCATTGAGGACTTTATTTCTTATAGGAACTCTCTGGAATGGAAGACTCAGAATGATGTTGTTGTTTATGTGGATGATTTTATAGGTAGTGGTGGATCTGTAGTAACAGCTTTATCATCCCTTGATAAAAAAGACCTAAGACCAGAGGTGTTGAGTGATGCAAGTTCTGGGAGGCTTTATGTTATTGCTGCAATTGTGATGGATAATGGCTATTCTAAGATTTCTCAAGATATATCTGGGGCTATTATCTTAGGAGACTTGCATTGTAAAGGATTTGATCCTCACAAAAAAGTATTTGGGAGTTATTTTAAGACTAAAGCGGTACGTGAGATGTGCTATAAGTATGGAGAACAATTATATAAAGGTTGTCCTCTTGGTTACAAAAATACCCAAAGCCTGGTGTTGATGCAGCATTCGTCGCCAAACAATACGATTCCTGTATTATGGTCTGATAACCAATATCAAGGTAGAAACTGGAATCCTTTGGTGCCTCGAAATAATCTCCTGAAAATAAAACGGGCTTATACTGATAGGACTTCTGTTTACAGATGGTTGTCGTTTCTGAAGAAAATCTTTGTTGGTGGAAGTGAATACGTAGATTTCAGATTGTTGTTTACAAAGAGTAATTTCAATCTTGTCTTTATCTTGATATGTTTGATCAGGAGAAAAAGCGAAGCTTTCATTTACAATACCATGGGTATTTCATTAGTGGAAATGGATCGTCTATGGCAAGAAGGGATTGATAAGAAAATATGGGATAGTAAGCACAAGCCAACTTCATTGGCGTTGAATGAATATAAAGATGCAATAAAAAGATATAAGCTATTGAGAGAGGGAGGAATGCAAGAATTTCGGATTTGGGATGAAAAAGATAATATTTACATACCGGAGACTTTCAGGGGCGTGAAGTAAAATTATTAGCTGAATATGGGATTAGCATATTCGTATGTCTTTTGGACATGCTTGATTTAAAATATCATTATACTAAGTATATCGAACATCAAAGTTCGATATGCTCACTTGCGTGAGCAACTAACGTAATAATTTTATGGAACAAACTTGGGAGTCTCTTTTTTCAGAACAAGCTAAGATTGAAGGGCATTCACAGCAATATATATCAGAATGTTTGGCCTATGCAGGAATCTTGCAAAGCCATAATGTTCCTGTTATTTTTGATAAGTGGCATTTTTTCTCATTCTTTCCTGATATCAAGAAGGAGAGAATGGAAATGTTTTTATTGAATCTATGTTGTTACAAGAACTATAGTATAAAGAAGAAAACTGGTGGCGTTAGAATGATAAGTGCTCCTTATTCAGACTTGAAGAGGGTACAGAGGTGGGTTTACGAGAATATTCTTCTTAAAGACTTGTCTTCCGTTTCTCCTTGTGCTGAAGGTTTTATGCCTAAGGACAAAGATGACATTAGAAATATTGTCACCAATGCTAGGAGGCATGCCAGAAGTAAATGGCTGATAAATGTTGATATACAGAATTTCTTTGATTCGATAAAATATGATTCGGTATGGGAGTATTTTTCTAAATTGGGCTATGAGGAAGAGGTGGTAGATGTTCTTACTAAAATCTGCACATACCAATTTAGGCTTCCTCAAGGTGCACCGACGAGTCCGATGCTCTCTAATTTGATTGTGCGATCAATGGATGATGCTTTCGTTGAACTTGCCAGTAAGTGTAATTGTATTTATAGCAGATATGCTGATGATATAACCCTTTCTGGAAATTCAGATAGTATTATGCCTAGTATGCGTGATATCTACCAAATAGTTTATGCTCATCATTTTCGTCCAAACAAGAAGAAAACGAAAATAAGTTTCTCATGTGATAGGCAGATGGTTACCGGATTGACTATTACTGATGGAGTGCATGTTCCGAAAAAATATCGCAAGGATGTTTGGAAGGAACTATATTGTTGCAAAAAGTTTGGAGTAGTTAACCATATTGCTTATAGACACTCTGACCAGGGCATGTATAAATATTGGCTTTTGGGAAGAATCATGTTTGTAAAATCTGTAGAGCCCGAGTGTGGAGAGAAAATGCTTCAGGAATTTAATTCGATTAATTGGGGTATTTAGTTGGAGATTACGGGATGCCAAAACAGGCTGTGCCAGATTGTGTTGGTTGGGCTGCTTGGTAGGCTCTAAATAAAGTTTTGGATAATAATGCTAAATAGAAATAAACATCCTTATAAAATAGATGAACGATTTCTTTCTGGAAAGGTTGTAGTAATGTATGTAAAATATAGATTTCTCCATAGTTGGGTATTTTTAGCTTTTACATTTTTCTGGCTGTCTTTCTCAATATTGGTTTATTATCTTATTTGGAATGAAGGGTTAAAAATGTTGTTTGGTATAGGCTTTATATTAGCTTTCTTATACTTATTGTTAATAGTAGTATGGAGTAAGATAGTTAATTATAGAAATCTATGTCTTGAAAAGAAAATAGTATATCCTATCGTTGATAGGTTACTAGCCAAAGCAACAAAACTATCTTCAAGAAAATGTAGAGTAATAAGGAGAAAACTTATAAGTATAGAAGATGGGGTTCTATAGATTCCCCCAGTAAATCTGTTGTCGTTTTCTTTGGAGATGGTAGCATTTCACAGGAATTAGATAATCTTGAAAATGTTCTCTCTCAATACTTTGCAAAGAAGGT
>OLGZ01001867.1_pt1 | contig 10956 bp, 8 predicted proteins | sample 1605981 | NCBI WGS metagenome assembly OLGZ01 (sample SAMN03283291) | human gut metagenome | biome: human-associated habitat; material: feces | host: Homo sapiens | place: Peru | collected 2012 | reverse complement strand
TAATGGTATAAGGATCCTTGTTGTAAGAAGCCGACTGGCTGCCACTCAATCCATCACTGGTACTCCAGGAGATGGAAGGACGGAAGAGAATATTGGTCATGGTATCAGGCATCCACTCCAATCGGATGTTGCCATTCCAGCTGTTGCTGCGGGAGAAACTCTGGCTCAGGCTATTGCTGAAAGAGCTGCTGGTACCCATGAAGTTCTCGCTGGAACGGCTGCTCCATACATCGCCATCGCTGTGGTTCCAGCGGAGAGAAGTATTGAATTTGAACTTGTTCTTCAACTCATAGTTATAGTTGGCAGCTATCATCTTGCTGGCATTCAAACCGTTGGCACCGCCCCAGAATCCTCTGCCAGGACCACCGCCGAATCCACGGTCACTGGTATTATTGGCATTGGCAAAGAGCATGAATCGGTTGTTGTTGGCGAAATAGCCACCCATACCACGCATATTATAGCGGTTTTTGTTACCCACACCCAGGTCGATATTGGAAATCACACCCTTATTCATACCTTTCTTTACACCAAAGTCGAGCACGGTCTGTTCTTCTCCGTCATCAATGCCGGTCACCTTAGAGAGATCACTCTTCTCATCATACGCCTTGATCTTGTCGATGATGCTGGTAGGCAGGTTTTTCAGGGCAGTTTTGGTATCACCCGTCATAAACTCCTTGCCATCCACAAGAATCTTCTTCACTTCCTTACCGTTGATCTTGATGGTACCGTCGTCGCTAACCTCTGCACCAGGCAGACGCTTGACGAGTTCCTCTACCACAGAACCTTCCGGTGTGCGGTAAGCAGCCGAATTATAAACGAAGGTATCTTCCTTGAGGGTTACTTTCTGCGCCATTGCAGTAACTACGGCACCTTTCAGCATGATAGCCTCAGCACCTACGACCACATTACCCATTGCCAGATTCTTGTCTTCTGAAATCTGGATGCGCTTTACGGTAGGCTTGTAACCTACACTCGTAATCTTGAGGAGATACTTGCCATTGGCAGGAGCATTGACATAAAAAAGTCCCTGCTCATTCGAAATGGCACCCGACACGTAGGTACTGTCGGTTTTGAGAAGTTGAATCGTTACTTGCTCTACAGGGTCCTTGGTATCGCGGTCTGTTATCTTACCGCTAATCAAGCGCTCTTGAGCTAAGGATGCTATTGCAACGAGCATCAACAGCATCGATAGAATTGATCTTTTCATTATTTGTTGAATGTTATTTATTATTTCTAAATTGTATATAGACTTGCTTTTATATGATTAGACCCGATTAGAGCGCAATTGTAAAAAACAGATACACTTTTTGGGCATTTTGCTTCTTTTGACGAACGAAATGTATCAAGGTTTAAACTTTTATTGATAAAAAAGTGCTTATTTATTTTGTTTTGTCTTCATTTTAACGTACCTTTGCAACCAAAATAGCCATAGCGTTGTCCTATTTGGACTTCACAACGGCCCTATATAAATTCGTCTTTTTTAAAAACGTTAGTAAGTTATGAGTCAAAGAGTAATCATATCAACCCATCTGGAGAGCGAACTGGTAACCGCTCTCGCTGAGTGCGAGCACGACAAGCTGTTTGTGCTTACCGATACCACGACCCAAGAGCTGTGTCTGCCAGTCATCAAGAACTTCTATAGCTTGAAGCATATGCAGATAATCACAATTCCTGCCAGCGACAGCCATAAGGACATAGAAAGTCTGATGATGGTATGGAAGGGACTGCAGGAAGGGGGTGCTTCACGCCATTCGTGCATGATAAACCTGGGAGGCGGTATGGTAACCGACCTGGGTGGTTTTGCTGCCAGCACCTTCAAGCGCGGCATCAACTTCATCAATATCCCTACTACCCTGCTTGCCATGGTAGATGCATCGGTAGGCGGAAAGACCGGTATCAATTTCGGTGGATTGAAGAACGAAGTGGGTGTATTCAACGACTCTAAGTACGTGATTCTCGACACTGATTTTCTGAAGACACTCGATGCCGAGAACATCTGTTCGGGCTATGCAGAGATGCTGAAGCATGGCTTGATTTCTACCGAGACAATGTGGGAGGAACTGGTAAGCTTCGACCTTGCCAACCCAGACTTGAAGCAGTTGCAGCGCATGGTGGGTGACAGCGTCAAGGTAAAGGAGCGCATCGTAGAGCTGGATCCTCATGAGAAGGGCATCCGCAAGGCTTTGAACCTAGGTCATACCTTCGGTCATGCTTTCGAGAGCTGGGCGTTGAAGCGCAAACCTATCCTGCATGGTTATGCTGTGGCATTCGGTCTCATCCCTGAGCTTTATCTCAGCGTGGCTAAGACAGGATTCCCTACAGACAAGATGCGACAGACCGTTACTTTCATCAAGGAAAACTATGGTACGCTGAATATCACCTGTGATGACTATGATGAGCTCATCGAGCTGATGCAGCACGACAAGAAGAATCAGAATGGCATCATCAACTTCACCATGCTTGGCGGCATAGGGGATATCCGTATCAACCAGACTGCAACTACAGAAGAAATCAAAGAAGCACTCGACTTCTTTAGAGAAGGATAACATAATATGGCGGGCCATCAACCCGCCATTATTGTATCCTTATGACAAACAGCATCGCTTTGGCTTTCCGGTTTCGGTAAGCGGAAGATGCTCTACATATCGGAATTCCTTAGGAATCCAATATTTATATTTTTTATGATCAGAAGACTTTTCAGATTCATCAGATAAGAGGCGGCGGACAGTCGCCTCTACTTTTTTTATATCTTCATCCTCTGACAGGAGGACTGCAATTTCTCCAAACTTCCCGTCTTTCTTCTTGGCTAGCATGAAAGGTTTTTCCAAATGAGGTTTCAAGAGAGTCTCCACTTCTTCTATCTGTATCTTGATGCCACCACTACAGATGACATTGTCTTTTCTGCCCTTGATGCGGAAACGGAGTTTTTCCACCTTATTATATATATAGGGTTCTATCTCCACGATATCATTCGTTACCAAGGTTTCAGCACAAACCTGAGGGGCATCGATGACCAGACAGCCTTCTTCGGTCTGACTGATACGGACGCTATCGAAAGGCTGATACCATTCGCTTGCCTCATCACCATTGATTCGCCTCAGGGCAATATGAGACAAGGTTTCGGTCATGCCGTAAGTGCTCCAGATGGCGATATTGCCGGGAAATGACTTCAGTTCCTTCTCTAAAGCTGCATCAATGGCACCACCACCGATAATCAGATGACGGATATGGCAGAGCCGTTCCCGCTCCTCTGGAATCTGCAGGGTATTATATACCTGCATCGGAACCATGGCTGCGAAAGTAATCTCTTCATTTACATCTTTCAAAGGATGCCCACTTGGAGAGACAGAAATAAGATGGAGATGGCGCTCTATGCTTCGCACCACCACCATCTTACCGGCAATATAATCAAGCGACATACAGAGCAGAGCGCTATCACCTGGCTTCAATCCAAGGAAATCACAAGTGATGCGGGCTGAGTTGAGCATTCGCTTCTTCTCTACCATCATCGGTTTGGGTTTTCCTGTGGAACCACTGGTATGTACAAGCACCCGGTCGCTATCGTTATTCCATTCGGAAAGGAAATCTTCTAATGTCATTTCAAGAATTCTTCCTAAGTTATTTTACGACAAACAGTTGATCGCCACGGATTTCCAATGGCATTGGGATGTTATCAGTAAAGAGCTGACCGGTGCCCAGCCCCTGTGGCATCTGGACATTCGGACCATATACCTTGGCAGCATAATGGGCAATGGCATGGAGCCCGATATTACTCTCCAAAGCCGAGGTAATCCAACTGCCGATGCCACGCTGGTTAGCCAACTCAATCCACTCGTTACATCCATAGATTCCACCATGAAGCGAAGGCTTCAGGATGATATACTGAGGACGGACGGTATCGAGCAAAGCCTGCTTCATACTTCGGACATTCACCCCAATCAGTTCCTCGTCCAGGGCGATAGGAAGCGGTGTTTCGCGACAGAGCTGGGCCATTTTAGGCCACTGATGCTGCTTGATAGGCTGCTCAATCGAATGAATGTCATATTTAGCCAAAGCCTCCAGCTGACTCATTGCATTCTCCGGCAAGAAGCCTCCATTGGCATCTACACGCAACTCAACCTGCTCCTTTGTATAAACATCGCGGATACGCTTGATGAGATCGAGTTCCTTAAAGAAATCGATGGCACCAATCTTCAGTTTCACGCAATGGAAACCCGCCTGGAGTTTCTCCTCCAGTCGTGCCAGCATCTCCTCATAGGTTCCCATCCATACCAATCCGTTGATTGTAATACCTTCTTCACCTCTTCCGAAAGGAGAGTCGAAGAGATTGACAAGATTCTCCATTCCAGCTGGAACAGAGACACTTACTCCCTGCTTCTTCGCTGCATCGAAGAACGAAGCAAAGGCTGTTTCCAATCCGAAGGTGATACTAGGATAGGCACGAATCATATCGTAAGGGATGCGTCCCATCTGTTCCACCATCTGGCACACCTGTCGAAGGGTAACAGCATATTCCGGTTTGGCATCGCAACTCAAATCAGGGAGCGTAGCACACTCTCCCACTCCTTCTATCCCCGGCATTTCATCCGAAGTAAGAGTCAGATAATAACTGTGTCTCGTGGTATAAACTCCACGAGACGTGCCTGCTGGCTGCTTAAAGTGGAGCGTGCGCTCCGAGATTTCTATCTTATACATTCTTTATATCTATATATCAATACAATTGAATTCTTCACTCTTCGTTCTTCACTCTTCACTTAACTTACTTCTTCTGCTTCAAGTCATACAGATCCTTGCGGCGATCACGAAGATTTCGAACGGCACCGTAGGTATGAAGCTCGTTCAAGAGGTTCAAATCTACATCTGATACGAGAATCATCTCAGTATTAGGTGTTGCCTCCGAACGCTTGCCATCGTTAGGGAAGGCGAAGTCGCAAGGAGTGAACACGGCACTCTGGGCATACTGGATATCCATGTTGTGAACACGAGGCAAGTTGCCCACACTACCTGCAATGGCTACATAACATTCGTTCTCTATGGCACGAGCCTGTGCACAGACTCTTACTCTAGAGTAAGCATTCTGCGTATCGGTCATGAATGGAACGAAGAGAATCTGCATACCATCCTCTGCCATCAGACGGGAAAGTTCAGGGAACTCCACATCATAGCAGATGACGATACCAATCTTACCACAATCGGTATCGAAAGTCTGGATATGGCTACCGCCACTCAATCCCCAGCACTTCTGCTCATCTGGAGTTACGTGAATCTTCTCATACATATCCACGCTACCATCTCTACGGCAAAGGAAACCGACGTTATAGAGGGAATCGTCCTTGAGATAAGGCATACTACCGGTAATGATATTGATGTTGTAGCTGATGGCCAGTTCACGGAAACGGTCACGGATTTCTTCTGTATATTGAGCCATCTTGCGGATGCTCTGTGCCTCACCCAAATCATTGAAACGTGCCATCAACGGCGCATTGAAATACTCAGGGAAGAGAATGAAATCGCTCTTGTAATCACTGACGGAATCCACAAAGAACTCAACCTGTTCAAAGAGGTCATCTACCGAAGCGTATGGGCGCATCTGCCACTGTACCAATCCGATTCTCACGGTTGGCTTGCGGTCTACGTAGGAATCCGTAGGTGGCTGATAGTATATGTTATCCCACTGCAAGAGGGTTGCGCAGTGTTCGCTCTCCTCATCGCTAGGAAGATAGTTGCGGATCACGCGGCGCACGTGGAAGTCGTTGGAAAGCTGGAAGGTAAGAACCGGGTCGTAAATCTCACGGTTTCTTACATGCTCGATATACTCCTTAGGGCGCATCTTGTCGGCATACTTATGATAGTTTGGAATACGACCACCAAACATGATTGCCTTCAAGTTGAGCTTCTCGCAGAGTTCCTGCGATACTCATACATACGACGAGCCAATCGCAAGCCACGATAATCAGGATGGATAAATACTTCAATACCATAAAGGATATTGCCGTTTGGCTGGTGGGTATTGAAGGTTTCATTGCCTGTCACCTGAGCATAGGTATGGTCGCCTTTCACCATATTATAGTTGACAATGATGGAGAGCGCACAGCCCACAATCTTATCGTCAACGATAATAACCACCTGTCCCTCAGGGAAGATTGTAATGAGTTTCTTAATTTGTTCTTTTGTCCAGAATACATCTGAGTCTGCGTAAATACGCTTAAATGACTTGGCAAGCTGGTCATAATCCTCCATGCGGAGGTTGCGCATGCTCACCTTTTCGATTTTTCGAGTTGGTTCCATAACAACTGTATTTTTATTTTAAAATCTAAATCCGGCTGCAAAGTTACTGCAAATTATAGATACGACAAAGAGTTTTCGCAAATAATTGATATTTACGAAAACTCTTTTTATATATTTTGCTGTAAGAAAGCCTTTTGGCTTAGAATTTAGCGCAAAAACTTGGCATCTTCCTGCGGTATTGCCTCGTCATGATCATCGAGATAGAGCAACTTTAGCGGATGATATTTATCACTTGCCACCGAATATTCATCCTTTCGATAACGGGTCTGAATGCCACCGATGCCCAACATGGTATGAAAAGCCGAAAGACTACTCTGCACCTGTTTTGACCGATTTTCTCCCAATGCCTTCAATATATCCGGATATTGTTTACTGAATCCATCAGAAGTCCAGATGATGAAAGGCACATGCAGTTCGTAATCCGAAGCCTTCGGTGCTGCATGAAGGAAGAGGCTGCGCTCATCATCGAAAATATTCTCTCCATGATCGCTGGTATAGAGCATCGCTGATGTAGGCTGATCATATACCCCATCCGTCTTAGTCTGTACCCCCTCCCATTTCTGCAGACGTTCAATGATACCATGCAGGATATAATCGGCATATCGGATGGTATTATCGTAAGCATTCAACAAATCACGCCTATTCTCCGATTTTGCCTCACTCCTGCTATCAGGCTTGAAGTAAGCGAAACTACGAGGATAACGCTCCTGATAATTGAAGTGAGAACCATAGGAATGAAGAACCACGAAGAGTTTGCGATAACGGTAATGGTAATGGGCAGACGAGGAAGCATCAGCCAATGGCAATATCTCATCCAGTTTCTGCAACAGATCCTCATCATAATGGTTGCCTTGCGAAGCATCCTCTTTCTTCAGAAAATAATGCTCATCAGCCTGTTCTCCCAGAAAATCGATAAACGAATGATTGGGCAACTGGTTGCTGATAAACACTGTATGGAATCCGGCTTCCTTAAAGGCCGCCAGGATGCCTTTCTCATGAAAAAGTCGCTCAAAATCCTCGGCTGATGCAGCAGACAAGAGCATCGGTACACTCTTATGGGTGGTATTGCTCTGCGTTGTCACATTCGGGAAAGCTTTGATACCCGGTGTCTTGGAAAGCAGAGGATTGGTATTCCGAGGATAGCCGTAAAGACTGAAATTATGAGCTCGTGCCGTCTCTCCTACTACCATCACATACACCTCGGGAGCCGTGGCAGAATGCTCACTCCTGGCATCAAACTTAAAATCCCGGCTTGCTTCCCTGTAATTCTCTGAAGCCGCATTACGCTCGAAAGCAAGATAGAGATTATAGCAGATATTGACAGGATAAAGCTGATTGCGCATACGGTAACCATCCACCACCAGATAGCTTGCCAGCAGACAGAACAGTCCTATAGCCCCAATCTGCATTGCCCAATGGCGAACTCTCTGCTGGAAAGAAACCGACAACCGGCTATCTCTTCTGATATTGACACCCCCCAGGATAAGCAAAGGCAAATAAACCACAAACACACCTACCACGGCTGGTGCCAGATTATCGAGCAGCTCCATCGCCTCACCGGGATTGGTAGTTACGAGATTCAGAAACATATCTACTGCTATCACTCCCGTTCCGAAAAGATAAAGCAATACCAGCTGGAACGCAGCGAAAAAGACAAAGATAAATGCCCACCATATCATCTTACCAGGACGCTTAGCCACAGAAAAGAACAACATATACAGCGACAAAGGCAGCAACACGTTGACACCACATGCCCACGGAGCCAAGCACTCGGTATAACACAAGGCTATATTAGGCAACAGCAATGCCACCACAGCATAAGCATACAGGAATTGCCCCGATGACACCTTATTATATATATAGGATAAACGATTCATTCTTCTCTTGTATTAAAATGCCTCATTGATATTAAACAGGAAGCCAGACTGCCCAGACTTACCAAATCCATAATCCAAACGCACATTAACATTCTTCTTAAACTCCCATCGGTAACCCACACCAACATTAGGCAAAATCCGATTACTGCGCAATTCTGAGAATTTAGGAAAAACGGTTCCGGCTCCAGCCCAAACCACGATGCCATTCCGTTTCCAAACATGTTGGCGCAACTCCACCGTAGCCTCCAGGGAATGCTTGTCACGGTAACGACCCTCGTAATAACCACGCATAGAACTGGTACCACCTAAATTGGCCATCATACCCCATGAAGGATTGCCGAAATTGAAATTTGCTCCAAAATCTTCGGCAAGAACCGTACCCTCTCCCAACTGCTGATAGCTGTCAAAGCGGAACTTCGTGGTACTGAAGGCATAATCATTTCCCATAAACCGGGGGCGGAACATCTGCTTCAGATTGAGATAGATGCCCCGATGCGGATTGGTAAGATTATCACGATTATCATATACCAGCGATACACCGGCTCCCACATTCCATGTATGGTGATCCATTCCATTCAGTAACTCCGGACGCTCAATGTGCTTACCAATTACATAATCATAACTAGCCATCGGACCAACATAGAAATTGTCTGCCACCCGGAACAGGAAAGCAGCCTCAGCCTGTGCCTGCCATCGCTTCATGTCGCTCTTATTGTCATCGTTATCGCCCATCTCGTAACCTATTCCCCAAAAATCAGAAGGGAAAGAATAGAAATAGAGACGATAGTCTATGCGATAACGACCACGAGGTGCTATATGATTTCCACGAACACCCAACATATAGAAACCTACCGTGCTCACATCACCGAAAAGCGAAACATTGGAAGGAGGAAGTAGGGTATCATTGGGGTCTGAACGATAAAGACCTGCCGCTACCATTCCTAAGCCAAACTTCGTATCAGAAGCATAGTGAGGACCTCCGATGATACTGAAGTCAAACCGCTTATGCTTCTTGTTTTTGTTGGCATCATTAAAATAGTCAAGAAATCTTGTCATCCATGATTTCCTGGCATGCTGGGTTGTATCCGCCATCTGCTGTGAGGGGATTGTATCTTGAGTAAATGGCTCAGAGGCATAACAGCCCAATGCCATCATCATGACTAGTATTGTCAGGATATGCTTCATAAAGTCTATAATCTTTGATTCTACATGTGATTTTTACTCGTAAACCAATGCCACATTATCTATCCACAATGTATTACCCGGTGTACCGATATAGGCTCCACCATGGGATGAAGAGAACTGCAGGATAAGATGTGTAGGCGTCTCATGAATGCCCGCCCATCCGGTTTCCCTTACCGGCACACTTTTTCCCTTGCTGTTGCGGGCATAGTCGGTAGAGCGAAGTCCCATCGTAGCAGCATCATAACCAGCCATGTGACGGATATCGCCATAATGAATGGTATAAGTTGCATCATTCACCCATCCATTGGTGCTCTTTCCATACTTCACCACCATCGTGCCCACTCGTTTGGCAGTGATGTTTCCCCGAGCATCTTCATGGCGCTTCTGCAAATAGAGTACGGCAATGGCATAGTCGCGACCTGCCACAGTGGATGCTCCACTGAATCCATTCTGCTTGATACGGTTAGCTGATTGAGGCATATATGTTTTATAGTCAAATTGTACTGCCTTAGGACGTGCAGTGAACGGAATACCCCAATTGATGGCTTTCGGACCATCTTTGGTACTCGTAATCGGTTCACGTACATCACCCAGGAAAAGGGAACCTGCTGCCAGAACCTTGATATTGATAAGTCCAAGCACCTTTACTTTCTCTATATGGGTTTCCAATTTAGCGCAATACCCATTGCCACGCTTGTCACGATAAACAGAGTTATTGGTTTTGTAGATACCCGAAACATGTGCCAGAACATTGGATGATCCCCAGGGGGAACCACCCTTGTTGGTATAAGGAGTATTACCATTGAGGGTCATATTAGGTCCTACGGCATAGATGGTTTTCTGATTTCCACCAATGATAGCCGACTCCTTGATGTTTCTAATTACCCAGTGATCCATGTTTCCATATTTTAATGGAACTACCTTTTTCTGTCCTTGTACAGGAAGGCCAGATAAGGATGCCAAAGCTATTGCCAAGCTAAATACTATTTTTTTTTCCATACCCGTTTCTTTTATTTCATTTCTATTTTGTTTCTATTCAACCTACGAGAAATTCACAAGACTTCAATGATAGGATTTGCAAAGATAGAAAAATTTTCCGTACTTTTCAGTTTTCCGGAAAATAATGATTGAAAATTAAGAAATAATAATAGATTTAGTCGTTTTTTATCGTATAAAAACAAAAAATCCTGCATTTGACTGAGTGGCAAATGCAGGACTTTATGTATAATAATATGTATCAATTATCGATTGGAATACATGTTGTCGTAGTACTTCTGGTAATCACCAGAGGTTACGTTGTCCATCCATTCCTGGTTATCAAGATACCATTTTACAGTTTCCTCGATACCCTCCTCAAACTGGAGAGATGGCTCCCAACCCAATTCCTTCTGCAACTTTCTAGAGTCGATGGCATAACGCATATCGTGACCCTTTCTGTCTGTTACATAAGTGATGAGATCCATATCCTCGCCTTCCTTTCTGCCGAGCAATCTATCAACGGTCTTGATAACCACCTTGATGATATCGATGTTCTTCCACTCGTTGAAACCGCCGATGTTGTAAGTCTCGGCAATCTTACCCTTGTGGAAAATCATATCGATGGCAC
>OLGZ01001864.1_pt1 | contig 10981 bp, 8 predicted proteins | sample 1605981 | NCBI WGS metagenome assembly OLGZ01 (sample SAMN03283291) | human gut metagenome | biome: human-associated habitat; material: feces | host: Homo sapiens | place: Peru | collected 2012 | reverse complement strand
ACTTCAGAAGTCATTCTTTTGTCTCAGCGCTTGGCGCTCAAGTATAATACCATACCCCCGCCCGTTTGGCAACCCCTTTTTTCAACTTTTTTGCCCTTTTTTCTCAGTTCGGCTTTTTTACCAGTTTTTTGCGCAGAACTTGCATTTCCTTTGACGCGATGGATACAACAGTTTATTTTTCTGTTTTCTCTCCCTATATAATGTAATAATATAAGGCCTGCGTATAGATACAGACGGATATTACGGCCCGGAATGCAGATACTTTTCTTGTGCGATTTGTCAAGCCCTCCGGCCTCAAATTTTGCTCCGAAAATCTTCCCGGATTTTTGGCGAAAGCTACAAAGCACAAAATGTAGTGGTTTTCCCATTGACATATCACTAAATAGTGATATCATAGAATCACATTCCGATGAACGCATTTCAGAAGATCTGCGGGCGGCTCCTGTTCCGGGAGACGCCCGTTTGAACTGCGGTAGAAAACCACAACGCGACAAAAAGATGGAGGAACGCCATGAAGATCATCAAGCGCAACGGGTCCGAGGTCCCGTTCGATATCACCAAGATCATCACCGCTGTTACCAAGGCCAGTGATTCCGTGGGCGGCAAGAGCCGCCTGACCCGCGAGCAGATCAACCAGATCGCCGACGACGTCACGGAGCAGTGCCAGGCGCTCAACCGCGCCGTCAGCGTGGAAGAGATCCAGGATATGGTCGAGAATAAGCTGATGGACATGAAGGCGCACGACATCGCCCGCCATTATATCACCTACCGCTATATCCAGAGCCTGAAGCGCCAGACAAACACCACCGATGAGCGCATCCTGAGCCTGATCGAGTGCCAGAACGAGGAAGTCAAGCAGGAGAACGCCAACAAAAACCCCACCGTCAACAGTGTGCAGCGCGACTACATGGCCGGTGAGATCTCCAAAGACCTGACCGCCCGCCTGCTGCTGGACCCGGAGATCGTCAAGGCACATCAGGAGGGCCTGATCCACTTCCACGATTCCGACTACTTCGCACAGCACATGCACAACTGTGACCTGGTCAACCTGGAAGATATGCTCCAGAACGGCACTGTCATCTCCGGCACCTATATCGAGAAGCCCCACAGCTTCTCCACCGCCTGCAACATCGCGACCCAGATCATCGCGCAGGTCGCCTCCAACCAGTACGGCGGCCAGAGCATCAGCCTGACCCATCTGGCTCCCTTTGTGGACGTCTCCCGCCGGAAGATCGCCAACGAAGTCGAGGTCGAGATGGAGGGTCTGGATGTCTCCGCTGAGCGGAAGAAGGAGATCGTCGAGCGCCGCCTGCGCAATGAGATCAACCGCGGCGTCCAGACCATCCAGTATCAGGTCGTCACCCTGATGACCACCAACGGTCAGGCCCCCTTCATCACCGTCTTCATGTATCTGGGCGAAGCCCGCAACGCACAGGAGAAGGCCGACCTGGCCATCATCATCGAGGAGACCATCCGCCAGCGCTATCAGGGCGTCAAGAACGAAGCCGGCGTCTGGATCACCCCCGCCTTCCCCAAGCTCATCTATGTGCTGGAAGAGGACAACATCCGCCCCGGCACTCCCTATTACTATCTGACGGAGCTGGCCGCCAAGTGCACCGCCAAGCGGATGGTGCCCGACTATATCTCCGAGAAGAAGATGCTGGAGCTGAAGGTGGACAAAAACGGCGAAGGCCACTGCTACACCTGCATGGGCTGCCGCAGCTTCCTGACCCCCTATGTGGACCCGGAGACCGGAAAGCCCAAGTACTATGGCCGCTTCAATCAGGGCGTCGTCACCATCAACCTGGTGGACGTGGCCCTGTCCTCCGGCGGCAACTTTGACAAGTTCTGGAAGATCTTTGATGAGCGTCTCGACCTGTGCCACCGCGCCCTGCAGGCACGGCATAAGCGTCTGCTGGGCACCCCCAGCGACGCCGCCCCCATCCTGTGGCAGTACGGCGCACTGGCCCGCCTGAAGAAGGGCGAGAAGATCGACAAACTGCTCTTCGGCGGCTACTCGACCATCAGCCTGGGGTATGCCGGCCTGTATGAGTGCGTCAAGTATATGACCGGCCGCAGCCACACCGATGCCGGTGCAAAGCCCTTTGCCCTGAGTGTGATGCAGCACATGAACGACAAGTGCAATGAGTGGAAGAAGGCCGAGAACATGGACTACTCCCTCTACGGCACCCCGCTGGAATCCACCACCTACAAGTTCGCCAAGTGCCTGCAAAAGCGGTTCGGCATCGTGCCCGGCATCACGGACAAGAACTATATCACCAACAGCTACCACGTCCACGTCTCCGAGCCGATCGACGCCTTCACCAAGCTGAAGTTCGAGAGCGAGTTCCAGAAGCTTTCGCCGGGCGGTGCCATCAGCTATGTGGAAGTGCCCAACATGCAGGACAATCTGGAAGCCGTCATGAGTGTGCTTCAGTTCATCTACGACAACATCATGTATGCGGAACTGAACACCAAGTCCGATTACTGCCAGTGCTGCGGCTACGACGGCGAGATCCGGATCGTAGAGGACGACGGCAAGCTGGTCTGGGAGTGCCCCAAGTGCGGCAACCGCGACCAGAACAAACTGAACGTCGCCCGCCGCACCTGCGGCTACATCGGCACCCAGTTCTGGAACCAGGGCCGCACCCAGGAGATCAAGGATCGGGTCCTGCACCTGTAACTCTCTCAGGCGCTTTGCGCCAGCTCCGACAAAACGCATCATCAAATGGAAAAGCAAAGCCGCGCGCTCTGCTTTCAGGTTTCATCCGTCATGAACTACGCTACCATCAAATATTACGATATCGCCAACGGCCCCGGTGTGCGCACCAGCGTCTTCGTTTCCGGGTGCCGCCATCACTGCCCCGGCTGCTTCAACGCGGTGGCCTGGGATTTCGGCTACGGCAAGCCCGTCGACAAGGCCGTCCGCAACGAAGTCTTCGCCTCCTGCCAGCCGGACTATATCGCCGGGCTGAGCCTGCTGGGCGGCGAGCCCATGGAGCCGGAGAATCAGCGGGAGCTTCTGCCCTTTGTGCGGAACTTCAAGACCCTCTATCCCCATAAAACGGTCTGGTGCTACTCCGGCTACACCTGGGAGCAACTGACCGGCACAGAGCCCTGCGCCGCCCGGTGCGAAGTCACCGATGAACTGCTGGCCCTGCTGGACGTCCTCGTGGACGGCCGGTTCGTGGAGGCTCAGCATGACATCACTCTGCGCTTCCGCGGCAGCTCCAACCAGCGGCTGCTGGATGTGCCCCGGTCTCTTGCCGCCGGGCAGCCCGTGTGGTGGGAGGACGAACAGGTCTTTGCGACCCACACGATGTGATCTTACAAAAAAGCAGACATGCCGCCCGGTTCCGGTGCTGCATGTCTGCTTTTTCTATGCCTGTTTCAGGACCTTTTCAAACTCTGCTTCCAGTGCTTCGTTCACCGCGCGGATAGCGGCCGGGTCGGGCTTGATCGCCTGCCGGTCGTAGGTGAACAGGCCGTTCACCTCATCCTCCACATCGCTGACCTGGGTGTACACCAGGGCCGACAGCCCGTTCCGGAGCTGCGGGAGCACCGTTTCCAATTGCAGTTTCCGGTAGCGCCCGGTCAGCTCGGCGCGGCTTCTTGCCGTGCCGTAGCCGTAGGTCCTGCGGGGCGGCTCGTGGCCGGGCATCGGCCAGGCGATGCCGCCGTATTCGCTGAGGGCAACGGTGCGGCGGCCGGGCCGGAGATGGAGCGGATAGAAATAGTTGTGGCGGGAGTCTACATCGCCGCCGCCCTGGTCATACCACCCGCTGGCCTCATCCACCAGACGGTCGGGGTCGAGGGTTCGGAGCCTTTCGACTGCCTGTGCGGCATCGAACTGCCCCCATCCCTCGTTGAAGGGCACCCAGCAGCCGATGCAGGGATGCCCCCGCAGGGCCTCCACCGTTGCTTCCAGCTCCCGGCCGTATTCTTCCCGGCTGGCCTCGCTGCTGCGGCTCAGCAGACCCCGGAGGGCCGCTGTGTCGGGCAGTTTTCGCAGCAGCGGCTGCAGCGCGTTGGTCAGATAGGTCACGAACCAGAGCTTGTAGGGCCCGCCGCCGTTCACCATGTCCTGCCAGACGATGAGGCCCAGCTTGTCGCAGTGGTAATACCACCGCTGCGGCTCGATCTTCGCGTGTTTGCGCAGCAGATTGAAGCCCAGTTCCTTGATGGTCTGCAATTCATGCACCACCGCCGCGTCGGACGGCGGGGTATACAGGCCCTCCGGCCAGTAGCCCTGGTCGAGCAGACCGTTCAGCAGGAGGGGCCGGTCGTTCAGGCAGAAGCGCAGCACGCCCTTTGCATCGGGCGCACAGCTCCACTTCCGCAGGGCGAAATAGCTGTGCACCGTGTCGAAGCTCTCTTCCTCCCCCTGGGTCGTGCCAACGGTCAGGTCGTAGAGGAAGGGGCTGTCCGGGCTCCACGGAAAGAAATGCTCTTCCGGGATGTTCAGCGTTACCTCGCCGTCCCGGTCGACCTCGTCGCTGCCCCAGTCCTCTGCGATGGTCACGCCGCCGGCCCGCACCACCGCCCAGAGATTCACCGCCCCGCCGGGCTTTGCCGTGCGGGCCCGGACGGTCACAGTCCGGGCATCGTAGTCCGGGGTGACGGTCAGCGTCTCGATGTAGTTGTCCGGCACCCGCTCCAGCCAGACGGTCTGCCAGATACCGCTCTGGGCCGGGTAGAACATCCCGCCGGGCCGGAGCGTCTGTTTGCCCCGTGCCTGCACCCCGGCCCCGGTGGGGTCCTGCACAGCCACCCACAGGCGGTTGTGGTCGGCGTTCAGGGCCTCGGTGATGTCGAACGTAAAGGGCCAGTAGCCGCCCCGGTGGCCGCCCACCAGATTCCCGTTGACCTGCACGGCGCAGGCGTAGTCCACGGCACCGAAGTGGAGCAGTACCCGGCCCCCGGAACCGGCAGGCGGGGCAAAGCTGCGGTGGTAGTGGAGCCACTCGCCGGGCTGAAGGGTCCGCCCCACGCCGGAAGCCCGCGTCTCCGGGGAATAGGGCACGAGGATGTCTCCCTCCCACTGCCGGGGCAGCTGCGCCGACTTCGTGATGGCGAACTGCCACAGACCGTTCAGGGATTCAAAGCTGTCCCGCCGCAGGGCAGGGCGCGGGTATTCCGGCAGAGGATGCTGCGTCTTGGTCATCGTGATCACCGCTTTCTGGCGTTTTGGCCTGTTCTGTTCCCATTCTAGCACAGAAAAACAGACTTGTATAGCCGCTTGCCGTATATCCCGCCGCCGCAGCGCATACAATGCTTCCAGAACCAAACAAGGGTGGGAGGCATGGGCATGTTTGTGGTAACGCTGAACAAGGCAAGTCTGAAGAAGGTCGGCATCGGGGCCATGTGCTGTGCGCTGGTGGCGTTCAGTGCGCTGCTGGGGCGGTACATCAGCACCCGCACGGTGGCGGTCTCGGCCAGCGGAAACAAGATCGAGAGCGCACAGGACATCCAGACCTGGTTCACCGGCTACGGCCTGGATGTGGACGGCGCATCCATCACGGCGGATAAGGTCAAGATCCCCCGCAAATGGGACGACAGCTTCTCCGCCTTCAACGGGGTGGTGCAGCAGAGCGGGCTGGACCTGACCCGCTACAAAGGGAAGACCGTCGAAAAATGGACGGCGCTCATCCCCGCTGCCAGCAAGGGCGACCTGAGCCAGTACGGTGTGCTGCTGGTCTACCGGAAAAAGGCCATCGGAGCCTACCTGCTCGAAAAGCCCTCCGGCACCGTGACCGGCCTCAAGGACGCCCAGAGCGCCGCCCTGGCCGAAGAGCAGCAGGCCGAGCAGGTCTCCGGTGAGGATTACAGCGGCGACTGGGGCGAACGCCACGACGAAGAGCTGGGAGCTTCCGACCAGGCCCAGCAGACCTCCGGCGAGGACTTCAGCGGCGACTGGGGCGAGCGCCACGACGAGGAGCTGGGGGCTTCCGGGCAGGCACAGCAGACTTCCGGCGAGGACTACACCTACACCGACCTTCCGCTGGATGCCGAGGGGTATCCCGTCGAATAACCTGCGTTGAAAATTTTCCACCAAAAATTCTGTGGAACTATACCAAAAAAGTTGCATGAAAATCAGCGAAATGGGATAATGAAAAAACCACGAATGAGGTTTATAATATAGGTAGTGTATCCCGCAGCAGGATTGGGCTGCATCCGGCGCGGCCGATGGCCCCGGAGCATGATGAAGGGGATACCCAGTAAGGAGAAATGATCATGAAGGAATTTCAGTACACTGTAAAGGATGCCTGCGGCATCCACGCACGTCCCGCCGGCCTGCTGGTCAAGGTCGTCAAGGGCTTTTCCAGCACTGCTACCCTCGAAAAGAACGGCAAGACCTGCGACCTGCGCAAGCTGATGGCTCTGATGGGCATGGGCGTCAAGCAGGGCGAGACCGTCACCGTCAAGGTCGAGGGCGAGGACGAGGAGGCTGCAGCCGCAGCCATCCAGCAGTTCCTGACCGAGAACGTCTGAGGACAAGCGAGCCAAAGCCCTTGCGGGACCTTCCTGCGGGGGCTTTTTCGCACATCTGAAATGAAAAGGAGATATGAACGATGCAGGTAGGCACCGGTAAAAGCATCCTGAACGGGATCGCCATTGGCAAACTGAAGCTTTACAAGAAAAAGGACGTCGTCATCTCGGCCGCCGACGTCGCCGACCCCGCCGCCGAGGAAGCCCGCTTCGAAGACGCCCGCGCCAAGGCCATCGACCAGCAGACCGCCCTTTACGAAAAGGCGCTGGACGAGGCCGGTGAGGACATCGCCGAGGTGTTCAACATCCATGCCATGATGCTGGACGACGACGACTTCGTGGACGCCATCAAGGAGATCATCAACGGCCAGCACAAGTGTGCCGAGTACGCCGTCAAGACCGCCGGGGACAACCAGGCCGCCGTCTTCGCCGCCATGGACGACCCGTATCTGCAGGCCCGCAGCGCCGACGTCATCGACATCGCGCAGGCCATGCTGGATATCCTGCAGGGCGTGGACAACGCCACGCTGCAGGGCACGGAGCCCAGCATCCTCGTGGCCGAGGATCTGGCCCCCTCCGAGACGGTCCGGATGGACAAAAGCCTGCTGCTGGGCTTCATCACCCGCGAGGGCAGCTCCAACAGCCACACCGCCATTCTGGCCCGCAGCATGAACATCCCCGCCCTGATCCAGTGCAAGGAGATCCAGGACGACTGGGACGGCAAGATGGCCGTGGTGGACGGCTACAACGCCTGCGTGTATGTAGACCCCACCCCCGATCTGCTGGAAAGCCTGACCAAGCGTCAGCAGGAAGACCAGAAGAAGCTCGCCCTCCTCTCCGAGCTCAAGGGCAAGTCCAACACCACGCTGGACGGCAAGACCATCAACGTCTTCGCCAACATCGGCGGCATAAGCGATGTGGGTGCCGTGCAGCAGAACGACGCCGGCGGCGTGGGCCTGTTCCGCACCGAATTCGTCTACCTGAACTGCAAGGACTTCCCCACCGAGGACTACCAGTTCGAAGCCTACAAGCAAGTGATGGAGAGCCTGGCCCCCAAGAAGGTCGTCGTCCGCACCTGTGACATCGGTGCCGACAAGACCGTCGATTACATGAAGCTCGACCACGAGGACAACCCCGCCCTGGGCTACCGCGCCATCCGCATCTGCCTGACCCGCCGGGACTTCTTCAAGACCCAGCTGCGGGCTCTGCTCCGCGCTTCGGCCTACGGCAACATGAGCATCATGTTCCCCATGATCTCCAGCCTGCGGGAGCTGCAGGACGCCAAGGCCGTCCTCGAAGAGTGCAAACAGGAGCTGCTCGCTGAGGGCAAAAAGTTCAGCAGCAGCATCGAGGTCGGTACCATGATCGAGACCCCCGCCGCCGTCCTCATCGCCGACGACCTGGCCGCCGAGTGTGACTTCTTCTCCATCGGCACCAACGACCTGACCCAGTACACCTGCGCACTGGACCGCCAGAACGCCAAGCTGGAGCCCTTCTTCGATCCGCACCACCCGGCTGTGCTCAAGGCCATCCAGATGACCATTGAGGCCGGCCACCGCCACGGCATCTGGGTCGGCATCTGCGGCGAGCTGGGCGCGGACACCGCCCTCACCGAGACCTTCCTCCGGATGGGTGTGGACGAGCTTTCCATGAACGCCAAGAGCATCCTGCCCGTGCGCAAGATCATCCGTAGCGTCAACCTGAGCAAGCCCTCCGCCAAGAACATCTGAGTCCCGCGTTTTCCCGCATCCACAGCCCCCTCTGCGGCCCCTTTCCGCCGCCCTGGGGGCTGTTTTCTATCCCATCGTTTCCGGGCAGACACGACCGAATTTCATGTTTTGCCGCCGCAACAAGCCGCGCTTTCATCCCGAAACGCTTCCCAACACGAAAGCAACATGCTATACTAGGTGCAAGTCATTCTGCCGCCAAATTTATCGTATCAGGAGAGATTGGCATGACCCAATTATTGATCCGTTTGTTTATCCGGGACCCGGACGACACCCGCGACCCCGCCGTCCGCACCGCCTACGGCAACCTGGCCAGCCTGGTCGGCATGGCCTGCAATCTGCTGCTCTGCATCGGCAAACTGGTTGCCGGCACCCTGTTCGGCTCTATCGCCATCATGGCAGATGCTCTGAACAACCTGTCGGACGCTTCGTCCAACATCGTCAGCCTCATCGGCTTCCGGCTGGCCGCCAAGGCCCCGGACGCCGAGCACCCCTACGGCCACGCCCGGTACGAATACCTTGCCGGGCTGGTGGTCAGCGTCACCATCCTGGCCATCGGGCTTTCGCTGGGCAAGGAATCGGTGGTGAAAGTCCTCCACCCCACACCCGTCATCTTCAGCTGGCTCAGCATCGGTGTGCTGGCTGCTTCCATCGCCGTCAAGCTCTGGATGAGCCGCTTCAACCGCACCGTAGGGCAGCGCATCGCCTCCGAGACGCTGCTCGCCACCGCTGCCGACAGCCGCAACGACGTGCTGACCACGAGCGCCGTCCTGCTCTCCACCATCCTGTGCAGTGCCACGGGCTGGAACATCCTCGACGGCCTCATGGGCGTAGCGGTGGCCGCGTTCATCCTCTGGTCCGGCTGGGGCCTCGTGATGGACACCCTCAGCCCGCTGCTGGGCGAAACGCCCTCGCCGGAGCTGGTGGCGCACATCGAGCAGACCGTCATGTCCTACCCCGGTGTGCTGGGCGTACACGACCTCATGGTCCACGATTACGGCCCCGGCCACCAGTTCGCTTCGCTCCACGTCGAGTTCCCGGCCGAAAGCGACCCGCTGACGGCCCATGACGTCATCGACAACATCGAGCGGGATTTCCTGAAAAAAGACAACCTGCAGGTCACCATCCACTACGACCCCATCGTGACCTCGGACGCCAAGGTCGGTGTACTGCGCACCCGCCTGACGGAGCACCTCCGCCAGCTGGACCCGCAGCTCTCCATCCACGACCTGCGCATCGTCCCCGGTGACACCCACACCAACGTCCTGTTCGATCTGGCCTTCCCCGCCGGGTACACCGGCGATACAGACGCCGTCATGGCCGAGATGTGCCACTTCGTCACCGGGCAGGACCCGAACTACAGCTGCATCATCAAGCTGGAGCAGAGCTATGCCGCTGTGCCCCAAAGCCCGAAATAACATCATCAGGGGGAAGTATTTATGTTGAACGAGACCTACCGCGGGATGCTGGCGCACAAGAGCGTCATCCGCGAGACCTTCATGTACGGCAAGCAGCGCGCCGCTGAGATCGGCTATGAGAACGTCTTCGATTACTCGCTGGGCAACCCCAGTGTACCCTGCCCGCCGCAGTTCACCCAGGCGATGCAGAACCTGCTGGAGACCGAAGGGCCGGTAGACCTCCACGGCTACTGCCCCAGCCAGGGTGACCCCGGTTTCCGCACCGCCGTGGCAGACCACCTGGCCAAGACCTTCGGCCTGCCCTATGTGCAGAAGGACATCTTCCCCACGACCGGTGCCGCCGGTGCCATCGCCCATGCCATCCGCGCCGTGACCCAGCCCGGCGACGAGGTGCTGACCTTCGCCCCTTACTTCCCGGAATACGGCCCCTACGTTGCGGGCACCGGGGCCTGCCTCAAGGTCGTGCCGCCGCAGGCACCGGCCTTTCAGCCGAACCTCGACGCCTTTGAGGAGATGCTGACCGAGCAGGTCGCCTGCGTCCTCATCAACACCCCCAACAACCCCACCGGTGTGGTCTACTCCGCCGAGACGCTGACCCGCATGGCCGAGCTGCTGACCGAAAAGAGCCGGGCCTACGGCCACACCATCTATCTCGTCAGCGACGAACCCTACCGCGACATCGCCTTCGACGGCAGACCGGTGCCCTACCCCGCCGCCTTCTACCCCCACACCCTCACCTGCTTCTCGTTCTCCAAGAGCCTGAGCCTGCCGGGCGAGCGTCTGGGGTATGTGGCGGTCCGCCCCGGCTGCGAGGGCGAAGACCTTCTCGTGGACATGATGGCCCAGATCTCCCGCTTCACCGGCCACAACTGCCCGCCCAGCATCATCCAGCGGGCCGTCAGCCGCTGCCTGAACGTCACCAGCGACCTGTCCGTCTACGAGACCAACATGAACCTGCTGTACGACAAGCTCAAGGCCCTTGGTTTCGAGGTCGAGCGCCCCGGCGGCACGTTCTACATCTTCCCGAAGGCGTTGGAAGAGGACGCCAACGCCTTCTGTCTGCGGGCCCGCGCCTACGACCTTCTGCTCGTCCCCAGTGACAGCTTCGGCGTCAAAGGCTATGTGCGCCTGGCCTACTGCATCGACACCGAAAAGGTCGAGCGCAGCCTGCCCGCACTGGAACAGCTGGCGGCATCCTACCGCAAATGAACCGACTTCCCCCGGCGTACAGCTGGCAATGCCGCCGGGGTCGAAGATATCCGTCTGTTATGATCGAGAGGAAAGGGAAAGAACTATGGAAAAGATCAAGATGACGACCCCGCTGGTGGAGATGGACGGCGACGAGAT
>OLGZ01001862.1_pt1 | contig 10987 bp, 9 predicted proteins | sample 1605981 | NCBI WGS metagenome assembly OLGZ01 (sample SAMN03283291) | human gut metagenome | biome: human-associated habitat; material: feces | host: Homo sapiens | place: Peru | collected 2012 | reverse complement strand
ATGTAGTTATTCTGTTAGAAGTAATGGTACTTTTTATCTATACAAGATTTGTTTTAAATGTAGTTTACATTAACCCTTTATTAACAATATTATTAGTTTTAGTAGGATCATTAGCAGGTTTATCATTGGGAGTAGCAATAGATACATTATTAAAAACAAATGATAATACAAAAACAGTAATATTAATTTCAATTATTATGTGTTGTTGCTTTTTATCGGGTATGATGGGAGTTCATATGAAATATATTATAGATAAAAATATTCCTATAATAAATATAATTAATCCTGTCAATATGATTACAGATGGTTTATATTCCCTTTATTATTATAATACATTAAATAGATATTTATTTAATGTTGTAAGTTTATTGATTTTTTCTTTAGTTATGATAATTATATCATTGAAAGGGTTAAAGAGGCAAAAATATGATAGTATTTAAAACTTTTTTTAAAATAGTACAAAAATATAAAATAACTATTATTATTTATACACTTTTGCTTATTATATTTGGTGTTATTAATACTACTAATAGTAATAATCAGTTATTTACAAATGTCAAGCCTGATATAATTATTGTAAATAGAGATGAAAATAGAGGAATAACTAAAAATTTGGTTAAATATATGAGTGACAATTGTCATGTCATAAATATTAAAGATTCAGATAATAAAATAGATGACGCTATGTTTTATAGGGAGGTTAATTATATTATTTATATACCGAAAGGATATAGAAAGAGTGTTTTAAATGGCAAAGATAAAACTATAGATATAAAATCAACTGGTGATTATAGTGCTAATTTAGCTGAAATAATTTTAACTAGATATATTAATATCCAAAAAATATATAGTAATTATGTAAAAGATGAAAATATGTTAATTAATTATATTAATAATAATTTAAAGAAAAAGACGAATGTATTAGTAACATCTGAAATAGGTGAAAATACAGAAAAAATAACAAGTTATTTTAATTTTGCAAGCTATAGTATGATGGCTATTATTATTTATATTATATGTTTGATTATATTTGAATTTAAGAAAAATAAAATAAATGAAAGAATAATGATTAGTAGTATGAACTATAAAAAACATAATAGATTATTATTATTTTCAAGTTTTATATTTGCTTTTTTGGTATTTATACTATATATTTTCTTGTGTTTTATTATATTTAGAAATAACATATTCAATTTAAAAGGATGTATATATATTTTAAATACTTTACTCTTTACTTTTGTATCATTAACTCTTGCTTTATTAATTGCTAATATCATAAAGAATAAAAATGCAATAACAGGTATAGTAAATGTAGTAGCATTAGCCTCATCATTTTTATGTGGTGCATTTGTGCCCGCTTTATATTTGCCTAGTTATGTTATTAATATAGCTCATCTTTTTCCATCATACTGGTATATTAAATCAAATAATTTACTTGCAAATATAGATATCATAAATTTCAACACCATAAAAAGTTTAATATTAAATTTTTCAATCCTTTTATTATTTTCATTATCATTTATTATTTTGAATAATATTTTATCAAAACGCAAAATTTAATTTATGTAATAAAATTGGAATTTTTTGAAAAAATTAGTTAATTCATTCCTTATTTTTTTAAATTTTAAATTATTAAACTAAAGGAGTATTGATATTTCAATACTTTTTTTGCGTTTAAAAAACTGTTCAGTTATAAGTTATGAGCAAATTATTGTGAGTATAATTTTGCCGTTGGAAGTGATTTGATATTTATAATATAGTGAGTGAATCAAATAAGGTAGAAAATAAAGATATTAAATTGAAAAATATTATAAAAAAACCTCTAGAAAAAATCTAGGGGTTTTGTCGTTCGTTAATAAAGTTATTAATAATTTTAATCTTAAAAAGATATTTTATATTCAATGTTTATTTTTTTATTTACGAAGTTTTACAATTTTTCTTTATTGCATCATATTTGTAGCCGTCAGGGCAAGCAGTACCAAGTTCTGTTAGTGATGAATCTAAACACTTTCCTGTAGTATCATCAAGTGTAGCGTCATTACCATATTTAGAACAACTGGCATTTACTGTTTTATCTTCTTTGTCTGGTGTTGTTGGTGTGTTGCCACTTACTGTTACCGAAACACTTTTACCATTTGACTCAGTACTACTAAAGTTAGAATAAGCTGTTTTTACAACATATGTATTAGAACCACTAGTAGCATTTATTGTATATGATGTTTGATTTGTAAATCCTAAGTATGTTAAGCTACCGTTTGTATCTTTTTTATAAATTTTATATCCAAAAGATCCCATTGTACTACTAATATAATTTAATCTTGAATTAACAAATGAATTTAAATATTCAGTTGTTCTAAATGTATCTTTAAAGAAACTTCTTAAATAATTATCAGTATTAATTTCTGGAACATTAACAGCACTCCAACTAATTGTTACACTAGATCCATTACTAGATGCTTTAATGTTAGTAGCATCATTTAATTTTTCAAACCTTTTAGAAACTTCGCTAGGTTCATGTCCTTTTACAAATAATTCTGTTTTCTTTAATGAGTCTGGTGTGTAATCAGAAGGAAGCATAGGTGTAGGACATTCTGTTTCTATAGTTACTTCAGAAACACTATTAGGTTTTTTAAACGTTCCATTAGAAGTAAATATACCTTTAGCAACAGCTTGAAATAATCTTTCGTGTTGACCACTACTTAATAAATTATAATACTTACTATTTGTTTTATCATATCCATACCATACGCCAATAGCATAATCAACGTTAAATCCAACAACCCATAGGTCATTAACGGCATTGCTTGAAAGATTATGTGCTTTTTTAGTAGCTTCATCAAAGTTAGTAGTACCTGTTTTAGCACCATATTTTTTGCCATTAATATTAGCCCAACGTCCTAATGCATATTGGCCAGTATCAACAAGCATTTCTGCAACCATATAAGCTGTAGAATCCTTCATAACTTGTTTTTTTTCTTTTTTGTTTTCTACTTCTTTATTATCTTGTGTATATTCTATTTTTGTATAACTATATGGTTCTGTATAATATCCACCATTAGCAAAAGCGGAATAAGCAGAAGCCATAGAAAGAGGAGATTCACCAGTATAACCACCAATAGCATGAGCTTCGTGTAATCCTTTTTCTGGGCTTAGCCCTAAGCTAGTTACAAATTGTAAAATATTAGATTTACTATTTGCTTGAAATGCTTTTAAGGCTGGAATATTACGCGATCTTGTTAACGCTGTACGAATCGTTTCAAAACCTTCATACTTACCATTCCAGTTATTAATACTTGTACCATCTGAATAAGTAATAGGTTCATCAACGTCAGGCATACCAGTTGACCAATTTAGAAACTCAATTGCTGGTCCGTAATCATATAATGGTTTTGCTGTTGAACCAATCTGTCTTTTTATTTGTGTTGCATGATTTAAAGTAGCAGCAGCATTAACATTTCTACCACCACCAATAGCAACTATTGCGCCAGTATTAACATCAGTAACAGCTATTCCTGCTTGAACCTGATCATTTTCCCATTTATATGATACGCTATTCATAATATCATTTATATGACTTTGTTTTTCACGATCCATAGTAGTATAAATTTTCATAGGAACAGTATATGGATCATCACCTGTATTTTTTTCAACTTCACTAACTACAACATCGACAAATGATTGATATTTACTTATAGATGGGTCATTTTCATTATTTGTTTCTTTAATAATTTTATCAACGGTCATTTGTTTTGCTATTTCATATTCGGTATTATTTATATAACCATGTCTTTTCATAAGTTTTAATACAGTAAGACGTCTTTTTTCTGTAGCTTCTTTATTGGTATATGGATTATATTTACTAGGAGCTTGAAATAATCCAGCAATCATTGCAGCTTCTGATAAATTTAAATCTTTAGCACTTTTACCAAAATAAGTAAGTGCAGCCTGCTCAACACCATATGAGTTATTTCCTAAATAATAACTATTAACATAAAATTCAAAAATTTCTTCCTTTGAATAATTCGGTTCAATTTTGAATTCTGACTTATAAACATCAGTAAATTTACGAATAATACCTTTTATACCCGTAGCTTCAGTTGAAGTGAATGCATTTTTAGAAACTTGCATTGTTAAAGTGGAAGCACCACCTGCACCAGATCTACCTAATAGTTGTAAAAACGATGCTTTTAAAAATCTTGCCCAATCGACACCTTTATGACTAAAAAATTTAGAATCTTCTGTAGCAATAACAGCATCAATTAATACCTCAGGAAGTTCATCATAATCTAGAATAACTCTATGTTCACTACCCAATTTAGCAATTTCATTTGAATCTTTATCATATACAATACTAGGTTCACTAACATATAATTCCTTAGGATCAAAACTAGGTGCCTTAGCAATTATATAAATACAAAAAGCAATCATCGCAAGTATTATAAAAATAAATCCAGCCAGAATAATTAATAAAATAATCTTGCCTGTTTTCTTATTTTTATTCTTTTTCACATTACTATTTCTTTTAACACTATTTTTTTTTGCATGGGCTGGTTTATTATAACTCATTTTTTTTACATTCTTCATAAATATATGTGCCTTTCTTCTTAAAAATGGAATAAAATAAATACAATTTATTATTAAAACAATAACAAATGGTATAATAAAATTTCCAATTAGTAAAGATCCTAACATTAAAATTAAGATACTTAATATTATAACTATTATATCATTTTTATACTTATCTAAAAATTTAATTAAACTATCCATATTTCACCCTAAATATTCCTTTCTACTGCCTCTAAATAATCAATAAGTGGTCTTAATTTTGGCTTTAATAAAAATCCATACTTTCTAAAATACTCAATAGGAATAGATTTCCTAGTTTCATTATCTAAAAAATTAAATAATTTATCTGCACTTAAATAATAAGTTTCATTTAATAACGAAAATCTCACAATAATAAATCCGATACCACCTAACATAGAAATCATTTGTAAATGCTTTATTTGATGCTGATGAATATTACTTAAAGGAAAACTGGTTTTATTTTTAGTTTCTTTAGCTTCAAAGTCAATGTATTTTCCTTTATATATTCCATTATAATCTGTTGTTGATGGTATTTTGAAATGAGCTTCTGTTATAGTTGCATCACATCTTGAATGATAATTAACCTTATTAATTGTAATTGGTGTAGGCTTTTTATATATAATTGCAATTTTCTTATCTAGATAATATTTATTAGAAATATTTAAATCTTCCTCCAGTCCCATACCACGATTACTATATTTGTAATCATAAGTACTATTAGTACGATACTTCATTAAATCACCATCATTATTATACTATAAATAAAAAAAAAAAACTACTTAAGTTTATTATTTTCTAATTTTGTCGAATGACAACATATGTAAATAAAAAAGTGCTAGTATTAAATGGGAGGATTTATGTATACAAAAATGCACATAGAAGATGAATTTAATAAAATGATTGGAAAATTAAATAGTATAAAAATAGCTAGCTATGTTGTTTATAAAAACAAATAGCTGGCATTTTTAATAAATTACTAAAAATTAACACATATTATTTATAAACTTTAAATCTTTATAATTTTATTAAAGTATGATAAAATGATGTTGGTGATATTATGAATATAGAAGATGTAGAGATAAAAAAAGAACTTAGAGTAATCTTTATGGGAAGTCCATCATTTAGTGTTCCTATTTTAGAATCTTTAATAAAAAAATATAATGTTATTGCAGTAGTCACTCAACCAGATAAAAAAATAGGACGTGGTAAGCAGATAGGAATAACCCCAATTAAACAACTTGCTAGTAATAATAATATATTGGTTATTCAACCCAAAAAAATTAAAGAAGAATATAGTGAAATCTTATCTTTAGAACCAGATATTATTATAACTTGTGCGTATGGTCAAATTATTCCTATAGAACTTTTAGAGTATCCAAAATATGGTTGTATTAATGTTCACGCTTCATTGCTTCCAAAATTAAGAGGAGGAGCTCCTATTCAAAGGGCTATTATGAATGGATACAAAAAAACTGGTATTACTATTATGTATATGGATACAAAAATGGATAGTGGCGACATTATTGAAAAGCAGGAAATAGAAATACTAAATGATGATACATATAAAACATTACATGATAAATTGTCCCTTTTAGGGGAAGAATTATTAATTAAGACATTACCAAAAATTTTGGCTTGTAATAATAATAGAATAAAACAAAACGAGGAAGAAGTAACTTATGGCTTTAATATTACTAAAGAAGATGAAAAAATTAATTTTTCTAAATCTAAATATGATATATATAATCAAATACGTGGTTTAAATGGTTTCAGCGGAGCATATTGTCTTTTAGCAACAAAAAGAATTAAGGTTTGGAGTTCAAAAGTAAGTTCGAATCATTTTTCTAATCTATTAAATGGTGAAATTACTAAAATATATAAAGAAGGCATAGGTGTAAAGGTAAATGATGGTGAAATAATTTTTTTAATGGTTCAACCAGAAGGTAAAAAAATAATGCCTGCATCTTCATTTGCTAATGGAACTAGTTTAGTAGGAAAGGTATTTGAATAAAATGAAAAACATAAAAAGCTTTTTTCATACTTTGAAATCATATTTTGATAACAAAAAATTAAGAGGTATTGTTCAAATTCTGTTTTGGATTATATTCTTTATTTTTGTTTTTATTATATTTAAAATGTCTGATAATAAAAAATTAGAGGTAAAAAATGATTCTAAAGTAAAAAGTTATGAATACAATTATCAATATGTAGAAAATAATAATATAAATAATTGTAATATAACAGGTACGTATTACAATGGAAAAGAAGTATTTTATTTGAATAATAATAAGTTTTATTTTATTAATAATAATTATTATGATATTAATAATAAATTAACAAATATTATATATTCAACAATCGAATGGCAATATCCCAGTTTAAAAAAAATAATGGATAATAATAAATATTCTAATAAAGTTTCATATAATTCAGGAACTAGTAAATATGAATATAAAATAAACAAAGATATTTATAACGATTATTATAATACTAATTATCAAAATGATATATTATTAACTATTACTAAGAAAAATGATAAAATAAATAGTGCTACTATAAATTATAGTTTTGGAATAGTTAATATAACTTATAAGAATATAAATGAGATAAATAATCTTGATATTAATATTAATTAGGAGGTTTTATGATAAATATAAAAAGTGATTCTAGAAAAGTAAAAAAAGGGGATATTTTTGTTGCTTTAGATGGAATTAATAGTAATGGAAGTTGTTATATACAAAATGCTATAGAAGCTGGTGCTAAAAAGATTGTTTGTAAACAAGGAAATTTTAATGTAGAAACTATTAATGTTAAGGACCCAAAAAAGTATTTAACAGATTATCTTGTTAGTAATTATAATAAGTACTTGTCTTCTATGACACTTATTGGAATAACAGGTACTAATGGAAAAACAACAACGGCATATTTAATATATCAAATGTTAAATAATATGGGGCTAAAATGTGCATATATAGGGACAATTGGTTTTTATTTAGAAAAGAAAATATGTAATTTACCTAATACTAGTCCTGATACCTGTGATTTATATGATATGTTTATGAAAGCATATGAAAACAATTTTAAATATATTGTTATAGAAGTTAGTAGTCAGGGTCTTAGTTATAATCGATTTGATGGAATAAGGTTTGATTATGCGATATTTACCAATTTAACAATGGATCACTTAGATTTTCACAAAACAATGGAAAATTATGCAAAAGCTAAACAAAAATTATTTTTATCTCTTAAAGAAAGTGGTGTTGGAATTGTTAATATTGACTCAAAGTATAATGAATATTTTAATTGTAAAAAAAAGGTAAGTTATGGAATTCAAGATGGTGATTATCAAGTTCCTTATTATAAATTAACAGAAAATAATACATTTATTGAGTTTAAACACGATAATAAAATTTATAAATTCACCTATCCATTAATTGGTAAATATAATATATATAATATGTTAGCTAGTCTTAGTTTAATTGATCAATTAAAAATAGACATTAATAAAATAGATTTTAATAAAATTAAAAGTCCTAGTGGTAGAATGGAGAAAATAAAATATAAAGATAATGTTATTGTAATAGATTATGCCCATACACCTGATGCTATGGAAAATCTTTATAAGACTATACTACCACTTGCTAAGGGTTCTGTTATAACTGTGTTTGGATGTACTGGTAGTAGAGAAAAAGATAAAAGGCCTATTATGATGTCATTGGCATGCGAAAATTCATCATATGTTTATGTTACTAGCGATGATTTACATGAAGAAAAATTTGAAGATATAGTAAATGATATGCTACCTGGTGCTACTAGAAATAATTTTAAAGTTGTTTCAAACAGAGGTTTAGCAATCAAAGAGGCGTTTTTGAGTTTAAAAGAAAAAGATATGTTATTAATACTTGGTAAAGGACATGAGGAATTTATTGTTGTTGGCAATAAAAAAATACCATTTAATGATCATAATGAGATTTTAAAACTAATAAAATCTTCAAATACAGTTGACACCTTATTATAGTTTCATAAACTATAGTGAGGTGTTTTTATGTTACAAAATGATTCTAGAAAAGTAAAAAAAGGGGATACTTTTATAGCTATTAAAGGTATTAAAAATGATGGGCATGATTATATTGATGAGGCAATTAAAAATGGTGCAGCAAAGGTTATAGTAGAATATGGTAATTATGAAAATATGATTAAGGTAGAAAATACGAGTGATTATCTTCATTCATATGTAAAAGAACATTATTTACCAATAATAAAAAAATTAAAAATAATAGGTATTACTGGAACAAATGGAAAAACAACAACAGCATATTTAATATATCAAGCCTTAAATAAACTTAATATAAATTGTGCATATATAGGAACAATTGGTTTTTATATAAATAAAATTCATAAAAAAAATATAAATACAACACCAGATATACTAACCCTTTATAATATGTTACTTACTTGTGTTTTTGAAAATATAGAATATGTTGTAATGGAAGTTAGTAGTCAAGGACTTAGTTATAATAGAGTAGATGGGATAGAATTTGATTATGCAATATTTACCAATTTAACAATGGATCACTTAGATTTTCATAAAACAATGAAAAACTATCTAAATGCTAAATTAAAATTATTTCAAAAATTAAAAACTAATGGAATAGGTATTATTAATAGCGACTCTAATTATTGTGATTATTTTAAAACGGGTAAATTTTTAACTTATGGTACTAGTGGTGATTATAAAATTAGTGATATTGATTATAATATTAATAAATCAAGCTTTAAAATTAATGATTATTTATATCATATGCAATTAATAGGAGATTATAATGTATATAATATGTGCACTGTAATAATAATTTTAAAATTACTGAAAATAGAAGATTTAAAAATAAGAAATATAGTTGAAACTTTAGAAAATGCTCCTGGTAGAATGGAGAAGATAAGATATAAGGATAATGTTATTATAATAGATTATGCTCATACGCCAGATGCAACTTTAAAAATTTTAAAAACCTTACAAAACAAAGGAACTATTATAACGGTTATAGGTTGTGGTGGTAACAGGCAGAAAGATAAGAGAAAAATAATGGGATTTATTGCTGTTCATAATTCTAATTATGTTATTTTTACTAGCGATAATCCAAGAAATGAAAATGCAAAGAATATAATAAAAGATATGTTAAAAGATGTTGATACTTCAAATTATGAAATTGAAATAAATAGAAAAAAAGCTATTATAAAGGGTATACAAAAACTAACAAAAAATGATATACTATTAATACTTGGTAAAGGACATGAAGATTATCAAGAGATAAAAGGTGTTAGATATCACTTTAATGATAAAAAAATTGTATTAAAAAATATTTAGGAGATGGGTTTATGTTAGTAATGACTAAAGCAATGTTAGCTTTAATGATGGGGTTTATAGTTGCTGTAATAATAGCACTAATTGTGATACCAATATTAAAAAAAATAAATATAAAACAAATAGAAAGCACTTATTTAAGTAAAAAACATAAAAAGAAACAAGGCACTCCTACAATGGGAGGAATTATATTTATATTATCAACATTAATAACAATGACAATATTTATTTGTTTTAAAAAAGTAAATGTTTCTACTAATTTACTTTTAGTTATGTTTGTTTTTTTATCTTTTGCTTTAATAGGGTTTATTGATGACTTCTTAATAATTAAAAGAAAAAATAATATAGGTCTTACAGAAATTCAAAAACTTTTTTTACAGGCTTTAGTATCTTTGGTATTTTATTTTATCTATATGAAAAGTGGTGCAAATCCAGTTTTAGAAATTCATACTCTTGGAATCACTATAAATATGGGACTGTTTTATTCATTATTTATTATGTTTATGCTAGTGGCAAGTAGTAATGCAGTTAATATTACAGATGGTTTGGATGGTCTTGCTGGAGGGTTAGCTGTTCTTGCATATTTAGCATTTGCTTTAATTTCTTGGAATACATTTGCTATAAATGGTACTGAGGATATTGCAATATTTATATTTGTTTTAGTAGGATCATTAATAGGTTTTTTAGTTTTCAATACTTATCCAGCTAAAATATTTATGGGAGATACTGGTTCTTTAGCTTTAGGTGCCACTTTAGCATCAATTGCTATAATAACAAAACATGAAATAACTTTTATAGTAGTAATGTTATTATTTATATTTGAAACAGTGGTTTGTTTAATTCAAATAATATCAATGGTATTTTTCCATAAAAAAGTATTTTTAATGACACCATATCATCATCATTTGGAAAAATTAGGCTGGACGGAAACGGATATAGTTAAACTCTTTTGGACTATAGGTTTAGTACTTAGTATGGGAGCAATTATATTTGGTGTATGGTTATAAAGGCGAAAGCCTTTTTTATATATTAGAATTT
>OLGZ01001860.1_pt1 | contig 10989 bp, 7 predicted proteins | sample 1605981 | NCBI WGS metagenome assembly OLGZ01 (sample SAMN03283291) | human gut metagenome | biome: human-associated habitat; material: feces | host: Homo sapiens | place: Peru | collected 2012 | reverse complement strand
TAACTTAGTTTTTAAGATATTAACTGGGGCATAGGTATTTGTATTAGCTTGAAAATATCCAATATAATAAGCATCTGGCCACTTATGTTCCATAATTTCTTTAACCTCGTTAAACTGAGTTATTAAGTCTTTAGAAACATTACCAGCAAAGTCCCCACTACCTAATTTAGAACAAAAAATACAACCATTACCATTTATTTTATTAGGACAACTAAAGTTAGCATTAAGAGAAACTTTAAAAACTTTCTTACCATATTTATGACGATAATAATAGTTTAAAGTATGATATCTTTTATTATCTAAAGAGTATTTAAACATAGAATCACTTCCTTGATTATTCTATCTAATTTTGATATACTTGTAAATAGAAAGTAGAGGGGTATGATGAGTACTTTAGGCACACATTTTAAGTTAGATAATCAAAATAAATTTAGTAACCCTAAGGCGGTATTTAAGGGAGAAAAATATCGTATTACAATACTTAGTGATATTTTAATTAGATTAGAATATGATGAGGCAGGAATATTTTTTGATAATTATACAGAGTTAGTTAAGAATAGAAACTTTCCTTTAATTGAATTTGATGTTCAAGAAGATAACAAGTTTTTAGTTATTACAACGAAGCATTATCGTTTACAATATTTGAAAGAAAAACCTTTTGTGGGGTCTACTTTTGCACCAGATTCTAACCTTAGAATTAATCTTTTAGATACGGATAAAGTTTGGTATTTTAAACATGATGAAGCCCGCAACTTTGGGAGTGTTGTAGAAAATATTGATACAAAAGAAGTTTATATTAGTAAGGCTGAACAGATACTAAGTGAGAATGATAAAACTAAGTCTAAGAATAAAAATACTAAGATGGATAAGATAAGAGCAAGAGATGTTTTTGTAAAACGAAAAGGGTTGTATTCAACGGATGGCTTTGTATCAATAGATGACTCTAGTAGTTTGATTATTGATAATGAAGGATATTTAAGGGTTCCAGAAAAGAAGAGAATAGATACTTATGTGTTCTTATATCGTAGAGATTTTGGCGAATGTTTAAAAGATTATTTTACTTTGATAGGTAACCCCCCTTTAATACCTAAATATGCTCTTGGTATATGGTGGTATAAAGATCAAAGATATGATTTTGATAGTATTAAAGATTTAGTTTTTAACTTTAATAAGTATGAAATACCAGTTAGTACAATATTACTAGGAGAGTATTGGCATATTAAAGATAAGAATGACGATAAGAAGTACGTTAGTGGCTTTACTTTTGATAGAGATTTATTTCCTAATCCTAAGGAGTTTAGTGATTACCTACATGATAGAGGGATAAGACTGGGGTTAAAGATTAATCCTAGTGAAGGAATACATCCACATGAGTTTAAGTTTCAAGAGTTTGCAAGTGAGCTTGAGATTACCGATAATCAAACCATACCTTTTAATGCATTTGATAAGAAGTTTATTAGTGCATATTTAGATAAGTTAATTAATCCTTTATATAATGATGGAGCAGATTTTTTCTTTATTGATTATTTAACAAGAGATAGTAATCAACTTACAGCGCTTAACTATTATCATATTAATGATTTTAGAAAGTTTAATAACAATCGTGGGTTAGAATTATCTAGAATTAGTGGAAATGCACCGGCTAGTTATCCTATTTACTTTAGTGGGGAGACAGTAGTTAGTTGGGAGACTTTGAAAAAAATTCCGGAACTTACAAGTCGCGCTGCTAATTTAGGACTTACTTGGTATAGTCATGATATTGGGGGGTTTAAAGAGGGCATGGAAGACCAAGAACTTTACTTAAGATATGTGGAGTTAGGATGTTTTCAACCAATATTTAGATTTGCTAGTACGAAGGGACATTATTATAAGAGAGAGCCTTGGCGTTGGGATTTAAAAACATTTACAATTGTTAAAGATTATTGTACGTTAAGAGCTAGGTTAGTAAGTTATTTGTATGCTGAAGGGTATAAGTATCATAAAATAGGAACTCCAGTAGTTCAACCTTTGTATTATAAAGTTCCTGAAATATATGACGAGGTATTGTATCGTAATGAATATTATTTTGGTAGTGAGCTTTTAGTGGCACCGATTACGAAACCAAAAGATTTAATCATGAATAGAGCAATTGAGCAAATTTATTTGCCAGAAGGTACTTGGTATGATTTTAAGACTGGTAAGAAATATATTGGCAATAAAAGATATGTTATGTTTTTTAAGGATGAGGATTATCCCGTGTTTGCTAAGAGTGGGTCAATTATTATATTAAATGATTTAGAAGATAATATTAATGCTACTAATGCACCAAAGTCGTTAGAAGTTCATGTATTTCCTGGTAAGAATAATATTTATAACTTATATGAGGATGATGGGGTTAGTTCGTTATATAAGGATGGATATTATATTGTAACAAGATTTGATTATAACTACTTACAAAATAACTATACTTTAATCATAAGACCTTTTGAAGGTAAGAGTGGAATTATTCCAGAAACAAGAAATTATAAGATAAGATTTAGAAATACTAAGAAAGCTAGCGATGTTGTAGTTATGTTGGAAGCGGATGTTATTTCGTATGAATCTTATATTGAAGATAATGACTTTGTTATAGAGGTTAAGGATGTTTCAACGGTAAGACAGTTAACGATAAATTGCAAGGGAAATGATATTGAAATTGATGCGGTTAGAATTATTAATGAAGATATTGATTCAATTATTGCTGATATTCCAATAAAGACAACGTTAAAAGATATTTTAGGAAAGATTATGTTTAGTGATAAAGATTATAGTGATAAAAGAATTGCTATTAAGAGACTTAAACGACAAGGTTTGGAAGATAAGTTTGTTAGAGTATTCTTACGATTATTAGAGTTTACAAAAGATATTTAAGACACGAGATGTGTCTTTTTTCTAGGCTAAAAAGTGTCAAATTTGTGTCAAATTTTGGCCTTTTTTAAAAAACTTTGCCAAAAATGTGCAGAAAAAAAAGAAAATCGACACTTTTCCGGTAATAAAGAGTAGTAGAGGGATAGAATTTTTCCTTCTTAGAAAAATCGGAGGTTTTGATGAAAAAACTAGTAGAAAATTTAAAGAGAAAGGGAGTGATAAAATGACCGATAATATAATAACAAATGATACCAAAGTTGTACCTAAAAATATTGTGGAATATAAGAAAATTAATTCTGATTACCAAATTCCACTTATTTATGACCGACCTTTTAAAGCCGTTTGTAAAACTTATAAAGAATTTATCAATAAAATTTTAATCGAGTTACTAGATGTTAATCCCAAAAGCATTGAAGCATCTTATTTTGTTGATGCTGAACTACCACTCGAACAACATAGTAGTAAGAAAATGATAACAGATTTATTGTTACACGTTGAGGATAATTTTTTTATTGATGTTGAAGCTTATTCAAGTTTCTCCGCTGGTAATGTTATTAAAGGTACAAATTATGCCTTTCGTATTGTTATAAGTGAAGAAGTTGATGGTAAAAATTATAAGAAGTTAAGACTTATTCAAGTGAACTTTATTCGTGGTAAATATGATGCTGATTGCAATTATCTTACTGAAGGCTTTGCCATGAGAAGCAACCGAACCAATAAAGTAATGAAATATACACCAGAATTTGTTTTCGTTTATCTTGAAAATGTCGAAGAAATTGCTTATAATGAAACTAGGAATTGGTTATATAGAGCCTTAAAAATGTTAGTAAGTAGTAGTATTCAAGAAACTAAAATGCTAGCAGGCGATGACCCGATACTTAGTAAGGTGGCTTTCTTTATGAAAAATTATTCAAATCAATACAGCAATTTAATGTATGTTAATGAGCAAGAAGAACAAGAAAAAGTATATAATACTGATATGGCTTTAGCTGCCGAAACCGGCGAGAATAAAGGCCGCGTTGAAGGCCGTCTTGAAGAAAAACAAAAAATGGTTGAAAATTTATTGAACTTTGGAGATAGTATTGAAAAAATTTCAGCTGTTTCAGGCTTGTCTATAGAAGAAGTTCAAAAAATTAAGGATAGTTTAGAAAAATAACAACAAAGATTCTACTTGAAAAGGTAGGATTTTTTAAATGACTAGAAAAACTACCAATAAATACAGGCATGGTAGCTAAAATGACTTTAAAAGATGATTAAAGTTTGGTATAATTCTTTTGGATTAAACTTAAAGGAGAATTGTTATGGACTTTTTAGATAAATATGATGTACATATAAATAATAAGGAACTTTTATTAACGGCTCTTACACATACTAGTTATGCTTATGAGCATCAAGTACCTTCTTATGAAAGATTAGAATTTTTAGGGGATGCTGTCCTTCAACTTATTTCGAGTGAATATTTATATAAAAATATGAATTTAAAAGAGGGCGAGATGTCTAAAGTTAGAGCATCTTATGTTTGCGAGGATGCTTTATATGAGTATGCTAAAAAAATTAGCTATATTCCTTATATTCGTGTTGGACATGGTCAAAAAGGAAACGTTAATGAAACAATAATTGCCGATATTTTTGAGGCGATACTTGGTTGTATTTTCTTAGACCAAGGTTTTGAAGTTGCTAAAGCTTACGTTTATAAGATAGTTATTCCTTATATTAAAAGTGGTAAATCATTTTTGAGTGATTATAAGAGTGCTTTACAAGAAATGACCCAAATGAATAAAAAGACTTTGGAGTATGTTTTAGTAAATGAATATGGCCCATCTCATGATAAAACTTTTGAAATTGAAGTTAAGATAGATAATATTATTTATGGTAGAGGCATTGGTAAGAGTAAAAAAGAAGCTGAACAGAAAGCTGCTAGAGATGCTTTTCGCAAGTGCGCTAATAAGTTTAAGTAGGAGGAGTTATGCGTTTAAAGAGTATTAAGGCAAGTGGTTTTAAATCATTTGCGGATAAAATTGAGTTAGATATTCATGACGGGATTACTTGTATTGTTGGACCAAATGGTTCGGGCAAAAGTAATGTTGTTGATGCTGTACGTTGGGTTTTAGGTGAGCAATCGGTTAAGTCTTTACGTGGTACTGGGTCAATGAGTGATGTTATATTTGCAGGTTCTAAAACTAGAAATGCCATGAGTAGAGCGATGGTTTCTTTAACTCTTGATAACTCTGACCATTACTTAAATAGTGAATTTAGTGAGTTAGAAATTAAAAGAGTTGTTTATAAGAGTGGAGAAAATGAATACTACATTAATAATGCTAAGGCTAGATTAAAAGATATTATTGATTTATTTATGGATAGTGGGGCTGGGAAAGAGTCTTTTAATATAATCAGTCAAGGTAGTGTTGAAGACATTGTTAATTCAAAACCAGAAGCTAGAAGAAGTATTTTTGAAGAAGCGGCAGGGGTTTTAAAGTATAAAAGAAGAAAAGAAGAATCATTAAAGAAGTTAGAGAAAACTAATGATAACTTAGAACGTGTTGAGTTATTAATAAAAGAAATTGAAACACAGCTAGAACCTTTAAGGGAACAATCAAAGATAGCAAAGCAATATTTAGAGTATAAAACGGACTTAGAAAATGTTGAGGTATCGTTAATTGTTCATGATATTAAAACGACGAATGACGAATATAACAAGATTAAAGCTAAGAACGAATCTTTAAAGACAACATTAGAAGAAATGGACTTGACGAGTAATAAAGATACGGCGAAGTTAGAGACTTTGAAATTAGAGAACATTAGATTAGATGAGGCAATAAGTAAATCTAATGACGAGTTAATGGGGCTAGAAAAGCGTCTAGCTGAATTACAAGCCCAAAAGCAACTAGTATTAGAACGTCAAAAATATGAAGTTGAAGATGCTAAATTACAAGAAAATATTGTTTTACTTAAAGAAGAAGAGTTAAATTTAAAGAAAAATATTACGACTTTAGAACAAGAAATTAAGAATATGACGGATGAGTTTAATAAAGTTAAAGATGAAAAAGATAGTTTAGAAGAAGAGTTACTTAAAGTATCTAAGAAGAAGTATACATTAAATAACGAAGAGGCAATTAAAAATAAAGAGTTATTAGATATAAAAAATAAAATAGAGATTATTAATGATAATATTTTGAATGATGTTAAACTACCTTTAGCGGTTAAGTCAGTATTAAATAATCCAAGACTTCATGGGATACATAAGACGATTATTAAACTTTTAGATATTCCAGATAAATATATTAGTGCGATTGAGACCTCTTTAGGGGCTAACAGCAATGTGATTGTCGTAAATGATACTGAGTGTGCTAAAATGGCTATTAATTATTTGAAAGATAATAAACTAGGACGAGCAACGTTCTTTCCTATGAATATTATTAAACCACGAAGTATTGATAGTGAGACTTTGAAACTTGTACAAAATGATATTGTTGGAGTAGCAAGTGATATTGTTAAGTATGATAAGAAATATGAGGATGTAATTAAGAATCAACTTGGTAATACCTTAATAGTTAAAGATATTGATACTTTAAATAAAGTGGGACGCCAAATAAAATATAAGTATAAAATTGTTTCATTAGATGGAGAGATTCAATATACCAATGGAGCTTTAACCGGTGGTGTTTATAAGAATAATAATAGTTTGGCTTCACAAAAGTTAGAGTTAAATAATTTACTTAAGAAGAGAGATACTTTAGAACAAGAGTTAGAACTTATTGCAAAAGATTTAAATAAAGTAAATGAGACTAATGATAGCTTAAATAAAGATATTGAAACTAATCAAAAGAGTTTTATTGAAATTAGAGAAACTTTAAATAGAAAGAATATTAGTTTTAATGAATTAAAGAGTAGTTATGAAGAGAAAACTAAGGAATTAGAAGGAACTGTGCATGTTAAGGAAAATTCTTTAGATCAAGAATTAGAAAGTATTATGGAAGAGTATTCTAATACTTTGACGAAGAAAGAACTTTTAGTTCAAGAACTTGGTAAGTTAAAGAGTACGAAGAGTGATACTAGTACTTCGATTGCCGAGTTAGAGCAAGTAGCGAGAAAAGTTAATAGTGAATATAATCAGTTAAAGCAAGAGTTAAATCGTAATGAGATAGCTTTAGGTAAAATGGATGTTAAGTTAGATAATTATTTACTTAACTTAAATGAAAATTATAATATGACCTATGAGGGCGCTATGGGGAGTGTTGATTTAGAAATTGATATGGATAGTGCTAGACTTCAGGTTAATAAGTTAAAGAGTGCGATAAAAGCTTTAGGAGAAGTTAATACAGGGTCGATTGCCGAGTATGAAAGAGTTAATACGAGGTATGTATTCTTAACGGAACAAAGTGATGATTTAAAAACTTCGGTCTTAGAATTACATAAAGTTATTGAAGAAATGGATAACATTATGACGGAGAGATTTATTGAAACTTTTAATAAGATTAATACGGAATTTAAGAGTGTATTCAAGACTTTATTTAGAGGTGGTGAAGGTCATTTAGAGCTTACAGACCCAGATAATCTTTTAGAGACGGGTATTGAAATTTCGGCACAGCCTCCTGGAAAAAAGTTAAATTCAATTATGTTATTTTCAGGTGGTGAACGTACTTTGACTGCTATTGCGTTGTTGTTTGCAATACTTAATGTTAAAACTGTACCATTTGTTATTTTAGACGAAGTTGAAGCAGCGTTAGATGAAGCTAATGTTGATGTTTTTGGTAAGTACTTAGAGACTAAGAAAGATAAATCTCAATTTATTATTATTACTCATAAAAAAAGGACGATGGAATATGCTGATTGTTTATATGGCATTACGATGCAAGAACAAGGCGTATCAAAACTCGTTAGTGTAAGATTAGAAGATTAAGCCTTCTAATTTTTTCTTTCTAAAGGAGTAAAAATGTGATATTCTTAATAGAGAGTGGTTGGTGGTTACATGAAGAAAATTGATATCCAAAAAGAGCTTAATATTAAGCCTGTTAAGATATATAAAGAAGTATTAGATCCGGATATGGTGTATATTCCCGTATCTAGTGGAGCCAATATAAATAATACTTATGTCTATAAAGATAGTGTGATTGACGGAGTAAGTCTTCCTATATCTGGTTTTATCGTAAATAAAGTATTGCTAAAAAATAGAGAATATTATTGTATTAGTAATGATTTTAAAGAGTTAAGTTTGAATCAAACTAGAGAGCCTTTAAATAGAGATTATATGACTACTAGGCTTCCTAACTTAGATAAGATATTTACTTCTAATATAAAGAGTTTATATATTAATACGATTGATCAAGACCCATATATTTTTAATAAATACTTTATGTTAAAGAATGATGCAGAGAAGATTATTAATACGATAGAGATACTAATTAATACGATGAATTTAGATAGTGTTTATTTAGTAGTAGTGTCCCAGAATGAAGAGTTAATAAGTGAATACTTAAATAATACGACTACTAATAGATTGAAGTTAAAGATAGTTAATAATTATTATCCTATTGGGAATCCAAAAGTATTAGAAAGCGAATTAAACTTAGATAATAATTCTAAGTTAGTTGATTTAGAGTTTATTTTAAAGATATATAAGACAATATTAAAAAGACAAAGTTTAACAGAGAAGAATATTACGATTAATGGAAATGCTTTGGAAGAAGGCGTGACGTTAAAAGTTAAGTTATATACAAAACTTAGTGATTATTTTAAGTATATTAAGATTAAAGAAAGGAATTATGAGATTATTTTAAATAATTCGTTATGTGGTCCTAAGGTACGGGAAGATATGATTATTACAAGTAACTTAGAGGGAGTTATTATAAATAAAGTAGTTGATGAGGAAAGTAGTCCTTGTATTTATTGTGGGCTATGTAACTTAGTGTGTCCTATGCATATTAATCCGTTAAAAAGAAATAGTAAATGTATAAATTGTGGTTTATGCAACTTTGTATGTCCTTCTAAGATTAGAAATAGTGGTGATAGTAATGAATAGTTATTTGAAATCTAGTAATACTCATAGACGTAATAAAGTTATTTATCTTTTATCTTTAATACCATTAATACTTTATGCGATATATAAGAATGGTATACTAGCGTATAATAGACATTTAATAGGGTTCTTAGGTATTTTTAAACCTTTGTACTTAGTGATATTAGGTAGTTTTATATGTTATACTTACTTATATATAAGTAATAAGTATATTCATAAGAATAAAGATATAAAAAAAGAATTTAAGAACTCTTATGAGATTATTTATGTTATTATTTTAACTTTGTCGTTACCTATTAAAACACCAATATTATTTTATACTTTAAGTGTTTTAATATATCTTTTAGGTAGTGATTATTTAAAGAGGTTTAAGATAAATGTTTTAAGTATAGTAAGATTATTATTAATATTTTTGTTAGTATTATTAAATAAATATAGTTATATGAATGTTTATGAAGATAATGTTTTAACGGCTTATACAACATTTGATATGTTTTTTGGAAGAATTGTAGGCAGTATGGGTGGGGTTAGTAGTGTTTTACTTATTATAAGTTATATTATTTTATTATTTAATCCTAGTTATAAAAGAGAGATACCTATCTTTATTGTTATAACATATTTTATTGTTAGTTTAGGGTTTGGAATGTTTACTCATGATATTAAGGATGTTTTAAAGTTAATGTTAACCAATGAAGTATTATTTCCTAGTATTTATGTAGCAACGGTATCCATAGCTAGTCCTATACTTAATAATAAGAAGATAATATATGGTGTTGGTATTGGTATTTTAGGGTTTGTTTTGGCTAGATTTATGGGTAAAGAAGGTATTTATGTAGCTATTGTTATTATGAATATTATTTTAATAATACTAGAAAAATTAGGAGAAGTTGTTGCTAAAAAAAGTTAAGGGTGGTATTCTAAATACTTGAGAAGAGGGATATTATGAATATAAATGAATTTGATTATGATTTAAATCAGGATTTGATTGCTCAGACACCACTTAGTGATAGAAGTGCATCAAAGTTAATGATTGTTAAACGAGATAGTATGGACTTAGAACATAAACATTTTAAGGATATAGTTGATTATTTACATAAGGGAGATGTTTTAGTTTTAAATGATACTAAGGTTATTCCTGCCAGGTTAATTGGGGAGAAAGAAGATACGAAAGCTCATATTGAGTTATTGTTACTAAAAGATTTAGGTAGTGATACTTGGGAGTGTTTAGCTAAACCGCAAAAGAGATTACATATGGGGACTATTGTTTATTTTGGCGAGGGTAAGTTAAAAGCTCAGGTGTTAGAGGTTTTAGACGAAGGGATAGTTCATGTTAAGTTATTATATGAAGGTATTTTATTAGAAATTTTAGACGAACTTGGGACGATGCCACTTCCGCCTTATATTCATGAACAATTAAAAGATCAAGATAGATATCAAACAGTTTATGCGAAGAATTTAGGGTCTGCAGCAGCACCTACAGCGGGTCTTCATTTTACAAAAGAATTACTTAAAGAGTTAGAAGATAATGGGATTATTGTTAAATATGTAACTCTTCATGTTGGACTTGGTACTTTTAGACCAGTTATGGAAGAAAATGTTTTAGATCATAAGATGCATACAGAGTTTTATATTATGAATAAGGATACAGCGGATGCTTTGAATTTAGCAAAAGAAGAAGGCAGAAGAATTATTGCTGTTGGAACGACTAGTTGTCGTACTTTAGAGACTGTTGCGCATAATAATGATGGCAAGTTTGTGGCATGCAGTGGTAATACGAGTATCTTTATTTATCCAGGTTATGAATTTAAGGGTATTAATGGTTTAATTACAAATTTTCATTTACCTAAATCAACTTTAGTTATGTTAGTTAGTGCTTTTGCGTCAAAAGATATTATTATGCATGCTTATAGTGAGGCTCAAAAGTTAGGTTATCGTTTCTTTTCATTTGGGGATGCGATGTTTATTTGTTAGAAGGTTAAACCTTCTTTTTTATTTTTAATTTGTTATAGTCTATTGGGAGCACACTTTTTGATGTTGTCAAATTGTTTATTTTGTGGTAGTATCTTTATAGGATATGAACTATTGGT
>OLGZ01001858.1_pt1 | contig 10996 bp, 9 predicted proteins | sample 1605981 | NCBI WGS metagenome assembly OLGZ01 (sample SAMN03283291) | human gut metagenome | biome: human-associated habitat; material: feces | host: Homo sapiens | place: Peru | collected 2012 | reverse complement strand
AAGTAATGCATTCAGGTAAATATGCATATAGAGATAGAAGACAAAATAAGAGAAATTTTAGAAAATTATGGATTACAAGAATCAATGCTGCATGTCGTGAAAATGAAATTAGTTATTCTAAATTTATTGATGGACTTAATAAAGCTGGTGTTGAAATTAATAGAAAAATGTTAAGTGAAATTGCTATTAATGATGATGCAGCATTTACATCATTAGTGGAGCTTGCTATGGGAAAAAAGAGTACTACTAAGGAAGTAAAAAAACAATCTGTAAAAAAGATAGATGTAGTAGCAAATAATAATGATTATTCTAATATGACTGTAGCTGAATTAAAAAAAATAGCTAAAGAGAAAAATATTACTGGATATACAACAATGAAAAAAGCGGAATTAATATCTGTATTATCAAAATAACATTTATATGTTATTTTTTTGTCGAATTAAACTTGATAATAAATTATATTTATGATATATTTGTATAGAGGTTATTAGCATAGAGGTGTTTTTTGTGGATGGTATTGTAATTATTATAATTTTAATAGTTGTAGGCGTTTATTTTAGAAGAGTAGATAAGGTAGTAACTGGTGTTGCTATTATTGATATATTTTTAAGATTGTTTAATTATATAATATCTAATATTCAAATTAACGGAATATCAGAATATATTGAAAAATATTTACCTTCTAGTATTCCATCAGTTATAAGTTTTTATACTACTGATATTATATATAATATATTAATTTGGGTGTATGTGATTTGTATAGCAATTTTTTTGGGTTATACAATTAGATATTTTTTTACAAAAAAATAGTGCAGTAAAACATATGTTTATCATATGTTTTTATTGTCCATTTTTGTTGTCAAAAACATTTGTTTGTGATATACTTAACTTGTGTTGATATGGAGGTTATACAATGTATGAATATATGAAAGGTAAGATAATTGATATTGAAAATAATCATATTGTCTTGGAAAATAATGGCATTGGATATATTATATATGTTGCTAATCCATATAGTTATAAAAAAGAAGAGTGTATAATATATTTGTATCAATATATTAAAGAAGATGAAATGAGTTTATATGGATTTAAAAATAAAGAAGAAAAGTCTTTATTTTTAAAATTAATAAGTGTTAAAGGATTGGGATGTAAAATGGCACTTCCTATGTTCAATGGAGATTCTATTAATGGTATAGTAGATGCAATTGAACATGAAAACATTCTATATTTAAAAAAGTATCCAAAAATAGGTGATAAATTAGCTCGTCAAATAATTCTAGATCTTAAAGGAAAACTTGTTGCAAATGTTTCTGATGTTAGTAATAAAGAACTCATTGGGGCATTACAATCGCTTGGATACAAATCAATTGATATTAACAAAATTATATCAAAAGTAGATGTTTCAATTTCGTTAGAAAATCAAATAAAAGAAGCATTAAAGCTGCTTATGAAATAGGAGGATTTATGGATGATAGATTGCTTAGTGCAGATGAACTAAATGGTGATAATGTTGATAATTCTATTCGTCCCCAAACGATTTTAGAATATATAGGACAAAGTGAAATAAAAGAAAATTTATCTATATTTATTAAAGCTGCAAAATTAAGAAAGGAGCCTCTTGATCATGTATTGTTATATGGTCCACCAGGACTTGGAAAAACAACATTAGCAGCTATTATTGCTAATGAATTAGGTGTTAATTTTAAAACAAGTAGTGGCCCTACAATTGAGAAAAGTGGTGATTTGGCAGCTGTTTTATCAAGTTTAGAGCCATTTGATGTTCTTTTTATCGATGAAATTCACCGTATGCCTAAATTTGTTGAGGAAATTTTATATTCTGCTATGGAAGATTATACGTTGGATATTATTATTGGAAATGATTCATCGAGTAGAAGTATAAAAATAGATTTACCTCCATTCACATTAATTGGTGCAACTACTAGAGCAGGTGATCTTTCAAGTCCACTTAGAGATAGGTTTGGTATAACTTGTAAGCTTAATTATTATAATCAAGAAGAATTAAAAAATATTGCTAAAAGAACTAGCAAAGTTTTAAATTGTGAAATAAAGGATGATGCAGCTTTAGAATTGGCTTTAAGAAGTAGAGGAACACCACGAATTGTGAATAGATTATTTCGCCGTGTTAGGGATTATGCCATTGTTATGGGCTCTGGTATAATAGATCTTGATATAGCCAAAATTGCTTTAGATAAGTTAAAGGTTGATAGATTAGGTCTTGATGAAACAGATTATCATTTATTAAAGTCTATTATAGAAAAATTTAATGGAGGGCCAGTGGGTATAGAGGCTATTGCTTCTAGTATTGGTGAGGAACAAACAACTATTGAAGATGTATATGAACCATATTTGTTACAAATAGGTTTAATTAAAAGAACTAGTAGGGGAAGGATAGTAACTGACAAAGCATATAAACATTTAAACTTACCATATAAAAATAGTTAGGGGAATTAATATGGAAAAAAAGCAAGAGGCAGTACTTTTAATTAAGAAAAAATTAAGTGGTAAAACGTTTATGACTTATAAGGATATTGCAGGAATTACTGGATATCATCCTAAGTATATTTTAAAATTAAAAAAGGAGATTTTAAATGGAACTATTCAAATAGTTCATGGTAATACTAATAGAAAACCTGCTAATGCAATAAGTGATGAGGAAAAAGAATATATTATTAGTTTATATAAAAGAAGTAATGCAAGCATTAAAAGATTTTGTAAATTTTATGGTAAGAGAAGTTATTCTTGTATTTATGGAGTTTTAAAAGAAGCTGGTTTATTAAAAATTCACAACTAGTTTTTTTGTTGATTTTTATTCATTAAATATGCTATAATGAAAAAAATAAGAGGGATATTATGAATGTATTAGTTGCTATTTTGGTATCAATAATACCTGTTTTAGTTATTATAAAATTAGTTTATGAAATGGGTGAAGTAAAAAAACAACCTTGGATTATTATTTTGGTTTTATTTCTAAGTGGAATTTTATCTTGGATATTAGTAAGGTTTATATCTAATTTACTTGGTACTAATATTTATAAATCTCAAATGGAAGTTGCAACATTACTTGGTGATAATGGCTTTTTTTTAATTAGTTTTGGTGTAATTTCGTTGATTGAAGAATTCTTTAAGTTTATAATTATTAATATCATGTGTTTTAAAAATAAGTATTTTAAAAATCCATATGATGCAATTATGTATGCTGTTTGCCTTTCACTTGGTTTCGCTTTTATAGAAAATATTATGTATATTATTAATTATGGATTATCAGTTGCTTTTTCAAGAGCTTTATTTAGCATACCATCACATGCTTGTTTTGGTATTATTATGGGCTATTTTTTAGGAATGTCAAAAATTAGTAAAGAAAATAATTTATATAATGATTCAATTGCTCTTAGATATTCAGCTTTCTTTTTTCCATTTTTATTTCATGGATTATATGATTTTTTATTAAGTTTGAATAATCGCATTATTTATGTTATTTTTATTATATTTGTCTTTTTTATGTATGGCTTTTCAATTTATTTGATTTTTAGATTGTATAAATTGAATTCAAAAAATATAAAAAATCGAAAAGAAAATGTTTTGTTTGTAAGAGTAAAACCACAAAATAAAAAAAATATTTATTATGATATTTTATATAACGACAATACTAATGATTTACAAGTTGAAAATAAAAATAATAATTCGTTAGAAACAAATTGGAAAAAAACAGAATTAAATGAAACTGTATATGAAAATGATAAAGTAGATATGAAAATGTTTAGAAATGATGATTAGTTATTGTGTGTATAGAAAGTAGTATGTTATGAAAAAGTGGTATTGTTATGGAACTATTTTTTTTACATTTATGTTGGGTAGTTTTATAGGTTTTTTAAATGAAAATATAATAACTTTAATAAAGGGTAGATTTATTTTAAGACAAGGTTTAATATATGAACCGTTGATTCCTGTTTATGGAATAGGGGCTATATTTTTTTATTTAATATATCAAAAAATTATTTGTGAGCAGAGAAAAAAGTTTGTCAATATTGTATTTGTTTTTATTGTAGGTTTTATGCTTGGTGGAACAATTGAATATATGTGCTCTTATTTTCAAGAAAAATTGTTTGGCACTATTTCATGGAATTATTCTTATTTGAAGTATAATTTAAATGGTAGAACAAGTTTATTGCATGCTTGTTTTTGGGGACTTTTAGGCATAATATTTTATTATTTATTTTTGCCAATAATACAAAAATTTAAAACTTTGCTTGATAAAAAATATATAAAATTTTTAATTATTCTTTTTAGTGTTTTCTTTTTTGTTGATTGTACAATTTCTATTTTGGCATGCATTAGAGAAAAGAATAGGAATGATAATAAAAAACCAAGTAATTTTTTAGAAGAAGTGTTAGATAAGTATTATCCAAATGATTATCTTGATAAAATATATAATAATGCTAGAAAAGTAAAAAAATAAATTCATCAAATTAATATCATTTAAATATAATTAAAAGGAGGTTTTTATGTTAGAATTAAAAAATATTACAAAAATATATAAATCTAATAACATTACTCAAAAAGCACTTGACAAAGTTAATATAAAGTTTCGTGATAATGAATTTGTATCTATATTAGGTCCTAGTGGAAGTGGAAAAACGACACTTTTAAATATTATAGGTGGCCTTGATAGGTATACAAGTGGAGATTTAATAATTGGTGGTATTAGTACTAAACATTATAAAGATCGTGATTTTGATACATATAGGAATCATAAAATAGGTTTTGTTTTTCAAAGTTATAACTTAATTGCGCATCAAACTGCTTTATCTAATGTAGAACTTGCTTTAACAATTGGTGGTGTATCCAAAAAAGATAGAAAAAAAAGGGCTTTAGAAGCTTTAAAAAAGGTTGGCCTTAAAGATCATGTAAATAAAAAACCTAATCAACTGTCTGGAGGTCAAATGCAAAGAGTAGCAATAGCACGAGCATTGGTGAATGATCCAGACATTTTGCTTGCTGATGAACCTACAGGTGCTCTTGACAGTAAAACGAGTGTACAAATAATGAATTTATTGAAGGATATTGCTAAGGACAGATTGGTTATTATGGTTACACATAATCCGGACCTTGCTTTAGAATATTCAACTAGAATTATAAATTTAAAAGATGGAATTGTTGTTGATGATTCTAATTCATATGATTCAAAGGAAGAAAATAAAACTACTATAGGTAAAAAAACTTCTATGTCTTTTTTAACTGCCTTATCTCTTAGTTTAAATAATTTAATGACGAAAAAGGCAAGAACCTTTTTAACTGCTTTTGCAGGATCAATAGGTATTATTGGTATTGCTTTAATTCTTGGTCTATCAAATGGAGTTTCTTCCTATATTGATAAAAAGCAAGAAGAAACATTATCCAATTATCCTTTAACTATTCAAAAAAATACGATGAATATATCTAGTGTTATGACTAGTATGATGGGTTCAAAGAAAGAAAAATATAATGATGGTTTAGTTCATTCTAATAATATGTTATCGGATTTGTTAACATCATTAAATGTCAAAAAAAATAATTTAAAGGATTTTAAGTCATATTTAGAAAAAAATAAAGATATTAAGAAATATGTTTCTGATATTCAATATAAATATGATATAGATATAAATATTTATACTAAGGATATAGACAATAATATAATTCAGGTGAATCCAACTAATCTTGCTAATAATTTGGGTGATTTTAGCAAATATATGCAATTTTCTGATAATAATGTTTTTTACGAACTTTTTGATAATGAAAAAATGCTTTTGGATAATTATGACTTGGTAGCTGGAAATTTACCTGCAAATTATAATGAGGTTGTAGTGATGGTTGATAGTGATAATCAAATAAGTGATTATACACTATATGCATTGGGGTTAAAATCACAAAAGGATTTAGAAAATATTTTATTGGATAATCAAAAAAGCAATAAAGAAAATAATAAAGAAGCATATTCATATGATGATTTACTTGGATTAAGTTATAGGCTAATATTAAATACTGATTATTATAAATATGAAAATAACAAATGGATTAATAAATCAAATGATAATAATTATATAAATAATTTATATAACAATGCTGAAGTGATAAAAGTTGTGGGTGTTATAAGAGCGCATAAGGATACATCATTAGCAACAACAGGTGCAATTGGTTATACACGAGATTTAACAAATTACGTTATAAACAAAATAAATAATACGGATATTGTTAGAAATCAAAAAAATAATCCTTTAATAAATGTATTTACTAATGAACCATTTGATTCTAAATATAGTATGAATGATAATAGTATTAATAGTTATATTAATAATTTAATTTCTTTGGGTGTAGTTGATATTAAAGATCCAGATGAAATAAATATTTATCCGAAGAATTTTTCATCAAAAGACGAAATAATTAATATAATAAATAAATATAATTCAACAAAAAAAACTGCTGATAAATTAACTTACACTGATACTGTTGGTTTGATGATGAAAAGTGTTACCTCTATTGTTAATATAATTAGTTATGTACTTATTGCATTTGTGGGTATTAGTTTAATAGTATCTAGTATTATGATAGGTATTATAACTTATATATCTGTATTGGAAAGAAAAAAAGAAATTGGTATATTAAGAGCAATTGGTGCCAGAAAAAAAGATATATCGCGTGTTTTTAATGCAGAGGCCATTATAGAAGGGTTAGCTTCAGGTATGTTAGGAATATTTGTAACAGTTGTTATTTCGTTTATTGGAAATATAATTGTTAGCAATGCATTAGATATTCAAAATATTTTTAATTTACCAATAATGGATGCAGTTATATTAATATTAATTAGTGTATTTTTAACGTTTATTGCTGGTTTAGTACCAGCTAGTATTGCTAGTAAAAAAGATCCGGTAATTGCATTAAGAGAAGAATAGCATATTATATTAATATGTTTTTCTTTTCTCTTAAGGTTAATTGACAATAAATTTTTATTTTGGTAAGATACTATTGATTTTAAAAATATAAATTGTTATTAGAAATTGATTTTAATGTTAGGAGATGATTAAATGTTGCTGCTTTTAAAAAAGCTCAATAAAAAACAAATAATTTTTATAATTATTAGTGTAATTTTTATAACTATTCAGGTTTGGTTAGATTTAAAATTACCTGATTATATGACTAGTGTTACCACATTAGTTCAAACTGAAGGAAGTAAAATGTCTGATGTTTTAATAGAAGGATTTAAAATGTTATTATGTGCTTTAGGAAGTTTAATTTCTGCTTTTATTACTGGATATTTTGCATCTTATGTAGCTTCTTCATTTGGTATGAAACTTCGTTTTGATATCTTTAAGAAAGTTGGAGATTTTGGGATGGAAGAGATTAAAAGATTTTCTACCAGTAGTTTAATTACAAGAACAACTAATGATGTTAATCAAGTTCAAATGTTGCTTGCTATGGGATTGCAAATGATTGTTAAGGCACCAATTATGGCAGTATGGGCTATTTATAAGATAGCTGGTAAATCTTATCAATGGAGTGTTGCAACGGCAATAGTAATTTTAATTATTTTAATTATGATAGTAATTGTAATAAAAATTGCTTTACCAAAATTCAGAAAAGTACAAACGCTAACCGATAATATTAATAGAGTGACTAGGGAAAATTTAAAGGGTATTAGAGTAGTTAGAGCCTATAATGCAGAAAATTATCAAGAACATAAATTCAAATGTGCAAATGATGATTTAACTGATACACAAATGTATACACAAAGGGTTATGAGTGTTATTTTTCCTGTTATGTCCCTTTGTAGTAATGGGCTCACATTATCAATTTATATAATAGGAGCATATTTAATAAATGCTGCAGGTTTAGTAGATAGAATAGGAATATTTAGTAATATGGTAGTATTTATTTCATATGCTATGCAAGTTATTATGGCATTTATGTTACTTGCTTTTATATTTATAATTTATCCAAGAAGTGCTATATCTGCAAAAAGAATTCTTGAGGTTTTAAATACTAAAGTATCTATAAAAAATGGTAAAAGTAAATTTGGCAAAAAAGATATGGTAGGTACTGTGGAATTTAAAAATGTTTCATTTAGATATCCAGATGCTGAAAGTTATATGTTAAAAGATGTTTCATTTGTAGCTTTAAAGGGTGAAACAGTAGCTTTTATAGGTTCCACAGGCAGTGGTAAATCTACTTTAATTAATCTAATTCCTAGATTTTATGATGTATCTAGTGGTGAAGTGTTAGTTGATGGAATTAATGTAAAAGAATATAATCAAGAATATTTACACAATAAAATAGGTTATGTACCACAAAAAGCAGTTATGTTTACAGGTACTGTTAATAGCAATGTTTCTTATGGAAAGTGTGGATCTAAAAAAATAACTGCAGATGAAATAAAAAAAGCAATAGAAATTGCTCAGGGGAAAGAATTTGTAACTAAAATGGATCAAAAGTATGAAAGTCATATAGCACAAGGTGGTACAAATATTTCTGGAGGTCAAAAACAAAGATTAGCAATAGCACGTGCCATTGCTAGAAATCCAGAAATATATATATTTGATGATTCATTTAGTGCACTTGATTATAAAACTGATTCTATCTTAAGGAAAGAATTAAAAAAATATACTAAGGGAGCTACTTGTTTAATAGTTGCACAAAGAATTGGAACTATTATGAATGCTGATAAAATTATAGTTTTAGATGAAGGAAATGTAGTTGGAATGGGAACTCATAGTCAATTACTAAAAACTTGCGAAGTGTATAGGGAAATAGCCTTATCACAATTAAGTGAGGAGGAATTAGAAAATGAAGGAAAATAATACGAACGTTAAAAATAAAATGCATGGCCCTGGACCTAGAGTTTCTGAAAAACCAAAAGATTTAAAACAATCAATAAAAAATTTGAAGGATCATATGCAACCATTTATGCCAGGAGTTATAACGGCTATTATCCTTGCTGTTTTTAGTTCTATTTTAGCTATTATAGGTCCTAATAAAATTAGTGACATGACAGATATAATTGCATCGGGTATGATGGGGGAAATTAACTTAAATAAAATCAGAAATATTGGAATAATACTTGGAATTTTATATTCATTAAGTGCCATTTTTAATTTTCTACAAAGTTATATAATGGCAACAATAGCTAATAAATTTTCTAGAGATTTGAGAAAGGATATTTCTTTTAAAATAAATAAATTACCATTAAAATATTTTGATAATAATAGTTATGGAGATATATTATCTCGTGTTACAAATGATGTAGATAGTATTGGTATGACTATGAATCAGAGTGTTGCTAATTTGGTGAGTGCTGTAACATTATTTCTTGGTTGTATAATTATGATGTTTATAACAAATTGGTGCCTTGCTATAACAGCTATTTTATCGACTGTTATAGGATTTGTTTTCATGATGATAGTTTTATCAAAATCTCAAAAATATTTTGATATGCAACAAAAATCATTGGGTATTTTACAGGGTCATATTGAAGAGATATATTCTGGTCATAATGTAGTTAAGGCTTATAATGGAATTGACGATGCAAATAATAAATTTGAAAAAATTAATAATAAATTATTTGAGAGTGCAAGAAAAAGTCAATTCTTATCAGGTCTTATGCAACCGATGATGTTGTTTATTGGTAATTTTGGATATGTTGCTGTATGTATTGTGGGAGCCATGCTTACTATGAATGGTCATATAACATTTGGTGTCATTGTAGCATTTATGATATATGTAAGATTATTTTCCCAACCATTATCTCAAATAGCTCAATCAATGACAAATTTACAAACTTGTGCAGCTGCAAGTGAAAGGGTTTTTGAATTTTTGTCAGAAGAAGAGATGACAGATGAATCTAATTTGTCAAAAAAATTAGATATGGAAAAGGTAAATGGAAATATTGAATTTTCTCATGTTAAATTTGGTTATGATGAAAAAATTATTATTAAGGATTTTAATGCTAATATAAAGGCTGGAAGTAAAGTTGCAATAGTAGGACCAACAGGTGCTGGAAAAACAACATTAGTAAATTTGCTTATGAAATTTTATGATATAAAAGATGGTGATATAAAAATAGATGGTGTATCTATTAAGGAACTTACAAGAGAAAATATTCATCAATTATTTATAATGGTATTGCAAGATACATGGTTATTTGAAGGAACAATAAAGGAGAATATAGTTTATAATAAGCCAGATATTGCATTAGAAGATGTAAAAAATGCTTGTAAAACAGTGGGCCTTGATCATTATATAAAAACATTACCTGATGGTTATAATACAAGACTTGGTGATGTTGATAATTTATCTGCAGGGGAAAAACAACTTCTTACAATAGCTCGTGGTATGATAAAAGATGCTCCATTTTTAATTCTTGACGAGGCAACTTCTTCTGTTGATACGAGAACGGAAGAATTAGTACAAAAAGCAATGGATAAATTAACAGAGGGGCGAACTTCATTTATTATAGCTCATCGCCTTTCAACTATCAAAAATGCGAATTTAATATTAGTGTTGAAAGATGGAAATATAATAGAACAGGGAAATCATGATTCTTTAATGCAAAAAAATGGATTTTATGCTGATTTGTATAATTCCCAATTTCAAAAATAAAAGGCGAAAGCCTTTTTTATATATTAGAATTTATATAATAAAAATAGAAAAAATTATAAAATATAAGAATATAATAATAAAATCTGACAATTAAATAAGTGATAAAAATTTACGCTTTTTTTATTTTGAAGTGGTAGCTTTTTTTAATTAATTATGCTATTATGAATACATAAGGTAGGAGGATATATGAAAAATAAAAAAGCATTTACATTAATAGAATTAATAGCCGTATTAGTAATACTAGCTATATTAGCACTAATAGTAACCCCAATTGTATTAAATATCGTAAAACACGCTAAGGAATCAGCCAATAAAAGAAGTGTTGATGCATACGGAAAAAGTATAGAAC
>OLGZ01001853.1_pt1 | contig 11022 bp, 3 predicted proteins | sample 1605981 | NCBI WGS metagenome assembly OLGZ01 (sample SAMN03283291) | human gut metagenome | biome: human-associated habitat; material: feces | host: Homo sapiens | place: Peru | collected 2012 | reverse complement strand
AATCTTTGTAACGGTTTCTGGTAATGTCAAAGTCCCATTCATCGATTCACATCCAGCAAATGCACTGGTACCAATCTCAGTTACACCTTCTGGTACTGATAAATCACCTCTTAAATTAGTACAATTTTCAAATGTTGAATTCTCAATTTTTGTTATATTGGCACTAATTGTAAGCTTTCCATTCAATGCACTACAACCAGAAAATGCATTCGTACCAATTTTTGTAACCGAATCTGGAATTGTCAAATCTCCAGTCAATTTCTTACAAATAGCAAAAGCTGAATTGCCAATAGTTGTTAATGTCTTCGATAATGTTATCTTTCCATCTAAGCAATTGCATCCACCAAATGCTCTTTCACCAACTGATACAATAGAATCAGGTATTTTCAAATCTCCATTAAACCCAATACAACTATTAAATGCAGACGCTGGTATCTCTGTCAAACTGCTGGAATTATTCTCATCAACCTCGAATGTTAATGTTCCTTTTGTATCTTTATTCGAAAAGGCTGACGAAAAAGCTGAACTTCCAATATCTTTTACAGTTTTCGGGATAGTTAAATTCCCCACAAATTTTGCTCCGCTAAACGCACTCTTACCAATGGACTCCAGTTTGTCAGACAAGACAAGTGCTCCAAAATCCTTCGCATCTTTTACTGCATTTCCATAACTTGCAAACGCACTGTCTCCAACCGTTATCACACTATCTGGGAGATTCAAACCGCCTTTAACATTCGTACATCCCGAAAATGCTTCTTTCTCAATTGTCTCACCACCAAGAAATTGGATATCCGTCAGTCCTTTACATCCATAAAAGGCTTGCTGACCAATCTTCTTTACTCCTGCTGGAATAATAAGGCTACTACTTAATTTTACTTGATTCTGAAATGCAAACTCACCAATATCCTTTAATTGCGATTTCTCCGCAATCGTTACAGATTCCAATAAACTGTCCTTACTAGAACTACCATTTGTAAATGCATTTGTTCCAATGGATTCTACACATGCTGGAATCACGACTGACGTCGGACAATCTGATCCTGCAAAAGCGTTTTGGAAAATAATCTTTACAGTAATATCCTGATATTTGTCAGAATCAGTATATACATATTGGCTATCTTCAGCAGGTGCACTTACTTTCTCCGGAATTACAATATTCCTTCCCTCTCTATTTAATCCATAGCCCGTAATAATCGCATATACATCATCCCCCGAAGTGTGGAACTGATACTTTAAAGAATAAGTACCATCTTCTGAAACATATTCAAAAGTATGCGTATCCTTAACTACCGTCTTCTCTTTTTCCTGCGGCTCATCAGAAACATCCTCTTTCTGCTCAACCATCTCCTGAACCTGTGCGGACTCTGCTGCATAAGAAATCGTTGGTGTTACATTCCCTGAAGCCATTGCAACACTCAACGCAACAACAAGCGCACGATTGATTTTGCGTTTATGCATAATCTCTCCCCTTTCCATTACTTATTATAGTCGATTTTTATTTTCCCAATCAACCTATATAAATAATATCTGTTCCCAATATAAATGTCAATTAAATGACAAAAAAATCCATGGGATACCATTTTCGGTATCACCATGGATTTTACTCATAAATCTTAAGTCAGATCAAACAAATGAGTCTTTGTTTTAATCTTAATTCTTTGATATACCTTCTGTCCTTCCGAATCAGTTGCTTCAATTACGATGTACGTATATTCACCATTGTACGGCTCAAAATATTCAGGTAAAAGTTTCAATGTTGTAGCTGCTGTTTCTCTCTCAACTCCATTTTCATCAACATAAATCTCTTTTATCTGCTTATTATCTGCACCTGCTAACTTGCATAAAGATGCATCAAATCTGAATACATGCTTATTCTGACCCTTTACAACCTGATCTGAACCCCAATCTGCAATCAAGATATGCTTCTTATTGTTTACATATGCATTATCCGTATTGGTATCTGAATAATCCAAATCATAGAATATCTTGACATTTGTTAATTTCACATCTTTGGATGAATCTGCCAATACCTTGAAGTTAAACTCTGGATAATTTTCTCCATCCGCAATCTTCATCACATAACCTGATGATCCATCTTTCTTAATAATGTCATTCTTTTCTTTGGTTTCAGTACTATCATAATCATATACATAAATCTTCGGCTGGGCAATACTCAAACGAACTGAATTACACATAATATTGATAAACAAATAACGTTCATTATTATTCATCTTGTGAATACCTGTAATATTCGTATGACCTGCACCACAATAGAATACATTTCTATATGAATACAAGAAATAATTATCCATTGCATCTCTCGGTGATGCGGCATAGATAGATGATGTAGTCGGACCACTGTCTCCACCAGCAAGGGAATACCAAACTGTCATATCATCATCCTCTAAATCAAGTGCAAATGCCTGTCCATGCGTTGGTCCAATATTAATCTCCGATGGAATCGTGAATGGGAACGTTGTTACCAAGCCTGCGTTATTCTGACTTGCTTTGTTCGTTCCATACTTTCCATAGAACTGTGCCATATCAAACTTTGCATCAGACATATGTACGGACTGATCAGAACCCTTCAACTGTACATATCTGTAAGGAATTGCATAATTCATCTTGGAAGATTCATCTCCGACATTGAAGTTATCTGTATAAGCTACGTCTGTCAGATAATAGTTATATGCGCCTAAGCCAGAATCGGATCCCCATGTTCCATAACGACTCTCATCATCTCTCGGCTTATTTGAAAGGTTCGTCATAAAGTACTTCTCTGAAGAATAACTCTCGCCTGTTGCAACATCATTCTTCAACACATATTTGACATACGATGAGTCATTTGATCCAATAACTGGATTTGATGTCTTCTTCTTATCTGTACTAGCTGCCTCCGTTGCTGTCTGCATGTGATAACGATCCATACCAAAGTAAGAACGAAGTCTAGCAGTCAACTGTACAGCACCAGCATCCTGATAAGGAGATAATGTATCATGGAACAGAACTATCTGATGTCCTGCAACTGTGTAAGTCTCCAAATCATCCAATGCATGCTCGGATGTAATATCCTGTTTACCAAAGCTGTCTGATGGTCCAAGTAATACTGTACTATAACATGCTGCCATCCAATTAGTTCCATTTGCAAACCGAGTGTAACGCTTATACTCATCCGAATACTCTATTTCTGTATCCAAAGCATGATAGTAATCAGAAATAATCTTTTTAATATCCTTGCCATCCGTCAAACTCGTAATATCATCATACAAAGCCTTATGACCAGTTAACGCATACATATCGAAATAATATCCGCTGCTCTTGATATCCTGTATCTCCTTTAAGGAAACAGCATTACCTAATACACTACCCTTACTGCCATAATTAGCAATAATTGTATCAAGAAGAGCTTCAACTTCTTTCTTATTTTCTTCCACAAGTTTCTTCTGCTCATCATCTTTCAGCTTATATTCATTTGCTACATCCGCAAATTCACACATCATCTGTGAAATATATAATGCATTGTACGTGTTAACAAATTCTGTTCTTGCAGCATCATCACTCGCATTATAATCAAAAGCTTCAATCACATTCTTTAATTCCTGTGTCAAACTAGGCTCCAAAATAGTAAGCTTCTGATTCAATGACATTGACGAATATTTCTTCTCAATTGCAGTGTTATATTCTGCATCTGTCTGATTATCTGTCTTCGGATTCTCCTCTTTCAGCTTTGCAATTATGATATTCTTATCATTATCTAACGCAGTGCCTTCGTGCGCAGCAAGTAATACCTTTAAATATTGCTCCACCAAAATATCATGGTAATCTTCATATTTCGAAGAGCTTTCACTTGGTGTTGTCAAAGCTTCCAGAAGCTTCGAACGAACATCTCTTGCCGTTACCCTCTCTGATGAGAAGTTACTTCCGTCAAACTTATATTCGAACGCATTACGGACTTCATCCGACCATTCAGCTAATTCATCCGCACGAATGATATCAATATCAAAGTCATAGTACTCTTCAACTTCATCTGCAAGATTTACATAATATTCATCAGAACCGGTGTATTGTCCAAGTGTACGCTGACTATCATAAAAAGCAACACCAAAATCATGCTTGTGTCTACCAATATAAGCATCTTTTGAAAGATATCCATTGACATCCTTACTATCTGTATAATAGCCATTATACTCAATAACATCACTAAATCTTGTAGCTTCTCCTCCTAAGTACTTCGGATTATACTCCAAAATTTCTTTTGATCTCTGACATATCGGGCAGAAATACAAGGCATCTAAACCGCCCGGGCCACCATTTTTACCATCAGGATCAGGTGGCATGATCTGAAGAATACTAACCTGCTGTTTTTTATCTTCACTGTTTCTGATATAGGAAAATCCTGTCTGACTAACTGACAATCCTGTATCATTATCTACAATCTCAAGCATCCAGTAAACGGAACCAAAGAAGGAAGGTGCACATTCATAAGACAATGTATTTGTCTTACTTGTTGCCATACGTTCTTTACTGCTCTCACTTCTATCAAATTTACTGTTTCCGTTATCATCTACATATAACGTTGCCGTATAATTTGTTGTTCCAATAACATCATACTTGAAATTCAAAGTTTTTTCTGTTAGGAAAGAACTCTTATCAAATCGATTGTATTCGGTTGGCATACTTCTTACAACAAGCTTTGGCTTCTTATTTGCATTATTGTAAAGCTGCAACAACTGGCTCTTACTGTTCTGATTAAATACTGAAACATAACCTGTCAGCGTATCTCCCAGCGTACCATCGGATACAATATCTGTGACATCTGACTGATCAAAACCAGTAACAACTGTCGATGCATTATTTTCTGCAATCGAAGCATCCATTTGATTTTGACATGCATCAAGTACTTTAAACATGTTACAATCCGGATCTAAAGAATTCTGGGAATAGCCAAAATCTTTAACTGCACGATATGCATCTGATGCTGCCTTGCTAACTACGACCGGCATGCCTTTTTCAATATAATCCTTTAAATCACAGTATCGATTATATGTAATATCGTTACCATTCAGATAAGTAAATGTATTCTGATAATTACCATCCTTGATGACCTGGGCTACAGCCTTCTGTCCTTCCATCGTAGCATTTCTAGCAGCTGAAACATTCACCAAGTCACCATTATGGGAATACATTGTGTATATCGGTAATTGCTTCAAACATTCAGCCAAAGATAAATTCTTGTTTAATGCTGGGAAGTAATGACCATTTCCCCATTCCTGACCAATATACTGGTTCTGCAACTCCATATAATTTTTTGCATCCTTTAACGCTGAAGTATTACCGCCAATATAAATCAAGTCATAGGTTCCAAGAATCTCAGTTTTATCACCTGCGAATTCCTCGGTTGACATATGTACCAAATTGATCTTGTCATAAGGAATTCCCAATGCATCTGATATCTTCGCCTTTGTTAACTCCCAAGCATAATATTCCTGGCCATCCTTAACCTCTTCTTTGGATTTATTATCCAACATATTAGATGGATCGGTATAATAAGTACCCTTATATTCACTAAATCTACTACTCCATCCCTTCTTATCACGCAATGTGACTGCCAAATCCAAATCAATCGGATAACATGGCTGTAATTCCAATACCGTAAACATAGATGAAGAAGAACTGTTACCACCTATTCCACGATATTTTGACTTATTGATTAAATCCGCAATTACTTTTCCTGTCTCAACACTTTCCGAAGTTACGATAATGTCAAAATCACTATGTGTTGTAATCATGATATTATCATATTTGGCAGTGAAATCAGTTGTACCAACCAACATGAGCAGCTTCATATAGTTTGATTCACGCTTTGTTGCATCATCAACATTGTCTGTTGATGCCTCTGTACCTGTTCCCATATTACTGCCATATACAATATGGATTTTACCATACATTGCTGCCGCAAACTTCTTATATACATCCTTTGTGATTGTCTCACCATAACAACTATCTTCAAGGATAATCATATCGTATTGATCAAAATCAAGCTTTGCAGCATCACTTAACGTAACGACATCATTCTCAATATAATTTGGACGTGTCTGTACACGGTTATTATAACCATTAATGTACATAATCGAATCCGTTGACAAGGAATAAATCGTCGCACTTGCCGGTTTCTGATATATAGCAGAACCTGATACACCATTATTATCTGTAATCTGATATAAGTCACCTGTATATACTGGATTTTTATTATCAGCTTTCTGGAGTAACTGATCCGTACGAGATGTTGTACCATTCTCACTAATCGTTAACACTCTAGCCAGAGTAAATGGTTTTGATGTCAATGTATCTCCATCATATACTGGTTCCTCGGTATATACCGTCGACCATACCTTTGACTTCTGAGTTTCACCATTAATACCCAGATACAAGGAATTGGAATGTCCCAAATACTGCTCTGCTGTTACGCCATCTTTCCATTGGAAAGTATAATAATACTTCTCATTTGGTCCAAACGCATCTGAAGCTAACTGCTTCATAGTCTTGCTATCTGCTGTATCAGTGCTTACATTCGGATTATCAATAATCAATGGCTTAAAGTCTGTGATCGCATACTTATTTAAAGCATCGAACATCTTCTCTGAAATATCATTTTCTACAGCATATTTTTTCTTTACGTCATTACTTACATAAATTAAATCTGCTTTTGCAATATAATCAAGAGCATTCGTAAACTCGTCTCCATCACTATCATTCAATGTAGCTTTCACAGTCTGGAAATCAACTTTTCCTTCAGCCATAAGCTGCTCTATTGTCTTATTTCCATCCACTACATAATTTTTGAATGCACCGGAGTTTGCATATGTGCTGAATGATGAAGCATCTCCCGAAGAAGTAACCTCCACGATATGATAAACCGGATCTATTTGTGGATCAACAGAATACGAATTTTCGATAATATAGTCTATGATCGTTTTCTCACTAACCGAACCAGACGCATCTGCCAAAATCTGGCTATCTTCTAACAAGTCATCCTTGTCCCCATTACCAGCAAAGGAGAACGAAGCAATTGCAACGGCAATCGCTGCAACGAACATAACTGCTAATGCTGATATTGTAATCTTCATTTTACGTTTCATGTTCTTTTTTCCTCCTTACTTTCTTGGCTTTAATACATACGAATTTCTCGTATTCACACGACCATTCGTTGTATATTGCATATTTGACTGATGATAATAGAAATCTATTCCGATCGTACCATCATCTGCATTTATAGTTGCTACACATCCGGAAATTGCATCTCCAACTCCCGCTGATTCATATGTATTATAGGAGAAATATTTATTATACAAATGTTCACGTCTTGAAGTGCTGTCATTCATATCAAGTGGATCGTTCAATGCACTCATAAATGCATATTTTCTTCCATAATACAAACTGTTTTCTTCAAAGCAGAAAGTGGATACCAAAGTATCATTCGTACTATATACCTTCTTCTTTGTTCCATCCTCTGCAGTTTTTTCTTCACAACTAATCTTTTCTTCTTCTCCAGTCAAATCATTCATCAATGTTTGATCTGCAACAATATTGGCATTACCTTTTCCCTCTGTCTGGTTCATGTCAATTGGTACTGAACTTTCAATTCGAAGTGATTTAACATAGATTTTCTTGTTCTTATCAACATCCTTGAAATATACAATTTCTGTCTCTGATACTGAACCTTCAATTCCATATTTCCCCGGATCTGAAATTAACGCCTGTGCAGCATCTTTATCTTTCACATAAAAATGCTTTGTCAATGTTGCTGTTGTCTTCTCTCCATCTTTCGAAAAATCAATCAGCGAATCATCTGACGCTTCATATCCCACCATAATGATATCAGAAGCCTGCATAATTGCATCTGAAAATAAACTGTAGGTTTCCTGCGACTGCGTCTGCATTTTCACATCTACTTTTACTTTCTTGTTCTGCATAACACTTGATCCCATAAAGGATGATACTGCCAACATCAGAAATGCAAGCACCGCCATCGCGATTATCAACTCGATCAAGGAGAAACCACTATTCTTTTTTTCCATGTGTTTCATCTTCACGCCTCCCCTTAATTCGATGTGTGGCTACCATTTTTATTAAGCACCACTGTTGATAATAATGTGTTTTTGCTGTTTCGATAGAAGTTAAACTCACCACTTCCATTTATACACATTCCCTGACGATCATAGATGATATAAACTGGTTGATTTCCCGCACTTTCTGAATCCAGAAGACCAATATCACTCTCATCCGTTGCACCATTTGCCTTATATTTCACAGCAACATATGCTGAAAATGAAACCGGCTTACCACTTCTAAGATCCTTCGTGTTTACAAAATCATAGCTGTTTTTATCTGTCAAAGAAGCGCCATTTCCTTTGTAATAGCCTTCCTGAACATAATATTTAGAACCGTTCTTAAATACAGCTACTGCAAAACGGTAATCTGGATATTGTGTTCCATCAATCACACACATCTTGCCTTTTGCATTGCTCTGAGTCTCTGCAAGCACATCCTCAAATGTGCTTGCAGCCTCCTTTGCTTTTGCATTGTGGATAATCGTAATTGTGACCATCGCTGCACCACTCATTACTGCAATAATTGCAATAACTATAATCATTTCGACCAATGAGTAGCCTTCATTTTTCTTCATAAATCTTCTCTTATTCATAGGCCACCTCTATTCCACATTCTTCATCCAATTTGAAAAGCTTACAACATCTGTATAATCAATCGCATTGATTGACTTTACTTCATCATCATCCGAATCTGTATCATCCTGACTCGTTGGATTATATCCTCGGAATAATGATAATACATAATTCGTCTTCTCGTTGCCTGTCAATATACACTCACGTAATACCGCTCTACAAATCTCAGCACTCGATGCAATCGTCTTCACATTTCCGTTTACATAGATTTTACCACCTGCAATAATTGCGCCCTCAAAATCGGTTACGCCATTGGTTGCCGAATTATCAAAGTAAACATTGCCCTTTGTGATAACAATACCTCTTACCTTGCCGTTATCTGTACTTCTTGCTTTTACAACAACATCCTTATCACTTACCCATACAGAATATTTTGATGCAAGATCCAAAATATTATTAGAATCCTGTTCGTCTGCATTTCCAGTCAAGTTTGGCACAAGTCTCATATCCTCATTACCATCTTCAATCTTGGACATATTCAGGAATTTATTGATTGGTGTAATGCTTGCATCGCCAAAATTCTCATCATTTACAAGATCTTTGATATATTCCATTTCCTTCTCATTATTCGCACTGTTTCCTGTTCCTGTGTAATGTCCGAGATTCCACTTCATATATTCATATTCCAGCTGGATCTTATCAGATAACTGATATGCTGATAAGAACTTCTTTTCTGTTCCATCAGAATCGCCATCCTTGTTCCATAAGATATCCTGTATATTCATTGAATTAACATCTTCCAGAACATCCGATGTCAGAAGCTTGCTGATTGCTGTTTCATCATCTGCTCTGACAATACTAAACTCTGTATCTGTCTTTGATGTAATCGCACCACTTGAGAAAATATTCACCTTATCATTCAGCTCTGAATCCGGTAAAATAATATCTCCCGCATCGAAATCTTCATAATCCCCAATATCTACCAGATACTCTGCAATTACACTATCCTGCAAGCCCTTCTTGTTCTTTGCAGCAACATACTTTCTATGCATCTCAAGTTCTGCACTGTAATCACTGATAAAGCCCGCTGCAAAATACTGTGGAGATGGGTATGTATTCTGCCATTCCAGATAATCCATACCTGTCACCTTAGAAAGTGTCTTTGGTGTATAATTTGCTTTCATCTGATTGTATGCTGTCTGGAAATCATAGTAATAATACTTCTTACCTGATACCTCCTGCAATACACAAGGAACCTTTCCATCGAATATTGCTTCTGGGAAATACTTTTCAAAGAGCTCACTACCCTTTAATGCTGGTGGAAGCTCTGCAAGATAATAGCCAAGCGACTTTCCATCCTTATCTTTCGCTAATGTTGGTATTCCCTTGCTAGTAATCGGAATATATGCTGCCTGATTACTCTTGAACGAAATACTCTCACCCATCTTATAATCACGAAGAGAGGTCTTGTTGTCATCAGTTCTTAAACTAGATGGCATCTCTGGATTGTAGTCTGTTGGATGGTATGCATATACATCTGTTACAGTTTTCTTTTCTACTGTTGTTTGTTTTCCATCCTTATCTGTTTCTGTCTCATTCACAACGCCCGATACTGTATTAACATCCTTTGATAATTCAATATAAGTACGTCCTGCAAGAAAAATATCCTTTGCCTGTGCCAGATTTAAGGTAGACTGTTCACCATTTACAATAATTGCACTACTGTTATAATGCCCTCTATTTTCTGTTGTAGTTTTTCCAGATCCATCTGCAACTTCAACCTGGAAGTTCTCAGCATTTACAACCGGTGTAAACTTTCGGTCATCTTTCTCCGTACTATCACCATAGCCATAATAGCTACCAGTAAGCTGAAGTGTTGAACCTGCAGCATTCAGTTCGGTATCATCTTTAACATACATATCTGCCTTGAAGATCGCATCAGAACCCTGATATGTTTTTTTCACTTCGCCAGTTGTTGCATTCGTATTTTCTGATACTGTACTATATCCATCTAAAACAACATCATCCGTCCAGACTTCAGATTCTGCAGTTTGTGTACCATCCTTACCATATACAGATAAAGAACCCTTGTTCATAACCGCAATTGTTCCCGGAACGATAATCGTATCTGCCATAACAGATACCTGTGATCCATTTACGTAAAATCCTGAATATTTACTCTTCACATTTTCGCCATCGTAATATTCCTTCTGTGTCGGATCAACAATTGTCTCAGAATCTCCTAATCTTTCAACATTTACATATTCGTTTGTTGGGCTTGTCTTGTTCTCATTATTTTCCGCATGTTTGGATGTTACACTACCATGCACATAATAAT
>OLGZ01001851.1_pt1 | contig 11033 bp, 14 predicted proteins | sample 1605981 | NCBI WGS metagenome assembly OLGZ01 (sample SAMN03283291) | human gut metagenome | biome: human-associated habitat; material: feces | host: Homo sapiens | place: Peru | collected 2012 | reverse complement strand
TAAGGTTGGCGGACCATCAAAGGTCTTCGCCATATTGTGCGGGATGGGACCGCCTAGTTACATAAACAGCAACATAGAAGATCAGCACTGCAATATTAAGTGTAGACATCACATTGTGCCATAACAGCTTCTACTCTCGTTGTCTTGCAAGAAAAACGTCTCCTATATCGGTTTTGATTAACTTCATTTTATAAATTCTTCTGTACACTTAATATCATCCTTTTCTCAAATGAAGATAATGGCAAATTCATAGGATTGAGTTTTCTTAAAGACTCAATAGCAGAATCTATACTGTCATCTGAAATATATTTTTTTATTTTTGCAGATACCTGAATAGGTAATCCGCATTCATCAAAAGGTATAAAATAAGGTTTAGTAAAATAACATTCGACATATGATGCATAATAACTGTAATCACAGAGCGAAAGTCCCCTTCTCTCTAAAATTTCATTTACAACATCCTGCAATGTCATCAAGTATTTTGGAAACTTATAATTGAGCCATTGTCTCATAAAATCCAAGGCACTTTCTATTAATTCATTATTATCCTCTTTCGTTTTCTTTGTGTCAATTATGCTTTTTAAATAATTGGATACAGATTTAGACTTTTCAAATTGTTTAATCTTATAGCATAATTGTTTCCCAGAACAAACAGAAGAAATATGTTTTTTCGACTTGACTATATAGTTCCAAATTAAATCACATACCTTATTAAGTTTTTCATAATCTGGTAAACCAGACCATGCCAACCCCATTAACTCAGAAGTAGATAGTCCATATAGATATTGGCTCAATTCCAAGAGATAGTCAAGTTTAATATATGAATTCTTCTTTAATAAATTTGATGATAAGATGTCTTGCTTCTTATACTTTTGTATTTGTTCACGGCTCTCTTTGCCTAGATCTTTATCATCCATGTTTATCAACAAGTTATCTGGAATTATCGTAGAGTCATCACCAAAAACCGGAACATTAACAAATGGTAATTCTGGTTGCGGTTGCTCATAAAAAGTATAAACATTACCTATCATATATGAGTTCATCCTTCCAGACCGCCCACAAATGTTATTGAAACTAAAGAAGTCCATTTTCTTACGATTAACTACATTATCATAGATAATTACGTTTCGCGCCTTGGTATTCACCCCTTCAATTAATGTTGATGTGCAAACCAAAAAACGAAGATTTCCTTGATTAAACAATTCTACACTTTTTTGTGCTAATGCTCTTGGTATTTTCCCATGATGTACACCAATGCCATATTCCAAATACTTTGGATAGCTCCAATCAGAATGGTAATTTTGCTTAATCCAATGAACAAATTCTTCATTGTCTTCTATAGAATCTAGTTCTAAATTATCATATAATAATTCTGCTACTTTGTTGGCACTTGCAGGAGACTTGCAATATATCAATGTTTGCCCTGATATTTTTTCACACAAATTCAGCAACTTATCCTCTTTATTTTGGGGATTGTTTTTAATATGGTGAAACTCAGAAACGACCGTTTTATAATCGGTCTTTATAAACTTATATTTTTGCTCATCAAGTCTAGGAGCTATCAAACGTTCGATATTAGGACCTAAAAGATAATAATTCGCCTGGCTCTTGAAGAGTTTATAGAAAACTTGATTCAAAACAATTTCTCTACTATCGTTTTCTTCTTGATTTTCTTTCATATCAAGTTTGTAGAACTCATCAATAACAAAGAAATCTATATCAACAGAGTCAATATAATCCAACGCTCGCTCTTGGGTTAACACAAAGATATTCCGCTTGCCAAGAGATTGTCCAGAAAACGAAATTACCCTATATTGTTCCTTGAATTTTATCAATCTTTTTCTTGTCTCATCAATCAATGCTACAGATGGCACTATTATCATGATATTGTTATACAGATTTGATGTAATTATCGAATCTATGATGAGACTCTTTCCAAAACTTGTAGGAGCACTTAGGACAACATTGTCTTTGTGAACTAATGTATAATATACTTCGTTTTGCTTAGAATGGAACACTACATCCTTAAAGCCATCTGGTCTATGTATTTCACAAGCAACCTCATCTGATAAAGACAAATTAAAATTCATAAGATAAGGATATAACCCATATTTACGAATCAATGAAATCAGAATATCTTCATATTCCATAAAATCTTCCTTTCGATCAAGGACACGAAGCAATAGCTCTTGCCCCTCTGGATTGATTCCATTTAGACTGACAGATTTGGAAATGTAGCTCAATATTTCGAACTTCGGCAAATTCATCTTTTTTTTTCGAAGCATTTTTCGGATGTCATTATAACTTAAATTCGCTGCCATAGTTTTAATTTGTCATTCAACATATTTACGAATGTCTCTTTAGTCTTAAGAGGTAATAAAAAAAGATGTATTTCTATATCTATACCCAATTCTGCAAATAGAGTAGCAAACTGACAGAAGAATTTTTCCATCTCAACTTTCATCTCTTCTTTATAATCGTTTGTGTACCTTGTATACCTATCTATTACTTTAGAATTAAATGTAATAAGAACTGGAACACATATTCTTTCAAAAATATCATCTAAAGATGAGTTCGGACTTATCAATTGAGATAACTTATCATAAAAAGGGCTTTCTTTATCTAACTTATTTGTTATCGCAATAAACTCTGTGCGGAGATAATCATTATCAAAGTGCTCTTTTATTTCGGGAATAACATCTTTTATTGCCTGTGAAGCATTGCTATAAAATTTAACTTCACCAAGCCATAAGTCCAATAAGTTCTCTTCATTTACAACAACATGAACTGCATCAAAACCTTTAACTGTTTCATTAGGTCCATCCTTAAAATACATTTTGCTAATTGCAGGTATTGTTTTGTATAAATCCTTAAGTATATAATGCAATAGTAATTCACCAAATTCACCTCGGCTTTTGAATTTATCACTACTGTATATCATAGCAGACGCCTTTCTCAACTTATCCATCCATTCAGAACTATCAACTTCGTGTACTTCTGAATAAGAAAGGCAAAAATCGGGAATACAGTTGAATAAATTTTCAACCAATCGTTGTCCACGCCACTCCCCATTTTCAAAACTAGCACAAATACCTAACAAAGTTGGGATAGAACTCTCGTCATGCACTATAATTTTAAAAAATTTAGATTCCATGATTCACTTCATTGACTGTATAACATATCCTTTCAAGGATTCATACAAATTTCTCATATTGATAAATTACTAAAGTTCCTTTCCTCCCAAGAACTGCCCTAGAGCGGACATCATGCGGAGTTGCTTGGCTGATGGGGCTTTGATGCCTTTGTTTGCCATATCCAAATAGAAGTTGAGACTAGTGGATAAGGCTTGGGGTAACTTTGCCGGCATCAGCATGTGCCATTCCTGAGTTTCCTTATCCTCGTAAGTTACTACCAGATATAGCTTCTGGAGCTTGTACTGGGTCTTGCGCATCTTGCGTACTACGTAGGTGCTGGCATCGCCTTTTACAAACTCATCTACTATCTGGAGTTCCTGCTTGTTCAAACGGCTCAAGATCTCGATTGGGTTACCCAACATCTCCTGAGCTATTCGCCTGGCTGTCTCATCTTTCTTCAAGTTTGGACTTACGTATAAGTCGAGTTTGTCACATGCTTTCAGCATATTGACTTTCGTTGTGTTATTGGGTAGCTGAACCAAGCGGATGCTATCTGCTGTGAAGTTCTTATTTGGAATTACAATCATATTTTTCTGAAAAAACATATTCTTACCACCAATATGGATATCAGTTTTTGGGCATAAAAGCATAAACCTTGTAGATAACAAAGCAAGCTCTAATCTTCACCATAAACATCTTTGAAATCCAAATTTAAATCTAAATCCAACTTCATTTTTCGCATAGCTATATAATAACCTACAGGATTTATAAATAAAGATTTCACTGATTGTTTTTGAAATAAAGAGGAAACCTTCTCCCAATACTTAATTTTATCTTTCATCTTATCAGAAATATAACCTTTTGAATGGAGAATAAACTTATCTATATGAGCATTTAATTGATAAAACATATCTTCAAGCCCCTTTTGCTTTAAATATTGATGGGCTATGTTCTCATTAGGGAACATCAAGTAAGCTTTATCTCCTTCTTTAGTAAACAGTTGGACATTGGTCTTTTTTAAAGTATCAATATCAAAAATCTGATACAATTCATTCATAGTTACACCATCTCTTAAAATCCAATTGTAATTCATGAGAAAACTATCTTCCAAATCTTGATTATAAGATATCGTCATCCCGCCACTACAACAACCTATCTGGCGTAAATAAGCTACATCTAACTCTGTTATCCGGGAACTAGATTCAAACCATTTTTCAATTTTTGGCAGATAAAATTTAAAAAATCCCAATCTTGTAAATCCAAAATAAACTTTTGAAAAAACCAAAAGTGAAAGAAAATTCAAACAATCTACAGAAAGTTTAGGAATAATACTACTAGCTTCATCTATAAGAGATTGAAGGGTTGTATGTTCTTCCACTTCTAAACGTTGTATCAAATTATCAATCATCAGTTCAGCTTCATCTTTATCACCAGACTTGATGTATTCCAACACAGGCTTTCTTAAAGCTAATTGTATAGCTGGTTCCTCAAACTTTTCGAATAACCCCTTTTCTACTTTAGATATACAATCTATCAAACTGCTAGATATCTCCTTTAATCGCTCTTGGGCTTTTTCTTCAGCTTTCAGAGCATAGACCTTCAGATCATTCTCTACAACAGCATGGCAAATATTATAAGCATCAACAACACTTATACCATTATTATTGATAATAGTTGTCCCATTACCATTAATTTGGTTAACATTAGCATTGCTAACACTGCCTATATCTTGTTTTGTATCATTTATTCCCATTGACAACCGTATTATTACCATTAACTTGATTAACAACACTTCCATCACCAACATTTCCTATTTGCTGATGATTTCCTCCTTTTTTAATGAGATAGAATATCCCAGAAATAATCCCGCTACAAACTGCAACGAGAATAGGAGTAAGCCATACGGCATTTTCTTTGAAAAATTCCATATTATGTATATCACCAATACAGCGTCACCACTATATTACAAGTAGTTACACCTATCAGTTTTTTGAAAAAAGTTATTCTTGTATCGTTTACAGGGTGAAGGATTACTTTGCACATTCCTTCACCTCATCTGTTCTTTCAACATAGTAACACGGAAGAATAGAGTAAAATTCCTTATCTTCATCTTTCATGCGGGTAAGAAAGTCTGCCCTATTTGCTAAAACCATCAAGCACGTCTTGCTTGATTCTCTTAGCAACATCCAATTGTTCTTCGCGAACCATTATATGAATATACATATCGTTACCACAAGCATCAATGCAAATTGGTAAATCAACAACATTCATATCTAATAACCCTTGAAGCTTATGAAACAAACTTGTAAAAAGTCTGTTACGATAATACTGTACCGAAAAGCCTTCTGCCTTTTTACGAGCATTCATCGGAACATCGGCTATATCATCGCATACATAATACAATATCGCATTGTCATGAGACCTGAAGAAGCTATAAATTTGATTAGAGATAAGTGATAAATCCCGAATCCCTGTCACATGTTTATAACTACCTATTCTGTTGAGATATATTCCCCATACCTCAACATCAGACTTTTCTAAGGCGGAATTTATTTCGGATGACAAAAATCTCGCTCCATCATTCAGAATTCGCACGATATATATATCACCCGTTTTGCTTGTAAATCTATATTCAAATGCATCCATTACATAGCAATATCACAAACCTCGCATCCCCGTTTTGCCATATCTTGCAGCTGAGCTGCCTTATATGCCTTCATACGCTTCACCCACTCTGCTACCTTTGGGGAATCGCTTTTAATAACTAATGTTTCTTTTATTTCTATCATTGTATAACCTCCTATAATAAAGACTGCTGCAAAGATACTACTTTCTGACGTAAACACCAAGGAATTAAGAGAAAAAATGCATTTATTAACCTATACTTGGCTTATGGCTAAACATCACAATACACAAAATGATTCTGCTTCCTTACCGGTTCTGCGGCGATAGTCATCACGCATTCGCTTTTCCATTTGTGCTATGTATTCTGCCTTTCGCTCCCTAGATGCCCTGAAGCGACGCATAAAATCTGCCTTTTTTTCTTCTATGGTCATAACGTAAGTTTTGTTTCGACTCCCCTGTCCCCCTCTTGCGAAGAGGGGGTCCTTACCCTATACCCAAGCCCTAAATCCCTACCATAGGGATTAGGGATGTAACCGCCCTCCGGTGCTCAGAACCGCTACGTTTTATGGTTGGCGGGGCATCAAAGCCCTCGCCATGGTTGTGCGGGATGGGACCGCCTTGCTAATGGTGGGGACTACCTGAGGTGGGCTTGCAGATTGCTGATTTTGAGAGTAATTTGCTGATAAAGAGTTTTTCGATTTCACAAATAATGGGTAGAGAATTCGTTTTAACCTATGGTTTGGTTGTACCTGCTTCAATTAGACAATATATATATAAGATATGGCATTCAAGATATTAAGCGCAATATTTTTACAAGATGGTAAGCAATCGTTTACTTTGGATTTCACTCCGCCTAAAGATGATTCACAAGATAGTCATTTTACCTTACTAATAGGAAAAAATGGCGTGGGTAAAAGTCTCATACTAGAGGCAATCATTGAATTTCTCTTTTATGCTTGGCAAAAAAATTCTTCAAGTATTATAATAATAAGAAGAATTAAATACATCTTTTGTACTGCTCTTGAATATACTTTAGATGGGACAGTATGTAAACTGGAAAGCCAAAAAGGCAACTTATCTTTTTATAAAGATGGGGTGGAGTGTCAGCTTTCGAATGAATGGTTACCAAGGATAGTTGCTACAAGTTTTAGTATTTGTGATAAATTTAGAGTTCTAAGAAGTAATGAAAGAGATCTGAATTATTTCTATAAATACAATGGTGCCAAGGTTAATGGCAATATGATTTCACCCACTTCTATCTTGTTTACTCTTCTCAGCAATATCGCTTCTGCTTCTGAAGAACAATTATACAGGATAAACAAAGCAATCACCGCCATCGGGTATGAACTTTGCATTTCTTTTAGATTTAAACTGCAGGCAGTTGAGAATAAAATTATGTTTGATCGTGTGTTGAATAATTTCGAAATTAAGGCTAAGGATACAACTTATGTCGGAAAGAAATTTCGACAGCTGAATTTTGATGAAAAGCAAGTTCTATATGAGTTCTATGAGAAGATCAAGGAAAATAAAGATACCATTAGCATGGATGTTGATTTTACTGAAAAATTTGATTTAGAAACAAAGAAGCACAATGTTTATGCACTCTATAAATTGAGACAGATGGGGATTGTCAATCTAAGTCAGATTTCATTCCGTAGAGTGTCGAAAGATTATGTTTCCTGTATAGACATGAGTTCTGGAGAGTTTAATATGCTGGCTACCATCATCAGTGTCGCTTCTGTAGCAGAACAAAATGTCTTGGTTTTGATGGATGAACCTGAAATAAGTCAACACCCATCTTGGCAAATGTCTATTATTGATTACTTGGATAAATGCTTAAGAGGACAATCGTGCCATTTGATGATTGCAACGCATAGTAACTTTTTGGTATCTGACCTGCCTATCAGACGTTCAGAAGTATTGCATTTATATAAAGATGAACTAAATTTTATAAAAGCAAAAAGAATAAAAAGCAATACATATGGATGGTCTGCAGAGGAAGTATTGTTGAAAGTATTCGGATTACCGACAACACGCAATCGGTATCTCGCTGGCATCGTTGGAGAATTAATGGAAGGTATCTCCAATGATACTATGAAAATACAAGAAGTACAGAGCAAAGTCTGCTTTTTGAAAGATATAGTTGGTAATTTGAATAACTTAGATCCTATGAAGAAAATCATAGAAACCATCGTTGAAACATTTGAGGAATAATTCTGTTATGAACTTACAAGAAGATTTTATAATAGATAGACCCTATTCTTTAAAGAAAGAAGATGAACAAGTGATATCTAAAGTGCTTGAACATGAACTTTCTGTAAATTTATGGAAAGACAAAAGACTTGATGCGCTCAAGGAAAATATACGTGATTATCTTCGTGAAAAGCAGAAAGGTCGTTGTGCTTTTTGTAGGATGAAATTACACGAAGAAAATGCTACAGCAGAGGTGGAGCATGTTGTTAATAAGGGCAGCAGATTAGATTGGATGTTTCTTCCGCAGAACATGGTGCTTTCCTGCAAATTGTGCAATTCATCAAAAGGTACCAAGAAAGCTCTAAAAGATATGACTTTAAGTGATTACCCTGATGATGGTGAAGAATTTCTTTTTGTCAATCCTTATTTTGATAGGTATAGTGAACACATCGAAATAAAGAATGACATTCTGTATATGGGTATCACCGATAAGGGAAAATACACGGTAAAAGAATGTCATTTGAATAGGCCGAAGCTAACGATTGCACGTGCGGAGGAAGTCATTAAAAATAGCGCTCATGGCTTTGTCAGTGTCTTTTTATTGGTAAATGATCCTGCATATGCTAAAGTTGTAGAGGATAAGAACCAAATTATCAATAAGTTACATCTTAAGGAAAGGATTCGACAATATAAGTCAAAACATAGATCATGAGTTATAATATGAGTCTTTTAGATAGTTTTCTTCTGGAGGATAAAATATAAAAAATAAATTAATCAAATAATTAATTGAAATAATTCTGTTTATGTTTATCGAGATGCAGATAGGTAATCAGCTAGATGAGGATGACAGTCTGCACTTCGATTATCAATGAAAATCATAATGAAGAAAAAAGTATTTGTAAGCGGTTGTTACGACCTTTTACATTCCGGTCATGTGGAGTTTTTCCAGCAGGCATCACGATATGGTGACCTGTATGTGGGTATCGGATCGGATGCTACTTATCTGGAGTATAAGCATCGCAAGCCTATGTTTCCGCAGGAGGAAAGGCTATTCATGGTCAAGAATATCAAGGCGGTGAAGGATGCGTATATCAATGAGGGAAGCGGAGTTTCAGAAGATATGGCCGATGAAGTTGCCGAAGATGGATCCGGAGATGCTCGCCCGACTGGTATTCTGCTTCGAGAACAATCCGGAGCGTTATGATGGTATCATCTCGGGTGCCCAGGATTCTATCGGTATCTGTGTGCCCGGTCTGGTGCGTCATTATTATGACAACAACTTCTGGCCGGAGAAGATTGAGAGTACGCAGGATGAGATGACCCTCCGTTTCCTGGAAGACCATCTGGTGATGATTCCGATGGAACCGAGAAGACCGGGATGCAGTGTGGTGGAAGGTAAGGATATCACGCCTGAGAAGGTGAAGGCACTGGCTGATGCAGCTGATGCCTGCTGGAAGGCGATTCTGGCGCACGACCTAGATGCCTTTGCTGCCGCATACAAGGCATCTTTCGAGGCCCAGATTGCGATGTTCCCGGGTATGGTGAATCCGTCTATCAACGGTGTGATAGAACCGGAGGCGAGTGTGCAGCCGATGATTGACCGCTACAGCAACATGGAGGAGGTACTGGCATGGAAGATGCCGGGAGCCGGTGGCGGCGGTTATCTGGCACTGGTAGTAAAGGACAGTCTTAAATTTGCAGAGAATCATGACGAAGCCATCCATCTTCAGATACGAAGGGCATAACTATCTGGTGCCTTCCTCATCATCAGCAGCCTCTTCTTCATGTGGTGCTTTGCCCATGGCATCCTCGAGGTGCTGAATCCGCATTTCCAGGAGTCGTTTCATATCAGCAAGGCGATGTCGGCCTTGACCCAGGCTGCTGTCTATGGTGCCTACTTTCTGATGGCACTGCCTGCCGGATGGATTATCCGGAAGTGGGGCTACAGGAGGGGAGTGATAACAGGACTGGTTCTCTTCGGTATCGGTGCCCTGATGTTCATACCGGGAAGCAGGATCAACAGTTTCTACTTCTTCGTTTTGTCGCTGTTTGTGATAGGATGCGGACTGACCTGTCTGGAAACGAGTGCGAATCCTTATACTACGGTACTGGGACATCCTGACAAGGCGGAGAGCAGAATCAACCTGTCACAGTCGCTCAATGGTATCGGCTGGATTGTGGGACCGCTGGTTGGCGGACAGCTTCTGTTCTCGGGTGTCAACATTGCCATTCCTTATGCCCTGGTGGGTATCTTCGTGCTTGCTGTGGCACTGGTCCTATCAAGGATTAAGTTGCCGGACCCAAGGAGAGCGTATGAGGCGGATACGAACGAGATGGTGGAGGAGAAGCCGATGCGAGTGATGGCATTCGGTTTTGGTATGCTGACCTTGTTTCTTTATGTGGCTGCCCAGACGGGTGTGAACAGTTTCTTCATCAACTATGCTGAGGAGAGTATTCATATAGAGAAGCAGACTGCCAGTCTGTATCTCGCCTTTGGCGGAATGGGTCTGTTCTTTATCGGCCGACTGGCTGGTGGTGTCATCATGAATTATATCCAGCCAAGGCTGGTGCTGCTCGTCTGTGCCATCCTCACCTTTGTAGCTACATTGATTGTGGTGGTATGTAGCGGCACCTTATCTCTCATTGCGTTTTTCGCCCTGTATCTAGGAGAGAGCATCATGTTTCCGACTATCTTCTCGCTGGCATTGAGGGATGCGGGGACAAAGACCAAGCTTGCCTCTTCATTGCTTATCATGACGATAGTGGGTGGAGCGGTTGCTCCAGTAATCATGGGGTATATTGCGGATACTATGGGCAGTATGGCGATTGCATTTCTTATACCGCTGGTATGTTATGGGGTGATTGGAACGTATGCACTTTCGAAACCCTCCGTCTCCCTTTAGCCAAAGGGAGCTCCACCTTTCTCACCAAGCCTCTCTTCAATGGTCTTTACACCCCCTTCGGTTCCCCCGTTTCCGGGGGACAGAAACCTCAGGGACGAGAGGATGTAACCGCCCTTAGTGCTGTTTTTCTACCTCTCCGTCTCTCCTGCAAGGAGAGCTCCACATCCTAACCAAGCCT
>OLGZ01001847.1_pt1 | contig 11044 bp, 8 predicted proteins | sample 1605981 | NCBI WGS metagenome assembly OLGZ01 (sample SAMN03283291) | human gut metagenome | biome: human-associated habitat; material: feces | host: Homo sapiens | place: Peru | collected 2012 | reverse complement strand
CTTGCACCAATTTCAAACTGTTATAACATAGGAACTGTTACTGCTACTAGCTCAGGTGCTGATATAAGCGGTATATGTGGATACTATTTTGGCCCAGTCACAAATTGCTATTACCTCGCAGACACAGAAGATGAAAATGGCGGCAAAACCGCCGCACAATTCGCCAGCGGTGAAATTGCGTATCTCCTGTCACAGGGCTGCTCAACCGGAGAAGGTGATGCAACTGTGACTTACGATGGCTCCATCTGGGGACAGACCATCGGGACAGACACATATCCTTTATTACATGGTGAAAAGGTATACAAGAACATAACTTATTTGGGCTGTAACGATTTGTCTGACGTTGTCTCAGTTGTGTATAGCAACGAAGATAAGACAACTTACGGAGACCATGACTATGTTGACGGAGTGTGCAGATACTGTGACGAAGAAGCATTGGCATCCGTAACAAGTGGTGAGATTATCACATACTATCCATCACTTCAGGATGCTATAGATTGTGCCGAAAACATACCTGGCAGTGTTGTTGCTGTTATTGCAGATACAGAACATAAAACTTGCTATGTAAATAATCCTGATTCCGATTTTACCATTGATATAAACGGAAATAATTTAAATGGGGTTACAGTAAACAATGGGGAAATAACAATAATTGATTCCAAAGCGAACGGTGAAATTCAGGGCAACTTAACAGTAAATAGTGATTCAATAGTAACGCTTGGCGATGTGAAGGTATCAGGTAATACAGATGTTTATGGACAACTGATATTAAATGGTGGAGATTTAGGTAAAATATATTTTTATGAAGATAAAGCAAAGGTGTTCTTTAACAACAGTGATATAAAAATCCGCAAATATATATATTGGTTCAATGAATATTTTGAGGCACTGACTATAAATGCTGAACCACATAATATTATCCCAATTCTTCTAAATGGAACTAGGCTTGAGGTGAATACTTCACTTGCCAGGGGTGGAGATAATATTACATTGGATGTAAATTGGTTCAATGAATCGTTAGGGCTTCCTGAAATTGATTCGACATTCAGGATAGAGGATAATAAACTTATAGTCAGTGCATTGATAAATGATAAAATTAAAACCGAATTTGAGGAAGGCGAAACGTTTACTTATTCCGGCGCTGAATTAAAACCAACTGTTAGGGTATATATCAATAGAGTTGTTTTTGACGATGAACAATTAATAGAAAACACGGACTACACTGTAACTTATTCCGACAACATCAATGCCGGCACAGCAACTGTAACCATAATAGGAATCGGCGCTTACTCAGGATCAAAGAATGTCACATTTACCATCGAGCCAAAGAAGATTGACAGTCCAACATTTGACGGACTTAAGTCTGAGTACACATACACAGGACAGAAGGTAGAGCCTGAGTTTACCCTTTGGGACGGCGATACAGTCATTCCATCAAGCGAGTATGAAGTCATATACAGTGATAACACAGAAGTTGGAACAGCTACAGTAACCATCAAAGATGCCTCCGGCGGAAATTACGAGGTGAATTGTAAGGCTGAATTCAATATAGTTAAAATTGATACAGTTATTATAAATGAACTTCCAGTGGCAGATGCTGTAAGCTATGATCCAAATAAAACTTTAGGAGCTATAAACATTTCTGGTGGAAATGTACTTGACCCTTCAGGGAAAAACGTACCAGGAAGCTGGAGCTGGGCAGATACCTCAGTAGTACCGACAGTGGACAATTCAGGTTATGATGTTGTATTTACCCCTGATGAAAAGGAACATTACAATCCGGTCAGTGGAACTGTTCAGGTAAATGTCTCAAAGGCTGATGTAAACGTAGTTGATTTGCCAGTGGCAAGCGCAATAACATATGGCGACGATCTTGCAAAAGCTGTTATATCTGGAGGAAGAGTGTCCTTTGATGGTATTGATCAGGTTGAGATACCGGGAACATTTGCATGGAAGGATGATTCCATAAAGCCGTTTGTATCTGACAGTGACAAGACGCTGTACACCGTTGTATTTACGCCGGCTGACAGCGTAAATTACAACACAGCAGAAATTGAGATCACGGTAAATGTGAGCAAGGCTGCAATGCCGAATCTGCTGTTAAGTGTAGATAATACACATAAGACCGTTGGAAGTATTGCACTTCCTGGAGACTGGACATGGCTTGATAAAGACACTGAGACTGTGATAAAGGCAGGCGGATCAGTGGTGGCAACCGCTGTATACGTTGGCGATGACAAGGAAAATTATGACAGCACAGAGCTTAAGATAACCATCTACAGAGCGGCATGTTCAGAAGGTGAGACTGTAAAGTATACACTAAAAGGAGAGAAGGCTCCGACCTGTACAAAGTCTGGAACTGGACATACAGAGTGTTCAATCTGCGGCGATGTCATGAGCACAGGTGTGTATGTAAAGGAACTTGGACATAAGTGGAATTCCGGCAGGGTGACAAGGAAACCTACATACACGGCGACAGGTGTGAAGACATTCACATGTACCGTGTGCAAAGCAACTAAAACCGGAAGTATTGCCAAACTTGCAACCACAGACATAAGCAAGAAGACAAGCAAGATCACTGTTTCCGGAATAGAAAACAAGATCTACAATGGAAAGGTACATACCCAGAAGTCTCTTGTTGTAAAGGCTGGTGCAAAGACACTTAGACTGAACAAGGATTACACTGTAACCTACAGCAAGAACAAAGCGGTGGGCAAGGCGAGTGTGATAATACGTGGTAAGAATGCATATTCAGGAAAGATAACAAAGACATTTACCATAGTAAAGGCTGCCAAGGGAAAGACATATACAGTTGGAAAATTCAAATACACTATAACCGGAGCCAAAGCTGATGGTACTGGAACAGTTGCAATTGCCGGTACAACGTACTCAAGGTCAGATAAGAAATTTGCTTCACTGACCATCGCAGACACTGTTGTTATAGGAGATGTTAGGTTTAAGATAACATCTGTAAGCGCAAATGCATTCAGCAGATATTCTATGCTGACAAGTGTTGTTATCGGAAAGAATGTGACAAGCATTGGTAGCAACGCATTTGTATCGTGCAAAAACCTTAAGAAGATGACGATAAAGTCAGCTAAGCTCAAGAGCATTGGCGCAAAAGCCTTCAGTGGAACGTACAGTAAAATTACATTTGCAGTACCTAGGAATAAGGCCAAAGCATACAAGAAACTGATAAAGAAGGGCAGTCCTTCTGCGAAAGCAATCTATAAATAACAAATATATAAATTGCCTGTAAAAACAAGACTTTCAGACCTCTTGTACATACAGCGTATTCGCCATTTTCGATACGCCACATGTATACAGAAGTCTGGAAGTCTTTTTATATGTCAAGGACAATAGCATATTTTCTCAGCCAGTGATCAATCTGAAGAAGATATGCCATCATCTGAGGTCCTGCCATGAGCTGGCCGAACCACGGCCTGCCGTAATCCTTTGGCGCGTTTATGAAGCTTTTCACATATTCTCTGTCGATGAGAGGCAGAAGAGGACTTTCCGGATCGCTTAGCACACAGAGAAGCCTCTTTGCAAGCTCCTGTTCATAATGAGGGTCATATGACTTTGGATATGGGCTTTTCTTTCTGTACATGATCTCGTGCGGTACATAATCCTTCATGGCCTCCCTGAGAAGCTTTTTCTCACAGCCTTCGGAATATTTGTACTCCCATGGAACGTTAAACACATAATCAAGTATTCGAGGATCTGCAAATGGAACTCTCGCCTCAAGTCCGCTTGCCATGCTTGTTCTGTCCATTCGGTCAAGCAATGTCTGCATGAACATCCTGATATTAAGATAAGATATCTGCCTGCGCCGCTTTTCTGTGTCGGATTCCCCCGGAAGAAGATTGATCTCGGATAAGAGAGAATTGTACAGTGATGACACATATCCCGGTATATCAAGACTATCTCTGAGGTCCGGCGACAGTACTGAGAGCCTTGGCGACAGATCCTTCATCCATGGAAATGTGTCTGAAGACAGCAGTTCATCCCTGTAAAACCAAGGGTAGCCTCCGAATATCTCATCTGCACATTCTCCGGTCAATACTACTTTGTATTCCTTTGCCACAAGTGAGCAGAAGTAGAGAAGGGAAGAATCCACATCCGCCATCGTCGGCATATCTCTGGATTCTACGGAAGTGTAGAGGTAATCTGCAAGGTCGCTATAACTGCATGTCAGATATGTGTGGTCTGAATCTATGTGCGAGACCATCATGTCGACGTATGGACGATCCTGCTCCGGCTGGAATGCATTTGATTTGAAATATTTGGAATTATCTTTGAAATCAAATGAGAAAGTGTGCAGCTTTTTCCCCTGCTCCCTGAGTTTTGCAGCGCATACACTACTGACTATTGACGAGTCGATCCCGCCTGAGAGAAATGTGCAAATAGGTACATCTGATACGATCTGTTTTTCTATACTGTCCTTAACAAGATATCGAACTTTTTCCACCGTGTCTTCATAGCTGTCCGTGTGAGGTGTGCTTGTGATGCGGTAGTATGTGAAGTCACTCATTCCATATGCTGAGAACTTCATAAAATGCCCCGGTTTCACTTCATCTATGTTCTTGAACACACCGCAGCCGGGAGTTTTGGACGGACCAATTCCAAACACTTCACACAGTCCATTTGCATCAATGACAGGTCGTATGCCCGGATAGCATAGTATCCCTTTTATCTCCGATGCAAATACCAGAGTCCTGTCGTCTGTCACTGAGTAATACAGTGGCTTGACACCGAAGTGGTCTCTGTACAGATATATTGTCTGGATATGCTCATCATATATTGCAAATGCAAATATACCGTTCAATCTATGTACGAAGTCTGGGCCATAATGCAGAAAGCAGTTGAGTATAACCTCTGTATCAGATGTTGTGTCAAATGTATATCCAAGGGCGAGCAACTCAGATTTCAGCTCCTTTGTGTTGTAGATCTCGCCGTTGTACACTATGTATACAGCATTTTCTCCGATTGTCTTTTTCATGGGCTGTTCGCCTCTTGCCACGTCACGTATGGACAGTCTGGTGTGGGCAAGCCCACAGTGGGATGACAGCACTGTATTCTGTGCATCCGGACCTCTGTGAGCAAGCGCCTTATTCATGTCGTTCAATATGTATGAGTATCGTTCATGTTCGGTATTGAAATCCCTGTTGAAGTTATAGAATCCTGCGATGGAACACATAAGTTTACCTCTTTTTGTGGTATCTATATATTATATTGGAGAGTTGATTTTATAGAACTTTTAGATGGTATGCGGTTGTAGTATGATTAAATAAAAGTTATAATCTAAACAAGATTTTTATATGAAGAACTGACATTGCGCTTGGAGAGAGGTTAATAATGTTAAAAGCAATAAGAAATGGAGGCGCGAATTTATGACATTGTTAATGAGGGATAATGAAAATAAGCTGTTGGGCAAATATATGCAACTGATTGATCAGGTAAAGAAACTAGATATAAATGATGCTGAGATTGCTGCTAAAATACTAGGAATCAAAGAACAGCAAATATATGAGATAAAAGATTACATAGCGGAACATCCTGAGATGGACGAAGAAGATCTTGCAGAACATATAGCATATTGGCTTGATCTGGACTGATAATTAGAAGATAAATGTATGTAAAGTAAAGTGCATGAATCGGTTTTTCATGCACTTTATTTTGTTATATCACACCACAGGTGTAATGCAGAATAAAGTATGCGTTGATATAATTGAATACACTGTCATGTTATGATTACTGTAACATTTGAGCTTGGAGTTTATAGAAGACATATCCTTAAGAAACAATACAGAAAGAGGAAATCTACCGTGAAAAAAACAATAATACAGACTAATAAAAAATACCTTCCAGGACTTTTAAACATTGCGGTTCCGATCATGCTGAGCAATCTGATATCGCAGCTTCAGATGCTTATAGACAGAATATTCTTAGGACACGTAAACAGCATGTACATGAGCGCACTCGGCAATGTGACTTCACCGATGTGGACAACCATGTCATTTTGTTTTTCCATAGTGACAGGAGCGTCCATACTGATAAGTCAGAGCGTTGGCGCAGGAGATACCGAACACATAGAAGAGTATTCAGGTGCCATGGTGAAATACAACAATATCATACCGATACTGTTATTTTTCTTCTGGACATTCTGCGCTGAATTTGTATTCAGACTCATGGGTGTGTCAGACGGCCTGATGCCGATGTGTCTTGATTATTCCAGGTATTATGCGCCCGTATTTCTGATAACAGGACTTGGTGGTGCATTCAGCGTCATACTCCAGACATCAAACTATACTAAACCACTTGTTGTATATGGAATATTAAGATCTGGTGTAAATATATTCCTTGACTGGGTCATGATATTTGGAAGATTCGGGCTCCCGGCCATGGGGATAAAGGGTGCAGCCATAGCGACGACAATAGCGGAGTACTCTGGACTTATATTTGCAGTGATATTCGTGGTATCAAGCAAGAAACTTAACACTAAACCATCAATGAAATGGGTGGTAAAGGCACATATAAAGCCGTATCTTTTGTCGGCAAAGCTGGGAGTGAACACAGCTCTTGAGGATTTTGCATGGAATCTTGGCAATCTGCTGCTTATAAGGATTCTTAACGCCATAAATGAGATGGCTGCCGGAATTTATTCCATCATATTCAGTGTTGAGGTTCTTGCGGTTGTCATCATTGGAGCGATAGGAAATGGTACAATGACACTAACGGGTGAGGCAAAAGGAAACAATGATCTGAGTAAATACAGGGGTGTATGTGTCTGTGCGTATGGCTTGTGTATAATAGTTGGAATCATCACACTCGGTGTCTGTCTTGCGTTTCCGCAGCAGATCATATCACTGTTCACCAACGACAAGAGCATAATTGCATCGTGTGGGATATATCTGATCTTTATCAGTATCAATCTGTTCGCCAAATCAGCAAACATAGTGGTTGGCAATGCGATCAGGGGCAGCGGCAACACGATATGGATGCTCATAACACAGCTGTTTGGAACGGTGTGGGTGGTTTCTGTGGCACTTTTGTTCGTGTTTGTCCTTAAGCTTGGAATCGCCGGAGTTTTCCTTGCGGTCATAGTGGACGAGATTGTGAGATCATTTATCAATCTGGGCAAATATCTGAGGATAGTGAAGAACTGGAAAAGCACAGAAAGTCTCATATGAAAGGGGATATATGATTTGATTTTAGAAACTAAGAGATTGATATTACGTCACTGGCAGGAGAGTGACGCAGATATATTATTTGAATATGCAAGTGATCCTGATGTGGGACCTATAGCGGGCTGGCCTGTGCATGAGAGCAGGGAGTACAGCCTTGATGTGATACGGAATGTATTTAATGGACCGGAGTGTTACGCAGTGTGTCTGAAGGACGGCGGTCTGGTTGTCGGAGCCATCGAATTACTGTTAAATGGAAGGACGGATATGACTGATCGCGATGACGAATGTGAGCTTGGATACTGGATAGGAAAGCCGCATTGGGGCAGCGAATATGCGCCGGAGGCCGCCAGAAGACTTATAGAACATGGCTTTGTTGATCTTGGAATGAGAACGATATGGTGCGGCTATTACGATGGCAATTCCAAGTCCCGCATAGTACAGGAAAAGCTTGGATTTGTGTTTCATCATACCTGTGATGAAGTGGATGTGCCTCTTTTGAATGAAGTCCGGATAGGACATACGAATATTCTGACGAGAAAACATTGGCTGTCTGGAAAGATGAAGAATGCACTGTATGATCCTGCAATTCAAAGGAGATGATAGATGGAATGAAGCTTTCTGTTTTGATGATAACACACCTGATGTGCTGGCTGTTGCTGCTGTATCAGATGGTGAGATTATTGGTATGGCTGGCGCGAGCGCTGACAGTGACGATTTCTGGCAGATTGGTATAAATGTTATTCAAGATGCTGAGGGAAGACATGTTGGAACAGCGTTGGTGTCTGAACTCACTATGGATATACTCAGATGTGGCAAAATTCCATATTATGGCACAGGAATGTCCTATATAGCCTCCCAGAGAGTAGCCGCGACGGCAGGTTATGATGTGTTCTGGTTTGAACTGCTGGCGGAGTAGCATATTCTAAAGTAGCATATTCTAAGTTTCCATATCGATTGATGATCGTTTTGATAGGCAAGTAAAAGAATCGTTGACACATCTTCATGTTAATGATAAAATATTCACATCTAAGGGTCGGAAATGACCCCCAAAAAGTCAAATGCTATGACGAGGAGGAGTACATGCATCCCCCGATCAACAGAGAGAAGATGGTGGTGAGAGTCTTCATCAGGAATGTGTGGAAGGTAGCCTTCGAGCAGTGAACTGAAAGGAAACGGTTATCAGATATATAGGTTTTCGAGTAGGCTTCAACGGTTTTCCCCGTTACAGGAATAAGATATTAATAATGATTACAGTGATAATTTATTATAGTATCTGATGAGTGCAGACATTTGTCTGAATTTAGGTGGTACCACGGATATGAACATATTCGCCCTAAGCGTAAAAATAGTTGCGCTTAGGGCTTTTTCTATGCATGGGGTGCATATATACATCCCGAGGCGTAAGTTTAGATTATCATGAACTTTACAGGAGGTATAAGATATGGAGATCAATGGAGCAAAGATGTTTGTAAAAGCGTTGCAGGAAGAGGGAGTAGACACTCTGTTCGCATACCCTGGTGGAACAGCGATAGACCTGTTTGATGCGTTGTATGATGCAGAAGGTATCGATATGATACTTCCAAGACACGAGCAGGCACTTGTTCATGCAGCAGATGGATATGCACGTTCAACAGGAAGAGTTGGAGTGTGCCTGGTAACAAGTGGCCCGGGTGCGACAAACCTTGTAACGGGAATTGCCACAGCCAACTACGACAGCGTGCCACTGGTATGCTTTACAGGACAGGTTCCAATGAACCTTATTGGAAATGATGCATTCCAGGAGGTTGATATAGTTGGAATTACAAGAAGCATATGCAAGTACGCAGTCACAGTACGAAAGAGAGAGGATCTTGCAAGAATCATTAAAAATGCTTTTTACATAGCAAGAACCGGAAAACCGGGACCTGTTGTTGTTGATATTCCTAAGGATATACAGCTTGCCATGGGAAGTGACGAGTATCCATCAGAGGTAAATATCAGAGGTTACAAGCCTTCAGAGGGTGTACATGTCGGACAGATCAAGAGAGCTCTTGCGGAGCTTAAGAATGCAAAGAAGCCTGTGTTCCTTTGTGGCGGTGGTGTAAATATCGCCCATGCAAGAAAAGAGATGCAGCAGCTTGCGGAGAAGACAGGTATTCCTGTAGTCACAACCATCATGGGAAAAGGTGCGATACCTACAGATCATCCACTGTATGTAGGTAACATCGGTATGCATGGTAACTTGGCATCCAACAAAGCTATCATGGAGAGTGATGTTCTCTTCTCCATCGGATGTAGATTCAATGATAGAATAACAGGTACAATAGATACATTTGCCAAGAATGCCAAGATCATACATGTTGATATAGATGCAGCGTCCATATCAAGGAACATAAAAGTTGATATACCTATAGTTGCAGATGCAAAGGTTGCAATATCCAAGATGCTTGAATATGCTGAGCCTCTTGATATCAAAGACTGGGTAGATGACATTATGAATGTCAAGGCTGAGTATCCTATCAACATGAACAGATATGATGGTGTGACTCCTGAGGCTATCATCAGAACCATAAACGATATGTACAGCAATCTCATCGTTACAACTGACGTTGGACAGAACCAGCTCTGGACAACACAGTACATTGATATAGACGAGAACAAACAGCTTCTCACATCCGGAGGCCTTGGAACCATGGGTTATGGATTTCCTGCTGCCATAGGCGCAAAGCTCGGCAACATGGATAAGGATGTAATATGCATCTCAGGAGACGGCGGAGTTCAGATGAACATTCAGGAGATGGCAACGGCAGTTGCGCTTGAGCTTCCTGTTACTCTCTGTATACTGAACAACGGCTACCTCGGCAATGTACGCCAGTGGCAGGAGCTGTTCTTCAATAAGAGATACAGCAGTACATGTCTCAGATACAGAAGAAGATGCAACAGAGACTGTCAGAATCCGGACAAGTGCTGTCCAAAGTATTCGCCTGACTTTGTAAAACTGGCAGAGAGCTACGATGCAAAGGGCATCAGAGTTACAAAGCCTGAGGAAATCAGGTCGGCATTTGAGACTGCCAGGGCAAATACAAATGGACCTACAGTGATAGAGTTCTTCATAGATCCTACGGCCAATGTATTTCCTATGGTTCCGGGTGGAAAATCACTGAATGACATGATACTTGACTGCTGATATTGATAAATTGATTTTATATCGGTAATAGAATGTACATATATAAATTTGTATATTATCCAAATGAAAGGGGTATATAGAATGAGCGTAAAGAAGAGATGGATATGCCTGTTCGTAGAAAACGAAGTAGGTGTTCTTGCAAGAATTTCAGGTTTGTTTTCAAGCAAATCATACAATATAGATACTATAACCGTTGGAGTAACCGAGGATGAGACAATATCCAGAATGACCATCGGTTTCACCAGTGATGACAGGACATTTGAGCAGGTGAAAAAGCAGCTCAACAGAAGTGTCGAGGTTATCAAGGTAGTTGACTACACTGATATAGCCATTCACAACAACGAGATCTTATATGTCAAGGTCAACAGCTGTTCAAATGAGGATAAAGATGAAGTGTTCAGAATTGCAAATGCATTTGGATACAAGATCACTGACTACAATAAGAAATCCGTGCTTGTTGAGTGTGTTCAGACTGATGCAAAGAATGACAATGCAATAAAACTGTTCAAAGAGAGTTTTCCTATGTTGCCGATAATTTTTCCGTCCACCTCTACAGAGGCGTGATTAACACGCTGTATCACAAATTTCATATTACATTATTTTCCTTTCACACTCCAAAACATATCAGGCATTGTTCTCTATGATACGGATTTATCTGTCTTCATCTATTTTTTTACCTGCAATATAT
>OLGZ01001845.1_pt1 | contig 11049 bp, 6 predicted proteins | sample 1605981 | NCBI WGS metagenome assembly OLGZ01 (sample SAMN03283291) | human gut metagenome | biome: human-associated habitat; material: feces | host: Homo sapiens | place: Peru | collected 2012 | reverse complement strand
GGAAGCGCGGGTCACGTTCCGGATGTCGTCGCCGGAGACGGTGATGGAGCCGCTGTTGACATCATAAAATCGCATGAGCAGGTTGATGAGGGTGGTCTTGCCGCAGCCGGTGGGGCCGACGATGGCGATGCGCTGGCCGGGCTTGACGTCCAGATCCAGACCCTCGATGAGGGGGCGGTCCGGCAGGTAGCGGAAGGAGACATCCTTCAGCTCCACATGGCCGTCCGGCTGCAGCACCCTGGCGTGTTCGGCTTCGGGCACCTGGTCGTCGGCGTCCAGCAGCTCAAAGACGCGGGCCGCGCAGGCCAGTGCGTTCTGCAGCTCGGTGACGACGCCGGAGATCTCATTGAAGGGCTTGGTGTACTGGTTGGCGTAGTTGAGGAAGATGCTCAGCTGACCGATGGTGATGCCGCCCGCCACAGCATAGATCGCACCCACCAGACCGACGCCTGCATAGACGATGTTGTTGACGAAGCGGGTGGCGGGGTTGGTCATGCTGGAGAAGAAGATGGCCTTCAGGCTGACATCCTGCAGCCGCGTGTTCACCTCGTCAAAGGAGGCAAGGCTCTCGGCCTCGTGGCCGAAGGCCTGCACGACCTTCTGGCCTTCGATCATCTCATTGACCAGAGCGGTCTGCTCACCGCGCACGGTGCTCTGCCCCTGAAAATACTTGTAGCTGCGCTTGGCCAGAAAGCTGGCCACCACCAGGCTCAGCGGGGTGATGCAGACGACCACCAGCGTGATGGGGACATTCTCCCACAGCATGAACAGCAGGGTGCCGAAGATGGTCAGCAGGCCGGAGAACAGCTGGGTGAAGCCCATCAGCAGGCCGTCGGCGAAGGTGTCCACATCGGCGATCATCCGGCTGACGATGTCGCCGGAGGGGTGGCTGTCGAGGTAGGAGAGGGGGAGGGTCTGGATCTTCCGCAGGGCGGCATTGCGCAGGTCGCGGCTGACGGAGAAGGTGATGCGATTGTTGCAGACGCTCAGCAGCCACTGCGCAAAGGCTGCGAGGATGGCTACGGCCACGATCTGCACGATGATCTGCATCACGCCGACAAAGTCCACGCGGCCCTTGCCGAGCATCAGGTCGATGGCGCTGCCGCAGAGGATGGGGATATACAGCTGGGCGGCCACGCTCACGGCGGCCACGATGAGGCTGCATCCCACGAAAAAGCGGTAGGGGCGGATCTTTTCCAGCACCCGGCGGAGTGTTGCCTTGCGCTGTTCCGGGGTCAAGCTGCTCTTTGCTTTTGCACTCATTTCTGCGCATCCCCTTTCTTGAACTGGCTGGCGTAGATCTCCTCATAGACCGGGCAGGAGGCCAGCAGGTCGGCGTGTTTGCCGAGGCCGACGAGTTTGCCGTCGTCCAGAACGAGGATCTGGTCGGCGTGCTGCAGGCTGGCGGCGCGCTGGCTGACGATGAAGACGGTCAGGCTGCCGGGCAGAGCTGCCAGCGCCTTGCGCAGGGCGGCGTCGGTGGCGTAGTCCAGAGCGCTGGCACTGTCGTCCAGAATGAGGATGTCGGGCTTGCCCACCAGTGCGCGGGCAATGGTCAGGCGCTGCTTCTGGCCGCCGGAGAGGTTCCGGCCGCCCTGCTCCACCGGCTCGTCCAGCCCAAGGGGCTTCGTCCTGACGAATTCCGCAGCCTGCGCCGTTTCCAGTGCGGCCCACAGGTCGGCATCCGAGGCGTTCTTGTTGCCCCAGAGCAGGTTCGAGCGGATGGTGCCGCCGAAGAGCTGCGCTTTCTGCATGACGACGCTGACGCTGCCGCGCAGAACGTCCCGCGGGTATGCCTGCGCCGGACGGCCCAGGATCTCAACCGAACCCTCGGTGGCATCGTAGAAGCGGGGGATGAGGTTGATGAGGCTGGATTTGCCGCTGCCCGTGCCGCCGATGACGCCGATGGTCTGGCCGCGTTTGGCTGTGAAGCTGATGTCCGACAGGCTGGGGGCACCGGCACCGGCGTAGGTCAGGCTGACATGGTCGAACCGGACGGCGTCGTCGGCCTTGCTTGCCTCCACGGCATCCGGAAGGGCAGCGGGGAACGCCATCCCCGGTTCCGTGTCCAGCACGGCCTGCACACGGCTGGCGCAGGCCAGCGCCTTGCTGATCTGCACGATGAGGTTGGCCAGCTTGACCAGCTCGACCAGAATCTGGTTCATGTAGTTGACCAGCGCGATGACATCGCCGGCTGCCATGCCGCCGATGTTGATCTCGATGCTGCCCACATACAGCAGAGCCACGATGGCCAGGTTGATGATCACGTAGGTCAGCGGGCTCATCAGGGAGGAGAGATGGCCGACGTGGAGCTGCATTTTGGTCAGCAGGTCGTTGGCAGACTCGAAGCGGTCGATCTCGCTCTTCTCCTTGTCGAAGGCGCGGACGACGCGAACGCCGGTCAGGTTCTCGCGGGTCAGGCCCAGCACCCGGTCCAGACGGGTCTGGGCGGTCTTATACAGCGGGTTGGTCAGGACCATGATGCCGAAGACCACGATGGACAGCAGCGGGATGGCCACCACGAAGATCCATGCGGCCCGCGCATTGACCGTGAAGGCCATGACCATGGCACCGACCACCACGAACGGGCTGCGCAGGAACAGGCGGAGGAAGAGGTTCAGGCCGCTCTGCACCTGATTGATGTCGCTGGTCATGCGGGTGATGAGGGTGCTGGTGCCCAGCGTATCCATCTCGGTGAAGCCGAGCTTCTGGATGTGCTCAAACAGCGCATGGCGCAGCGAGGTGGAGTAGCCCACAGCGGCCTTGGCGGAGAAATACTGGGCCGTCAGGCTGCAGGTCAGGCCGATGACGGCGAGCAGCAGCAGGATGCCGCACCGCGCAAGGATATACTGCAGGTCGTGCGCCGCAATGCCGACGTTGACGATGTCTGCCATGACCAGAGGGACAAACAGGTCGAACGTGGCTTCCAGCATCTTGAACAGCGGCGCGAGGACGGCCTCGCGCTTGTAGCCGTTCAGGTGGGTAAGCATTTTGTTCAAGGCGAAAGACTCCTTTTCTGAAATGTAAATCGGGGGAAACTTTCCCATCGCATATTATAATACAACCGGAGTCGGAATGCTATTGTTTTGCGGAAAAATGCGGTGCGTCTTCCCCATTGTGAAACTTGGGAAATCCTGCTATAATAAATTATTATGACGGATGGAAAAAGAAGGGTGATGCAAATGGCATACGAGAAAAGCGCACGGCGGTTCCGCCCGGTGGGCAGCCGGAAGAAAAAGGCCGCCCCCCAATACAGCCCGGCGGGCACGGGCTGCCCGGTGGTGGAGCAGGCCGTGGAGCGGCTCTACCGGGAGCAGAACGAGACGCATTTCTGGAACCTGATGAACGCCCTGAACTATGCACTGGAGCTGAAAACGCGGGTGCTGGTGCCGCTGGATGCCGCAGCCGACCCGCAGAGCGGCCCGGCTCCGTGGGCTACTATGCCTATCCCGGCGGAAAAGGCAGAAGGGCTGGACCCCTGGCTGCTCCACACCCGGAAGGAGCGCAGCTACCTGCCTCTGTTCACGTCGGTGAAGACGGCGGAAGCCGAGCGCGCCACGGCCACCCGGCCCATGGCCGAGCGCGGGATGCGGGAGGCCATGGAATATGCCCTGAACACCGACGGCATCGACGGTGTAGTCATCGACCCGTGGACCAATTCCGCTACGCTGGATGGCTCCATCCTGAACGGGCTGCTCAAGTCGGAGCGGGGCAGCGAAGGCCCCGGTCTGGAAGAACTGGATGCGGGCTACGATGCCGCGCGGCAGGGCAGCTGGGCCGAGGCGGTGCAGCACTATGAAAAAGCCGTCGAGGCGGGCAGCGCCGAAGCGCTGGCGCTGTTGGGCGACTGCCTGTATCAGGGCCGGGGTGCCCGGCGCAGCAAGGTACAGGCCCGGCGGATGTGGAAAAAAGCCGCCGAGGCCGGGGAAGTGCAGGCCATGATCGCCCTTGGCGATGACGCAGCGGCCTCCGGGCAGGAAGCCGCCGCCGCGCTGCAATACTACCGCCGCGCCCAGAGTGCCGCCCGTGGGATGCCGGATGTCTCCTATACGCCGCAGATCCGGCTCCGCATCGCCCAGTGCGAAACGCGGTATGTCTCCCGCAAAAAGGCGCTGATGGAGCTGGCGGAGGCCGAGCAGGGCTTCTGCATCCAGCTGGAAGAGGGGGCACCGGACGCGGAGATCTGGCTGGACGAGACCCGGAAGACCGTGGCGGAGCTGATGAACGAAGGGCTGGAGAACCGATGAAATCGGCAGGAACACAAATTCTTTACATTTGTTCTATGAAATCGTCATAGGAAATCGGTAAGATGATCCTGGAAAAAATCTGTGCTGCAAGAAAAGAGGACAAGCACTATGAGCAACGTGATCGGAATCGACCTTGGAACGACCAACTCCTGTGTGGCAGTGGTCGAGGGCGGCAAGCCCGTGGTCATCGCCAATGCCGAGGGCGAACGCACCACCCCCAGCGTGGTCGCCTTTACCAGAGACGGTGAGCGTCTGGTGGGCGGTGCGGCCAAGCGCCAGATTGCGACCAACTCCGGCCGCACCATCTCCAGCATCAAGCGCTACATGGGTTCCGACCACCGGGTCCACATCGACGGCAAAGATCTGACCCCGCAGGAGATCAGCGCCATGATCCTGACGAAGATCCGCCGCGACGCTGAGAGCTACCTCGGCGAGCCGGTGACCGAGGCCGTCATCACGGTGCCTGCCTATTTTGACGACAGCCAGCGCAAGGCCACGCAGGATGCAGGCCGCATCGCGGGGCTGAACGTTCTGCGCATCATCAACGAGCCTACGGCCGCAGCGGTGGCCTACGGCCTGGACAACGAAGCACCGCAGAAGATTTTGGTCTATGACCTGGGCGGCGGCACCTTCGATGTCTCCATCATCGAGATCGAGGACGGCACCTTCACGGTGCTGGCCACCGGCGGCGATACCCATCTGGGCGGCGATGATTTCGACGAGCGGATCGTGGAGTATGCGGTGGCGGAGTTCAAGAAATCCGACCGCATTGACCTGAGCCGCGACCCCGCCGCCATGGGCCGGCTGAAAGAGGAGGCCGAAAAGGCCAAAAAGGAGCTGTCCAGCGCGCTGAGCGCACAGCTGAACCTGCCCTTCATTGCGGTGGGCAAAGACGGCCCCCACCATCTGGACCTGACGCTCACCCGCCCGCAGTTCGAGATGATGACCGGCGACCTGCTGGCCCGCACTGTGCAGCCGGTGCAGAATGCCCTGCGGGATGCGGGCATCGCCGCCAGCCAGCTGGGCAAGGTGCTTCTGGTGGGCGGCAGCACCCGGATGCCGGCCGTGGAACGTCAGGTCAAAGAGCTGCTGGGCTGCGAGCCCAGCCACAGCCTGAACCCGGACGAGTGCGTCGCCATGGGTGCAGCGGTCCAGGGCGCTCTGCTGCAGGGCGGCGGCAAGCTGGCCGGTGCTTCCGGTGCCGCTGCGCAGGGGCTGGTGCTGATGGACGTCACCCCGCTGACCTTGTCCATTGAGACGCTGGGCGGCGTGGCGACCCCGCTCATCACCCGCAACAGCATGATCCCCACCCGGAAGAGCCAGATCTTCACGACGGCGCGCCCGATGCAGACCAGCGTGGAAATCAACGTCCTGCAGGGAGAGCGCCACTTTGCGCGGGACAACAAGAGCCTGGGCAAGTTCAAGCTGAACGGCATCCGTGCCAGCTTCTCGTCCAAACCGCAGATCGAAGTGACCTTTGACATCGACGTCAACGGCGTCGTGAAGGTCTCCGCCAAAGACCTCGGAACCGGGCGGGAGCAGAACATCACCATCACCGGCAGCACGAACCTGTCGGAACACGAGATCCAGCGCGCCATGGCGGATGCCGCCGCGTATGAGGCCGAGGACAGCCGCCGGAAAGAGCGGCTGGAACTCCACAATCAGGCTGAAGTGCTGGCCTACAAGGTGGATGAGGCCCTGTCCAAGTGCAAAAAGGAGCTGGACAAGGACGAGAAGAACCGCATCAAGGCCGATGTGGCCAACCTCCGCCGCTGCCTGCGGAAGGACAAACCCGAAAAGATGAACGAGACCGAGGAAGCAAACCTCCGGCAGGCCAAAGAGCAGCTGGAAGCTTCGGCCAACCACCTGATGATGCTCTACACGAGCGAAGAACAGGAAGAACAATAAGAAGGTAAACAAAAAATCTCCGCGCAGCTGCGCGGAGATTTTTTTGTCGGCAGGGCCGGAACAGAGGGTGGAAAAACGGACATGTTTACACGATCAGCTCCACCGTGCTCCCCCCGCTGCGGGCCTTTTTGACGAGGACCTGATGGTCGATGCGGTCTTTGAGGGCGGCGACGTGGGAGATGATGCCCACGAGCCGGTCGCCTTCGGTCAGGCCGGAGAGGACCCGGATGGCCTGTTCCAGACTTTCGTCGTCGAGGGAGCCGAAGCCCTCGTCGAGGAAGAGGGTGTCCAGCCGGATGCCGCCGGCCGTGCTCTGGACTTCGTCCGAGAGGCCCAGCGCCAGCGCCAGCGAGGCCTTGAAGCTCTCGCCGCCGGAAAGGGTCTTCACGCTGCGGCGGGTGCCGTTGTAGTGGTCGATGACGCCGAGGTCCAAGCCGGACTGGCTGCGCTGGTTCTCGGCCCCGACCCGCTCCAGCTCGTACTGCCCGGCGGTCATCTGCATCAGGCGGGTGTTGGCGTGGACGAGGATGCGGTCGAGATAGTGCATCTGGATGTAGGCTTCCAGTTTGATCTTCTGCTTGCTGCTCAGGGTGCCGCCCGCTGTGGAGGCCAGCGCGTTGACCCACTGCCAGCGGGTCTCCAGCGCCTGCCGGGCCGCAGCCAGGCGGCGGTAGTCGGCGGCGGCGCGGCGGTTGGGCACCAGTTGGGCCGTCAGGGCCTTTTCCTGCTCGGCGGCCTGCTGGCGGGCCGTTTGCAGCGCAGTGAGCCGGGTGCGCAAAGCGTCGAGGTCTGCGGCCCCGGTCTCCGGGGCCTGCTGGTCTTGCAGGGCCTGCACGGCAGCTTCGGCGGCAGCGACGGCGTTTTCCGCAGCGCGGCGGGCAGCTTCGGCCTGCTCCATGCCGGTGCGCAGGGCAGTGCGCTGGGCCGTCAGGTCGGCGACCGTCTGCTGGGCCTCGGCGCGGCTGGCCGGTGCGCTCTGCCGGGCTTCGGTGATCTGCTGTTCCAGCGCCGCAGCCGTGGCTTCGCGGGCAGCGGCAGTCTGTTCGGCAGAGGCCGCTGCTGCTTCCAGCGCAGTGCGCTGGGCCGTTTTGGTCTTGCGGGTGGTATCCAGCCGGGTGCGGCGGGCACAGTCGGCGGCGGCCTTTTGCCGGGCTGTGCGGTTCTCGGCCTGTGCGGTCTGGAGCGCGGCAGTCTCCTCGGCAAGGGCCGTTTTCAGCAGGGCCACGGTCAGAGCGACCGGCCCCTCCGGCGAGGTGAAGCGTTCGGGCAGAAGGCTTTCGGCGTCCCGGCGGAGGGTGGCTTTGCCCTCCCGCTGGGCGGCGAGGGCTTCGCGGGCTGCGGCCGCGCGGTCCTGCGCTTCGCGGTCTGCTGCTTCGGCCGCCTGCTTGGCGGCGGTCACCTGCGCCTGGGTGGGGGCGGTGTGAGGCAGCGCTGCTTTGGCCGGGTGGTGGACACTGCCGCAGACGGGGCAGGGGGTGCCTTCGGCAAGGCCCTGCGCCAGAAGTCCGGCCTGTGCGTCCAGAAACGCCCGCTCGCAGGCGTCCCGTTCCGCGTGGGCGGCTTCCTGCGCGGCGGCTGCGGTGCGGTAGGCGTCCTGTGCCTGTCGGGCTGCGTGGGTGCGGCGCTGGTCTTCGGTCAGGCTCTGGGCCAGCGCGGTGAGGGCGGTCTCCCGGCGGGTGAGCTGATCGGCCTGAGCGGTCAGGGCCACGTTCCGGGTCTCCGGGTCGCCGAGGGCGGCCGCTTCGGCGTCCAGCGCGGCGAGTTCCGTATCCAGCGCGGTCAGCTGGGCCCGCGCCTTGCGGGCTTTGGCCTGTTCCAGGTCGGCCTCGCTGCGGGCGGCGGTCTGTGCGCGGCAGAGCTTGTCCAGTGCGTCGCAGGCGTCAAGGCCCGCTCTGGCCCGCTCCAGCTGGGTGGTCAGAGCGTCCAGTGCGGCGGCATCGCCGGCATGGCGGGCCGCATCGGCGCGGGCCGCGTCCCGGCGGGGGAGCAGGGCGGCAAGCTCGGCCTGCTTTTCGACCCGCTGGCGGCGGAGGGTTTCGGCCTGCTCGGCCCGGCCCAGCGTCTGCTGCAAAGCGTCCAGCTGCGTCTGCGCGGCGGTGTGGGCGGCGGCAGCAGCGGAGAGCTCCGCTTCCTGCCGGGTAAGGAGCCCGTCCAGAAGGGCGGTGACTTCCTCGGCGGGACGCTGCGCCGAAAGCCCGCCCAGCGCTTCGGCGTCGGGGTCGGTCTCCGGATAGCGGATGCCGGAGAGCACCGCGTCCAGCTGGACGTTCTGAGCCGTGCGCTGGGCCGTGAGGCGGGCGTTCTCCTCTTGCAGTGCGTCCTGCAATTTCTGGTAGCGCTGGGTGCGGAACAGTTTGCGGAAGATCTTGCTCCGCTCCTCGGTCGTGGCGTTGAGCAGACGGGTGAACTGCCCCTGCGCGATCATGGCGATCTGGCAGAACTGGTCGTAGTCCAGCCCGATGAGGGCGGTGACGGCGGCGGTGACATCCTTCGACCGGGTCACGGGCGGGCGTCCGTCCGGGTAGGTGAGGACGGCGTCCGCCTTTTCGGTGGTCGTGCCCTCGCCCCGCGCTTTGGGGCGGAGGTAGTCCGGGTTGCGGCGGACGGTGTACCGCTGGCCGCGCACCTCAAATTCCAGCTCGACAAAGGTGGGGGTGCCGGGGTCAGCGTACTTGCTGCGCAGCATGGCACCGTCCCGCACACCGCCGCTGGAATGGTCGTACAGGGCATAGGTGATGGCATCGAAAAGGGTGGTCTTGCCCGCGCCGGTGTCGCCGGTGACGAGATACAGGCCGCCTTTGCCCAGGCGCTCCAGCTCCAGCGTGACGGCGCTGGCGTATGGCCCGAAGGCCGAGAGGGTCAGCTTCAGGGGTCTCATGCGTCCTCCTCCTTCCAGAGCGTTTCAATGAGCTGCTGGCAGAATGCAGCCTGCTCGGCGCTCAGGGGCTGATTGTTTTGCAGCGCATAAAAGGCCGCGAAGTGTTCCAGCGGCGTTTTCTGCTCGGTCTGGGCCGGGGCGTCGAGGTCGGCCTGGGTGCGGGTGCGGAGGTTGTCGTAGTCCAGCCGCATCAGGTTCGGATAGATGACCCGCAGCCGGGCCAGCGCATCGGGCACATCCTGCTCGTCGGTCAGGGTGATGTGCAGATAGTCGTCGGTGGCCGTGCCCGCATAGCTGCGGCGGTCGGTCAGCTCCATGTAGCTGCCGCGCAGCTCCCGCAGGTCGTGCTTCGGGGTCAGCGGCGCGGTGGAAAGCGTGACCTCTCCCTTCGGCCCCAGCTCCACAAACGTCGCGCTCTTGTGCTGGTGTGCCTCCGAGAAGGAATACTTTAGCGGGGTGCCGCAATAGCGCAGGGTATCGCGGCCCACCTTCTGGGGGCTGTGCAGGTGGCCGAGGGCCACATAGTCGAAGCCGTCAAAGAGGGCGGCATCCACACAGTCCAGCCCGCCCACCGATGGCTCCTCGCTCTCGCAGGCGGCGGCACCGGCCACGAACTGGTGGGCCACCAGCACGCTGCGGCGGGCCGGGTCGGGGGCGCAGCGGCGCAGCACACAGCCCAGGGCGTCGCTGTAACTCTCGATGGGCTCGTCCGGGTAGATGGGACGCACCATGGCGGGTTTCAGGAAGGGCAGTAAGTAAATATCCACCGGGCCGTATGCGTCGGTGAGGGGGATGGGGGCCGGGGCCCCTTCGAACACCGGGCTGACGTAGACCTGGCACCCCGCCAGCAGATGGGCACCGAACGCGACCCGTTCGGCGGAGTCGTGGTTGCCGCTGATGGCGAAGACCGGCAGCTTCCGGTCGGCCAGTTCGGTGAGGAACCAGTCCAGCAGACGGACGGCTTCGGCAGGGGGCACAGGCTTGTCGTAGAGGTCGCCCGCCAGCAGAACAGCATCCACGGGGCGGGTGTCGAGGAGCGATAAGATTTCCTCCAGAATATACCGCTGGTCGTCCAGCATGGAGAACTCGCAGACCCGCTTGCCGAGGTGCAGGTCGGAGAGGTGAAGAAAACGCATGGGAGCACCGCCTTTCAGTTGAATGGTTCTATTATAACATGAAGAAGAAGCGAGCAGAAGAGGAAACTCCTTCTGTCTGCTCGCTTCGCTCACATCCACCTCCCTCTGAGAGGGAGGCTGTCTGGCCCCCTCACCGAGGGGGCTGCCGCCGAAGGCGGCTGGGGGAGCTAGAACATCTTCTCCCAGGTGGCTTTGCCGACTGCGCCGTCGGCAGTGAGGCCGTTGCGGCGCTGGTAGCGCTCCACGGCGGCTGCGGTGGAAGCACCGTATTTGCCGTCGGTGGAGAGCTTTTCACCCAGCGCGTTCAGCTTCTGCTGCACCAGCCGGACCGTGCCGCCGGAACTGCCCTGCCGCAGCACGATGCCGGGGTAGGGGACGTTCAGGCCGTGTTTGGCGGTGTACTTGGCGTAGAGCACGTTCCAGGTGTTCGCGCCCACCTTGCCGTCCACATTCATGTCGTTTTTGAGCTGGAACTCCTTCACCGCGTTCACGCTCTTGGTGCCGAACCGCCCGTCCGTGGTCAGCTCGTGATACCAGGTGCAGGTGTCGCGCAGGCCGTTGAGCCAGGTCTGCACCAGTGCTACGTCGGGGCCGGTGGAGCCGCGCTGGATGAGGGAATAATAGGCCGGAATTGCCATGGTCAAACTCACACTCCTTCCACCAGGAGCTTATGCGGCGGAAGGTGGAAGTGTTCGTGGGAACCTTTGTCAGATCCAGCAGGCAATACCCGACGGCCAGGGCCTCTCCTGCCGGGAAGATGTCATCCCAGCAGGATGACATCTTCCCGGCGGGCGGTGTGCTTCTGCCACCACTCCACGCATTTGAACCGCAGGAGATACCGCCCGCAGACGAGGTCGTTCTCGGCGGGGGCGGCGTAGCC
>OLGZ01001844.1_pt1 | contig 11052 bp, 7 predicted proteins | sample 1605981 | NCBI WGS metagenome assembly OLGZ01 (sample SAMN03283291) | human gut metagenome | biome: human-associated habitat; material: feces | host: Homo sapiens | place: Peru | collected 2012 | reverse complement strand
TATGACGACTACAACACTTCTGCCCTGTCAGACTTATTGCCATCCGAGTATACTACATATCCACTTATCTTCATGGAATCATCACCAGAAAATCCAAATGAGGTATGTATATATATATCAGAATCTGCACTTGCCTTTATGCTGTTAGACTTCTTCTCCATATCATCCTGGCTGTTATTTACAAATGACTCTATATTCCATTTTACAAGTTCTGAATACACTTTCTGGGCCTTTTCATTTCCTGCATATCTCAGCTGTCCTAGATATGTCATAGTTGTCTCATTTGATGCATTTTTATTTGCACCTATATATGCCAGTTTCGCTTTTACTATCTTATCTGATACGTTTGCCTTACTTACCTTCTCATAATATTCTATTGCATTTTTATAATTCTTATCCTTATACTCCTGTCCGGCTAATGCAATATAACACTTATCTTTTTCATCTACACATTTCTTATAATCAGGATCTACCTTTTCATAACTCTTAAGTGCATTCTTATAATCTTTTTCCTTATAGTATTCACCGGCCTTGAGATATACGCACTCACTCGCCCTTGTCTTATAATCATCATACTCAGACTTTGTGTACATGTCATAGGCATCATCATATTTGCCTGCCTTTAAAAATTCTGAGCCCTTATTATAGTAGCACTGTGCAAGAAGTGTTTTGACATCGTTATAATCTTCTATGGTTGAGAGAATGTCTATGGCTCCATCATAATCCTTTGAACCTATAAGTGACTGAGCTTTCTTATATGTACACTCTATAACCTTATCAGATGAATCCTTGTATGAACCCGCGTTCTTGAATGCATCTATAGCTGAGTCATACGAAGCTGCATTCATCTGATCCATTCCGGCATTATAATAACACTGGTCAGCCTTATCAAATGCGTCTGAACTGGTTATTTCATCTGCTTTGTCGCTTGCTGAGTCTCCCAGATCTTCTGCTGCCTTCATACTGTTTCCAGATTTTTTATAATATTCTGCAGCCTCAAGATTTCTTCCTTCTTTCTCCAGATCTGCAGCATATCTATAGTAAGCTTCTCCATTTCCTTTGCTATATGAATCCTTAAACTTACCAAGATCCTTGTATATCGTGACAGCTTCTTCGACTTTTCCCTGTGTCATCAGATCTTCTGCCTCATTATACTTTCTGAACTTTGGAACATATATTATAGAAAGAACAGCGATCGCAATGACAACAACTATAGGTATAACGATCAATGCCGCTTTTGTGCCCTTGCTCATGCCCTTTTTCTCGCCTTTTTTTCTTATCATCACATCAGAGTCATCCGGAATCACCTTTGAAGCGCCCGTACCTGGCATCTGCTGCATCTGTGGGTTTGACTGTTCCGGCATCTGCTGCATCTGTGGGTTTGACTGTCCCGGCATCTGCTGCATCTGTGGATTGACTTGTTTCTGCTGAGTTGATGTGAGAACCGTGGTTCCTTCCTCTTCTTCCTGAACCGGATTTATCATAGGAAACTCTTTTCCACATACAGGACATTTTTTAATATTCTCTCCCAGTTCACATCCACAATTATCACAATACATAAATATCTCCTCCATTAAGCATGCATATATGTAATCATGCATATATGCACTGTATTAACATAATATCCTCATAATCTCAGCAAAGACCACATGTTCCTTACAACTCCCTGTATCTGCATAACTATGAGTTTGTCTTAAATATAAATTCCTCATTTGAAAGTCGTATCACACTGTTGTCAGGTATAGGAACATCCACATTACTATATACCTGTGTTCCATTAAGGTAAGTATGGTTTGTTGAATTATTGTCCCTGAGATAATTAATTCCATTGATACTCGTTATATAGGCATGTCTTCTACTTATAGATTTGTTGCCCGTAACTTTATAATCAACTCCCTGGTCAGCCTTACCTATACAAAATACCTGTTTGGTGATCTGAACCATCTCACCGGTATTTCTTCTCATAAGTGTAGGTGTATGACCACTGACTAAAGTTCTGTTATTAAACAATGTCGTAGGCGGCTCTTCATCAGTCTGTTCACTGAGTCTCTTTGCCTCTTCTGCCTGTCTTCTGGCAAGGTCCGCCTGTCTTCTAGCTTCCTCTTCATTCTTTCTTGCGGCAAATTCAGCCTGCATTCTGGCTTCTTCCGCATGCATTTCCTGCTCTCTGGCACGCCTTATCTCATCAGCATACTGTGAAGAAGCTTTCTCAGCTCTCTGTCGCTCTTTCATAACTGACTCAAGCATCTTCTGGATTCTAGCCTTCTCCATGTCATCAAAACTACTCGAATCTCCAGGTACATTTTCTCCATCCTGCACAGCAAGGACTGCAGTTCTTTCATAATCTCTGGCTTCCGCATCAACTTTCTGTCTCCATATCTCTGCCTCAACTCTCGCTGCCTCAGCCTTCATCCTATTATCTTCTGCCTGTCTAGCAAGATTTGCCTGATATTTTGCCTCTTGTATCTGCTTCTTAGCTTCATTTTCAGCATTTATTCTGGCCTCCTCAGCTTTCTTTGCTGCCTCTTCTGCCTTCTGGATAGCCATCTCTTTACTATTGACATCTTTATTCTCTTTCAGGACTTCACTTCTTCCCTTTTCACCCTGAATCACAAGCAGCTGACTTGATGCCCTGAGTTCAGATACAAACTCATTAAAATGAAACGCATCAAATTCTCTATGATCGTTAAAATAATCAACTATCTGATTTGCACATTCTATGGCTGGTGTATGAGCAAATACAAATCCAGACAATAGTGCTTTTATAAATTCTCCAATATTTCTCGGTTCAAATCTTGTATCAAGAGGAAGATATAAGAGCTGAACACTGAAATCACTCAACCTTACGAACATATAGTTGCTATCCCAGACAACCTTATCAAATACAAGTCCATTCTGTATTATTGACACCAACTGCTTGCTTATGCTGAATATATATTCTATAAGCTCATCGCGGAATATAGGTTTCTGCATTATCTGCTGAAAACTCATATCTCCATCTATCGAAAATTCCAATTTTCTTTCACCCTTTACAAATATCTCTCTGCACATACTTGTATTTCCAGCAAATGGAACATTAAAAGCGTTGAGTTCATACTTGTTAATAGGTGTCACCTGATCCAGTTTATATTCTATTTTCTTATATTCTTTTAATGCCTGAGTCATATCCTACCTCCCACAAAATTAGCCACTAACACTTTTACAGTATACCAAAATGAAAATGCATATTCAAGATTTTGTATCGTCAAGCACCGCTTGATGATCTGCGCGCACATCAGTGCGCTTCCTCTCTTCACAAGAAATCATCCCACACACGTGGTTCATCCTTGTGAAAAAATAAAAACCTTGCTATCAAATGATAACAAGGTTTAAATCAGAGGTGCGAGCCGGATTTGAACCGGCGATGACGGTGTTGCAGACCGGGGCCTTACCACTTGGCTATCGCACCATATTATATTGTATGAGAAAATCAGTCATATATGCTGATTTTTCTCAAGCTCCCCGAGTAGGGCTCGAACCTACAACCCCTCGGTTAACAGCCGAGTGCTCTACCATTGAGCTATCGAGGAATAACGTCTAAAAGCATCTCCTATAAAGGAAACGCAGAAGGAGGGATTTGAACCCTCGCACCGCGTAAACGGTCTACACCCTTAGCAGGGGCGCCTCTTCAGCCACTTGAGTACTTCTGCAAAATGCCTAAATAAAAATCTCCTACCAAAGAGTATTTAATTTTTGACGCTTGTTTATAATATCAAATTTTCATATCAATGTCAACTACTTTTTTCTGCAAAAATAATGGGTATACAGAAATTTCTGCATACCCACTATTTTTATCTTTCATATACTAAATTTAATAGTATCTTGATATCCATGTATATGTATACCATGTCTTAGCTGCACTGTACTGCTTATTACCTATCTTTACAACAGGTATTACAAACACACCAAAATCTTTTTGTGGCTTAAGACCTGTAATGGTGAAAGATGTGGTTGATGCACTGAGTGTCTTCTTTGACCAATTACCACTGTCTTTAACTCCAGTATCCTTGCTGACATAGATGATATACTTTGTAGCATTTGCAACCTTTGGCCATGTAACCTTTGCTGTTGAACTACCTGTTTGTTTAATATCTACAGATGCTTCTGGAATTATAGTATTCATAGCTGACCACTTACTATAGCATACAGCCTTATCATTCTTTATATAAGATCTTACCCTTACCTTGAAACCTTTGTTCTTTATAACTGCATTTACTCTTGAGTTAGTGATGCTTATATATTTTGAAGTACATGATCCTGATGAAAGTTTCTTCTTTCCATCAACTGTGTATACCTCTACCTGATATCCAGCCGGATATGTATAGTCATTAGGATTTGTATTCCAATATATTGTAGGATAACTTCTCTTATTTGTTGGAATCCATGACAGATTTCCCTTTGCTCCATTTGCAACATACATAGGTGTTGAAGGCGATGATAATATATATGAGTTTGATGTAGAATATGCCTTTGCAACAAATCCTGACTTTGACTTCTTGTATGGTGTTACTGTTATCTTATAATGCTTACCTGCTGAAGCTGACACTTTTATTGAGTTACCTGTAATTGCCTTTGAAGCGCCATCATTCTTGCTTACAATATATCCAGATGCGCCTGCTGATTTCTTCCATGAAGCAGTAACAGATGTAGGTGTTCCTGCAGTCTGTAAAATATCACTATATTTAATACTTGCAGGGGCTGTAACAACCTGAAGTGCTGAACTTGTAGCATATTTAGTGTAAGTATAATCTGAATTCTGCTTATATGATACAACCTTTACATAATATGATGATCCAGCTGTAAGCTTGCTTAAATATACTTCTCTGAGAGAACTTGGTCTACTACTCTCAGCCTTATATGTTCCGGCTTTTCCAGTCTTTGAATAGTATAAAATGTACCTGTCTGAATCATTAGTTCCACTCCATGAAACTGATACAGAATTCTCTCCGCCCTTAGTCTGCTTTATATTCTTAGCAGCTGCTGATGCTGTTATTGACATTGCAAATATCATTATTGACATAACTGCAAGAAATAACAGTGATTTTCTGAATGATCTTTCTCTTCTCATAAATCTCTCCTTTTTCTTAAATCCTTTAATACTCCATGTTTTTCAGAATCTTCATTATCTGAGTCAAAATCATCTGAATCATAATTCAAATCTGAATCCAAATCAAAACTGATTTTTTTCTAAATCTTCCCTCGTATTTTAGTTTATTATTTTTATGTGTTTTCGTCAATCACATAACGTCTGTCATTTTAACCAATTATTTTGTTAATATTTACTATATTTTTCATCCATAAATATATAAATTAACAAATAGTATATTTTTAATAGATTTCTAATCTATCCGTGTTATTATTTATTTTTTTCAGCCAGATAATCTTTAACAGCCGTGTCGTACAGATTATTTCCCTCTGAATCTATAACCACTATCGCAGGAAAATTCTCCACCCGCATCTTTCTTATAGCCTCTGTTCCAAGATCATCATAAGCTATAACCTCTGACTCTTTTATGCATTTGGAGAGAAGTGCTCCTGCTCCTCCTACCGCTGCCAAATAGACCGCTTTATTCTCTACTATTGCATTTATGACTTCCGGACTTCTCTTTCCTTTTCCGATCATTCCACACAAACCTTTGCTGAGAATAAGCGGGGTATACTTATCCATACGGCTGCTGGTGGTTGGTCCCGCTGAGCCTATGACCTGACCCGGCTTTGCTGGTGTAGGTCCAAGATAATATATAACATTTCCATTCAGGTCAATTGGTACAATGCCTTTTTCATACAATTCAGTTCCGGATACATCTGCACATCCTGACTCAATGATTGAGTCATACATTCTCTTATGTGCCGCATCCCTTGCGCTGTAAACTATTCCATCTATATATACATAATCCCCAGCTCTGAGTTTTTTAACTTCTTCTCTGTCAAATGGTGCTTTTATATGTTTATCCATAACGATCCTTTCCAAATAAATATCCAGATTGTACTGTTCTACAGAACCCTTGTAACATGCCTATTTACATGACAGCACATATTCACTGCAAGAGGCATTCCTGCTATATGTGTCGCATATGTTTCTATATTCACTGCAAGCGCTGTGGTCTTTCCGCCCAGGCCTCCAGGTCCTATACCTGTATTGTTTATTGCCTCAAGAAGTTCATTCTCTATTCTTGCAATATGTTCCTTATCCGAATGTACTCCAACCTTTCTTGTAAGTGCCTTCTTTGCCATCTTTGCAGCAAGTTCAAAGTCACCGCCAAGTCCTACTCCGACAAATACCGGAGGACATGCATTTGGTCCGGCATCTTTAACCGCCTGAATCACTGCCGCCTTTACTCCTTCTTCTCCATCAGCAGGCTTGAGCATATAAACCTTACTCATGTTCTCACTTCCAAATCCCTTTGGAGCAATGGTTATCTCTATATTCTCTCCCGGAACAATATCATAGTGGATTATCGCCGGGGTATTGTCCTTTGTATTTTCTCTGATAAGCGGATCTTTCACCACAGATTTTCTCAGATATCCATCTGTATATCCCTGTCTCACGCCTTCGTTGATCGCATCGGTTATATTCATTCCTTCCACATGAACATCCTGTCCAACATTCACAAAAAAAACAGCCATTCCAGTATCCTGACAGATTGGAATATCATTCTCTCTTGCAACATCCAGATTCTCGCACAATTGCCCAAGTATCTGTTTTCCAAGAGGACTGTCCTCTGTCTCAACTGAATCTCTGACTGCTTTTTCCATATCATCGGAAAGGTGTACATTTGCCTCTATACACATCTCCCTGACATTTCTAGTAATTTCTTCTGCTGTTATAACTCTCATCTCTTCACCGCCATTTTATATTTATAAAATCTGAAAATGCATTAGCATTCAATCATCCAGAAAAGTATCATCATTCTTTTTATAATTTGGATCTTTTCTATTCATAAAGTACTTATATACACACAATGTAATGGTAAATATAGCAACCACTATCACCATTGCCACAAGCACATAAATTATGTTCATTATACTGTAAGACCACTCCGAAGCTTTTTTGGTGCTGTTAAATATCTGATCCAGCTGTCCTTCTGTTGTGGCTTCCGTAATCGATGATGCAGCCTTATTTACTGAATCTATAATACCAATGTCATTTGAAATAAAATATGACAATATACCTTTCATTCTTATTACCCCCAACTGTTTATCTATAATAAAAATTATACCTGCTCCCATTAAAAATAATTATATCATAACCGTTATATGCGTACAATCAGCAAAAGGGTGTATTGCCTTAATTTTGACAATACACCCTTTTTTACATACAGATATTTTTAATGATCTTTATCAATCTGTTTTATTTTATACATTACTGCTCTGTTTCATCTGAGTCTTGAACATCACCATCCGCTGTGTCGGTGTTTTCAGCTTCTTCACTTTCTTCATTTATATCTTCATTTGAATCTTCATTTATATCTTCATCTGCAGATTCTTCTTCATTGCTTCTTGCCAGCTTAGCTACAGATGCAACAAATGCACCATTGCCAACATTCATAAGCTTGACTCCCGATGTAATTCTGCCAATGACTGTTATATCAGAACAATGCATTCTTATCATGATTCCCTCGTTGGTCATCATCATGATATCGTGATCATTTGTAACTGCTTTTGCACTTACTATATCACCTGTCTTTTCGGTTATCTTGTAACACTTGACACCCTTGCCACCTCTCATCTGAGGAGCAAATTCTGACAGTTCAGTTCTCTTGCCCATGCCGTTTGCTGTTACAAAGAGAATCTCTTCTCCCTGAACGTCCAGCTGCATAGCGATAACTTCATCACTCTTATCACATCTGATTCCACGCACACCCATGGATGTACGTCCGGTATCTCTCACGCAGCCCTCATTGAACCTTATGCACATTCCCTTCTTTGTAACAAGGAAGATATCATTTTCTCCGCTGGTTGCCTTTACCTCTATGAGTTCATCCCCATCATTCAGTGTTATAGCTGCCAGACCCGTCTTTCTGATATTCTCGAATGCTTCTATCTTTGTTTTTTTGACTATTCCATTCTTTGTAGCCATAATAAGGTATCTCTTGTCAAAGCCTGCTATAGGGATGATAGCTGTTACCTTCTCGTTTGGAAGAAGCTGGAGAAGGTTGACTATGGCAACTCCCCTCGCATTACGTCCTGATTCAGGTATCTCATATCCCTTCATTCTGTATACTCTTCCCATGTTGGTGAAGAACATTATGAAGTTGTGGGTATTTGTCAGGAATATTTCATCAATGATATCATTGTCGATGATGTTCATTCCCTTTATTCCCTTGCCGCCTCTGTTCTGTACCTTGAAGGTATCCTTTGGCATTCTCTTGATATATCCAAGCTTTGTCATGGATATAACTATCTCTTCTCTCTTGATGAGCTCCTCGTCTGTTATATCATCTGAGTAAGCTGTGATGGATGTTCTTCTCTCGTCACCATACTTATCTGCTATTGCAGCAAGCTCTGTCTTGATGACTCCGAGAAGCTTATTCTTATCGGCAATTATTGCATTGTACTCTACTATCTTAGCCATAAGTTCGTTGTATTCATTCTCTATCTTCTCTCTTTCCAGACCGGTAAGAGCACGAAGCTGCATATCAACTATAGCACTTGCCTGAACCTCAGTAAGTTCAAATCTTTCAATGAGTCTTGACTTTGCCTCTCTGACGTTCTTTGAACTTCTGATGATTGAGATAACTTCATCTATGTTGTCCAGAGCTATGAGATAACCCTCTAATACATGAACTCTGCTCTTAGCCTTGTCGAGATCGTACTGTGTTCTTCTTAAAACCACATCTTCCTGATGCTTCAGATAGTATGTGAGCATATCCTTTAGATTGAGTATCTTAGGAACTCCATCCACAAGTGCAAGCATGATACATCCAAATGTATCCTGAAGCTGAGTATGCTTGAAGAGCTGATTGAGTATTACGTTGGCATTTACATCCTTTCTGAGTTCAATGACAACTCTCATTCCTTCTCTTGATGACTCATCTCTTATATCTGTGATTCCATCTATTCTCTTATTTTTTACAAGATCTACTATATTCTTTATGAGAAGTGCCTTGTTAACCATATATGGAAGTTCGGTTACAATAATGCGGTGTTTTCCGTTAGCCATTGTTTCGATTTCTGTGACAGCACGTACCTTTATCTTACCTCTTCCGGTTTTATAAGCATCACTTATGCCCTGTCTTCCAAGTATCTGGGCACCTGTAGGGAAGTCAGGTCCCTTCACTATCTCCATCAGTTCATCTATGTCTGTCTCACGACCTTCTTCTACTCTGTTATCGATGATTTTGATGGCTGCATTGATAGTTTCCTTTAAATTATGTGGTGGAATATTGGTAGCCATACCTACTGCGATACCTGATGTACCATTCACCAATAGATTAGGATAACGTGATGGAAGTACCACAGGTTCACTCTCTGTTCCATCAAAGTTATCTATAAAATCAACTGTATTCTTGGCAATATCAGCCATCATCTCCGTAGATATCTTGGAAAGTCTTGCCTCTGTATATCGCATGGCAGCTGCATGATCACCATCCACTGATCCGAAGTTTCCATGTCCATCGACAAGTGGATATCTTGTATTCCATTCCTGAGCCAGTTTTACAAGTGCCTCGTATATTGAACTATCACCATGTGGATGATATTTACCCATTGTATCACCGACGATACGGGCACACTTACGATGTGGCTTGTCAGGTCCATTTTTAAGTTCATTCATAGAATGAAGTATTCTTCTCTGAACAGGCTTGAGTCCATCTCTTACATCTGGAAGTGCTCTTGCAGCTATGACGCTCATGGCATAATCAATGTATGAACGCTCCATAGTCTTTTTCAGACCAACTTCATCTACTTTATCAAAAATCTTATCGTCATCCATTTTTTAGATTTTCCTTTCTCTCAATATTTTTTATATATCGAGATTCTTAACATACTTGGCATTTTTCTCTATAAATTCACGACGTGGCTCAACTTTATCTCCCATGAGAACGTTGAATGTCATGTCGATCTCTGACTCATCATCATCATCGATGGCAACTCTAAGAAGTACTCTTCTCTCAGGATCCATTGTAGTCTCCCAGAGCTGTTCAGCATCCATCTCTCCAAGTCCCTTATATCGCTGAATGCTATTCTGCTCTTTTCCAACTTCATTGATAATGCTGTTAAGTTCATCATCACTGTATGCATACCACACCTTCTTGTTTTTCTCCAGCTTGTAGAGAGGTGGCTGTGCCAGATATACATGTCCCTTTCTGATAAGATCAGGCATGAATCTATAGAAGAATGTAAGAAGCAGTGTTGCTATATGAGCTCCATCCACATCGGCATCAGTCATGATTATTATCTTGTTATATCTAAGTTTTTCTATGTTGAAGTTCTCGTGAATACCTGTTCCAAATGCGGTGATCATAGCCTTGATCTCCTCATTTCCAAGTATTCTATCGATTCTTGCCTTCTCAACATTCAGGATCTTACCTCTAAGCGGAAGTATCGCCTGTGTTGCTCTTGATCTTGCCGTCTTGGCTGAACCACCGGCAGAATCTCCCTCGACTATATATATCTCACAGTTCTTAGGATCCTTATCTGAACAATCAGCAAGCTTTCCAGGAAGTGCCATGTTATCTGAAAGATTTGCCTTTCTAGCTACATCTCTTGCCTTTCTAGCTGCAATTCTTGCTCTCTGTGCAACAGCTGCTTTATTTACAATTATCTTAGCTGTCTGTGGATTCTGCTCAAGATAGTATGTAAGCTGTTCTGTAACCACGCTCTCAACCGCAGGTCTTGCCTCAGAATTTCCAAGTTTCTGCTTTGTCTGTCCCTCAAACTGAGGATCTCCAATCTTTATAGATACTATAGCTGCCAGTCCTTCTCTGAGATCATCTCCAGACAGGTTGTCATCCTTTTCTTTTATGATGTTATTCTTTCTGGCATAATCATTGAACACCTTGGTTATAGCTG
>OLGZ01001843.1_pt1 | contig 11061 bp, 6 predicted proteins | sample 1605981 | NCBI WGS metagenome assembly OLGZ01 (sample SAMN03283291) | human gut metagenome | biome: human-associated habitat; material: feces | host: Homo sapiens | place: Peru | collected 2012 | reverse complement strand
TCGGTGCTTATGAAATTTAATTTTCACTAACCTGTGGTTTGTGGGTATTCAAAAACATTTTTCTTCAAGCCATGATTATATTTTATGTTATGCAAAAAATATAAATTATGCTTATTGTCAGGGGCTTCCTAGAACAAGCGAATCTAATGATAGGTATAAAAATATTGATAATGATATACGAGGCCCTTGGCAAAGTGATAATGCGACTGTTGGACCAGCAATTAAAGAAAAAATCTATGAAATTACTTTGCCTAGTGGGAGAAAAGTAGTTCCACCAAATGGTAGATGTTGGCTATATACTAGAGAAAGATTCGAGGAAATGATTGCTGATAATAGAATATGGTTTGGAGAAAGTGGTAATAATATGCCACGAGTAAAAAGGTTTCTATCAGAAGTAAAGAATAAGATTACTCCTATGTCTATATGGAAATATGAAGAAGTAGGACATTCACAGGAAGCATCTCAAAAATTAAAAAAATTATTTAATGGTCAATCTTATTTTGATTATCCGAAGCCTGTAGATTTAATTAAAAGATGTATACAATTATATACAGAGCAAGATGATATTATTGTAGATTTCTTTTCAGGATCAGCTAGTACTGCACATGCAACTATACAGTTAAATACTGAAGATAATGGTAATCGTAAATTTATCATGGTTCAATTGCCAGAGTTGTGTGAAGAAAAATCAGAGGCTTATAAAGCTGGCTATAAAAATATTTGTGAAATTGGGGAAGAACGTATTCGCTTAGCAGGAGAACAAATAAAGCAACAATGGCAAGAGGAACATCCAGGAGAAGAATTTAATACAGATATTGGATTTAAAGTGTTTGAATTAGATTCTACAAATATTATTCCATGGGATGACACTGCTCAATATAACGAAAGTAATTTATTTGATCTTTCAGAAGTATTTAAGAAAGACAGAACAAAGGAAGACATACTTTACGAAATAATGTTAAAGTATGGAATTTTTAATAAAAAAGTTGAACAAATAGATGTCAATGAAAAAAGCATGTTTAGAATAGGTAAGCGTTATATGGTTGTTTGCTTAGAAGATAATGTTAGTTCTGAAGATGTAAAGGCTATCGGAGAATTAGGCCCTAGAGTAGTTGTATTTAAAGAAGATGGATTTATTAATGATAATGCAAAAATAAATGCAACTTATAATTTAGAAAAGTATGGTGTAGAAGATATTAAGTGTATCTAGAAAGGAATTTGATATATGAAATTAAAATTTATTGATCAACCATACCAAACAGATGCAGTTAATGCAATATGCGATATATTTGAAGGATGTGAAATAAAAGATTCATTATTTACTATTGAAGTAAATCAAAAGAATGAATTAGATTTAGATGGTGAAGGGGTAAGTTATTTTGTAGGGCATTCAAATAAACTGAGCATTGATGATTTCACAATGCTAAAAAATGTTCAAGAAATACAATCAAAAAACGATATTAAAATGAGTAATGATCTTCAGAAGAAGAACTTTACTATTGAAATGGAAACTGGAACTGGTAAAACTTATGTTTATACAAAAACGATTTTGGAGTTAAACAAGCGTTATGGTTTTACTAAGTTTATTATAGTTGTGCCTAGTATTGCTATTAAGGAAGGCGTTAATAGTTCCTTGAAAGCTACAGAGGAACATTTTATGGAAAAGTACGACAATGTCGTTTATAACTATTTTACATATGATTCAAATCATTTAGAGAGAATAAGAGATTTTTCGACGAGCACTAATATTGAAATAATGATCATTAATATCGATGCTTTTAGAAAAAGTTTTAATAATCCGGACGAAGAATCAAAAGCTAATTTGATTCATAGATCAAATGATAAGCTCAATGGAAATAAGCCGATTGATTTAATAGCTAGTACAAATCCAATTGTTATTATTGATGAACCACAATCTGTTGATAGTACAAAAAAATCAAAACAAGCCCTTGCGTCATTAAATCCTCTATGCACATTACGCTATTCTGCTACGCATAAAGAATTGTATAATCTTATGTATCGTTTAACACCAGTTGATGCTTATCAAGAACACTTAGTTAAACATATTGAAGTTAATTCAGTGAGTATTGATAAAGCAACTACTAAACCTTATGTGAAATTACTAAGTGTTTCAGATAAAAATGGATATACTTGTCGATTAGAGATTTATAAGAATAATAAGAAAAAAGGAACTATTGAAAAAAAGGCTATTACTGCTAAAACTGGTGATGATTTATGGGAATCTTCAGGTGAAGTAGATTACTATAAAGATAAAGGATATATCGTTGATAATATTGATTGTTTTCCAGGTGAAGAGTATGTTGCTTTTACTAATGGTGAATTATTAAATATTGGAGATGTTATCGGAAATGTTGATGATAAAGCAGTAAAACGTGCACAAATTCATGAAACAATTAAATCTCATTTGGATAAAGAACTTCATTATATAAAACAAGGGATAAAAGTCCTTAGTTTGTTCTTTATTGATGAAGTTGCTAAATATAGAGATTATTCACGAGAAGATGAAAAAGGTGATTATCAAATTTGGTTTGAAGAAGAGTATAAAAAACTCATAAATCAACCAAGATATAAACTTTTAAGAGAGGATTATGGAGATTATATTTCTCTTGATCCAGTTGCAGTTCATGATGGCTACTTTGCTCAGGATGGCAAGGGAAGAATAAAAAATTCTAGCGGTAAAACAAATGATGACGAAACAACTTATCAGTTAATTATGAAAGATAAGGAAAGGTTATTAAGTTTTGATGAGCCAATTCGTTTTATTTTTTCTCATTCCGCATTAAAAGAAGGATGGGATAATCCTAACATATTCCAAGTATGTACGTTAATCGAAACCAAAGACAAAATGACAAAGCGCCAAAAAATTGGACGAGGATTACGTATCTGTGTAAATCAGAATGGGGAACGTGTAACAGATGCAAAGTATAATACTTTAAGTGTTATAGCAAATGAATCTTATAAAGAGTTTTCGAAAAAACTTCAGAAAGAATTAGAAACAGATAATTTCAAATTTGGGATTATTGAATCTATCAGTTTTTCAGGTATATCTGTAAAACAGTATGATGGTCAACTAGTTGAGCTTTCACAAAAAGATTCTGAAAGTATATATGATTATTTAGTTAAAAATGATTATGTAACTTCTAGCGGTAAAATTACTAATAAATATCATCAAGATAAGCATGAAGATAAATTTGTATTACCAGAACAATTTGAATCATTTACTGAAAAAGTTATTAAACGTATTGAAAAACTATCTAAAGAAATTGAAATCAAAGATGCATCTACAAAAATTGAAGTTAAACTAAATAAAGATGTTCAATTGTCTCCAGAGTTTATTGCATTATGGGATAAAATTAAACAGAAGACAGTTTATACAATTAATATGGATATGGATAGACTAAAGAAAGAAGCTGTTGAGCAAATTAAAAATATGCCTACTATTAAGGCAGAAAAGATTGATGTTCAAATAACAAATGTTGATATTACAAGGCAGGGAGTTAAAGATGCAGGTCATCAGGTAAAAGAATTAGGTGGTGTTTACGAATTTGAACAGATGACATATCCAGATTTTATTAGACGTTTACAAGATACTACAGGTTTATTACGAAAAACCATTATTGATATTGTAGTAAAATCTAATCGTTTGAAAGAATTCTATATTAATCCAGAAGAATGGATTAAGCAGGTTTCTAAGATTTTATTAGCTGTTAAGAAAGAAAATCTTACTGATGGAATTAAATATGAAAAGAGTGATGAATATTATGAACAAGATTTCATATTTAACGATGAAGGATTATATGGCTATAAGGATAGAAATGTAATTAAAGCGAATTCTGATAGAAGTCTTTATGATCATACGATTTATGATTCTGATATTGAAAAGAATTTTGCGATAGAGGCAGATAATGACGATGATGTTGTACTATATGCAAAGTTACCAAGTAGATTTAAGATTGATACACCTATTGGTGATTATAATCCTGACTGGGTATTAGTATTAAATACTGATGATGGAGAAAAATTGTATTTTGTTGCTGAAACAAAGGGAACAGAGAATATTAATGATCTAAAGGGAACTGAAAAGAAGAAAATTCTTTGTGGTAGAAAGCACTTTGAGGTTATTGATACAGGTATTAAATACGAAGTTGTTAAAGAATTGAAAACTTTAAAAATGTAATGATAGGGGGGTGTTGTTATAAGCAAGAACAAAGAACTTTTAGAAAAATTAAAGGAGTTAATAATTTCTAAGAGATTAAATATATTAATAGGATCTGGGGCTTCATACCCAGCAATTAAATTAATGAAAGATTGTGATGGTGACACTGAAGAGGAAAGAAATGCAGATTTAATGAGCAGTGTTACTGGTGCAATGAATGATTTATTTAGCGATAATGTATGTGAAAAAACTAAAAGTGTTGCTGATATTTATATTGCTTTCTTTAAAATCATTCTTGATTTATTAAATAAGTCTAATTCTAGAGAAACACCTAGAACAGCTAATATTTTCACTACTAATTATGATTTGTTTATTGAAAATGCTTTAGATACTTTGCTTCAAACAGAAAATTTTATTATTAATGATGGGGCGTGTGGTTATTTTAATAGATTTTTAGATGGCGCAAATTATAACAGGGCGGTATCTTACAGAGGTCTAAATGATAACTACACAGATGAGTTAGTTACTTTGAATTTAATCAAGCCACATGGATCAATAAATTGGGTTGAAGTTGATGACAGAATTCGTATATGTAATACTATACAAGAAGACTTTGTAAGGGTTCCTCCTACTGGTGTAGAAGCAGAAGAGACCTTTATGAATAACCACTTTCACGAGATGTTGAGAATTTTTCAGTGGGAGTTGGATAAACCACAGTCTATTTTACTAGTAATAGGTTTTTCATTTCAGGATCAACATATAGCCAAAATGGTAAGACGTGCTCTTAAAAATAAAGAATTAATTATCTGTGTTTTTGTTTATAAGAAAGATGAAATAGGTGACATTATGAAAAATCTCAAAATTAGCGCTGTTCCATCTAATCTATATTTTATAATTGAGAAGGACATTGATAGCTCTCAAGAAGACGGATTATCTTTTGAAAATTTATGTAAGTATTTAGGTGGCGAGGAAAAGCATGCTTCAGAGTAAAAAAGTTGGTGTCATTGTAGAAGTTGATGGAAGTATATCAAAAGTAGGAATGTATAATGAGACAAATGATTCTGAGTATATATGGAATGGGAATGTATTAGTTGGTCCAAAAGTAGGAGCATATCTAACAATTAATCAGAATGATGTGAAAATTATTGCAACGGTTTATTCTGAAAAATTATTAGATGAACAGAATGATATAAGAGAGCATGAGTACAATAATACTTATGCTAAAAATACAATTAAAAGAATCATTTGCTTAAAGGTTAAAGGAGTTATAAAAGACAATTCCTTTTATGTAACAAGCAAATATGTTCCTATGATAGGGAATGTGGTAACTTTGACTTCATTAGATGAATTGAATTTAATATATGGTATACATAAAAATGAAAAATCTATAGAAATTGGAACTTCAATTTTAGAGGGATATAAGATTAAAATACCTCTGAATTCATTTTTTGCCTCTCATATAGGAATCTTCGGTAATACAGGAAGTGGTAAATCAAATACGTTACACAAACTATATACTGAATTATTCAGAACAGTTGAGCTTGATTCAATGAAAAAACATTCACAATTTTTTGTCATTGATTTTAATGGTGAATATACACAAGATAAACAATTCTCATTGCAAGAGGGTTCAAAGAAAGTATTTAATATAAGTACAAAGGATACTGATTCAGAAAACAGAATTCCTATTCTTAAAAAGTATTTATTAAATGCAGATATATTAGCAATATTATTTGATGCAAAACCAGGCACACAGGTTCCATTTTTAAGAAATGCATTAAGAACTTATAATGAGGGTATATGTGATTCAGCTGAGCAATTTGCAAAGTTGGAAATTGGTCTATTAAGAAGCATATTATTAAAATATAAAAGTGTTAATGCAACTAGTTTAGATGATTGGATAGATGTATGTGAAAAGATGAAGTGTGCACCCGAATATTTGGATAATTTAAAGTCGTTAAAGCACTATTCACATTATGGTAATCAGATAGCAGAGGAAAGTGAAACTGGCATTAAGATAATAGAAAATGAACAGCTTACTAGTTATGGGGAGGAATATTTAAAATTACTGGCATTAGAGCAAGAATTGTGTAAATTATTTAATGCGGCAACAGATTTTCAAAAACTTGCATATTTTTTAGATTTTCAAAGAATTTATGTTTCTGCTTGGAAATCAACAAACTTAGAACATATAAATCCTTTATTTAAACGTATGGAAAATTCAATTAAATCTTTGGAAAAAGTAGTTAAAATAGTCGATGATATAAAAGGTGAATATTCATTTATGAATATCATTTCTTTGGTAAATGCAGATGATGAGACAAGCAGATTGATACCCATGCTGTTTGCTAAAATGATCTATGATGAACATAGATCACTCGTTACCACACAAAATAGAGTAAATGAGACAAGGCATCTCGTTATTGATGAAGCACATAACATTTTGAATGATCAGTTTAAAAGAAATAGTGATGACTGGCAAGATTATAGACTTAGTGTTTTTGAACAAATTATCAAAGAAGGAAGAAAATTTGGATTCTTTATGACAATTTCTAGCCAAAGACCATCTGATATTTCTCCGACAATTATGTCCCAGTTACATAATTATATTATTCATAGATTAGTTAATGAAAATGATTTAAGTATGTTATTAAGTACAATGCCTACACTGGATAAATTTTCATATCAAATGATTCCTAGTTTAGGACAAGGGGAAGCAGTGATTACTGGTAATGCGATAAATGTTCCTGTCCTAGTGAAAATTAATAAAGAAGAAATAATTAGACCAAAGAGTGATGACATCATTCTGACTGAACTTTGGAATTCGTAAGGGAAGATAGTAAATATGAAGATGAGTCAGAATGAAGCAAAGTACTCTGTAGAGAAGGCTAGGGGTAAGAGTGATAAGTATACTGAGTTGTAATAAGTGATGTTGTTGTAAGTACAATTAAACAAATATACAAAAGGGGATTCTGGTTTAATTCAGAATTCCCTTTTAGTATTTGCTGTTTTTTCTGGTTGATTATTCCACTTTAGTTGATCACTCATTCCGATTGGGTTGACCAAGTGTTCCGATGCTCTTGACCAACTACCTATTTTCATAAAATTCCGATGGGGTTGATCAACTATTCCCATGAACCTGACCACCTAAAAATCCTGACTGTATAGCAGTACATGATTATTCACAAGGAACAGCACTATCAATCGCATAAAGCGCACCATTCATATCATCTAATGTACCACTAGCCTAAAAACCAGAATATATGCAACTGCACCACCTAATTGGTGGTCTTTTGTACTACCATGTTATTAACCCCTAATAACAGTAGTTATAGAACATTAAATGAGTGCTATTCAACCAAAAAAAGAATACAATAGAAGTATATGTGTATAGAAGATAGTCTAAGCAATTATTAATAAATTATGGAGGGTTAATATGGAAGTACATAAAGGAAACATATTTGGAATATTAAATGGAGACAAACAGTCTCTTATTCCTGTATATCAAAGATACTATAGTTGGGAATTAGAACAATGTAAACGTCTATGGAATGATATTGTTGTAATGCAGAAAGAAAAGAAAGTAGGGCACTTTGTAGGTTCAATAGTAAATATTGCTGAACAGGCTATGCCTACTGGAATACAGAAATATATGATCATTGATGGTCAACAACGTCTTACTACACTTACTTTACTATTAATCGCATTACGTAATTATGCATTAAATAATCCAGATGATAAAACTATAAATGCGCATCGTATAGATGGAATGCTTTTAAAGAATGAATTTGAGTCTGGTGAAGATAGATATAAATTATTATTAACTGATAACGATAAAGATATTCTTGTCAGTCTTGTAGAAAGAAAGCCTATAAAAGAAGGTGTTAAATCTAGACTATTAGATAACTACAAGTTTTTTACATCAAAGATAGATAGTCATGAATTAACACCTGCTGAAACTTATGAAGCAATTGGTAAACTCTTGATAGTTAATATTACTCTAGATAGACAAACTGATGATGCACAAGCTATCTTTGAAAGCCTAAACTCAACAGGTAAAGAGTTATCTGAATCTGATTTAATTAGAAACTATATTCTGATGGGATTAGAGCCCACAGAACAAACATATATCTATGAACATTTATGGAGACCTATGGAACAACTCTTTGTCTATGAAACACAAGAAAAAGTCATGGATGCTTTCTTCCGTCATTATTTAACAATGAAAATGACAAGTATTCCAAAACAGGGACGTGTTTATGAAACATTCAAGTTATTCCATATGAATAGTGAATTTAATACAATTAGAGAACTTTGTGAAGACTTAATAGAATATGCTCGTTATTATACAAATATTGTATATAAGAGAAGTGATGACAAAGAATTAAAACAACTCTATGATGATATAATCGATTTAAGAATGGAAGTCTCATACCCATTCTTGTTAAAAGTGCATCATGATTGTAATGAAGGGCTCATTACAACTGATGATTTAAAAGAAGTTTTGAGATATTGTATTAGTTATGTTTTTAGAAGAAACATTTGTGGTATGGCAACAAACTCATTGAACAAAACATTCGCAATATTTAAAAACTCAATCCATAACGATGATTACATGAATTCTGTAAAAGCATCATTTATGCTTTTACAGACATATAAAGAGTTTCCAAATGATGAACAGTTTTTTTCATCTTTTGTAATTCGCGATATGTATAATATGCGTACGAGAAACTATGTATTGAGTAGATTAGAAAACTACGATAATAAAGCGCCAATTAATATTGGTAATTATACAATTGAACACATTATGCCTCAGAATAAGAATCTTTCAGAAGAATGGCAAAAAGAACTTGGGGACAATTGGAAAGAAATACAAAAGATGTATATTCATACAATTGGAAACTTGACTCTTACTGCTTATAATTCTGAAATGAGTGATCATTCTTTCAAAGAAAAAATGAATATGGATGGTGGATTTAAAGAGAGTGCTTTAAGACTTAATAAGTATGTTGTGAGTGTTTCAGAATGGAATGAAGAACATATAAAGGAAAGAGCAAAACAGTTATGTGATAAAGCATTAAAAATATGGCCTTATCCTGATTTAACTGATGAAGTACTTGAATCATATAAGCCTGATGAAAACACACCACAGGAATATTCATTAGAAACATATGATATGAGTTCTTTAAGTAAAACTCTATTTGAAGCCCTAGATAAAAGAATATTGAATCTATCACCACAGGTAAAACGTGAATATAAGAAACTGTATGTAGCATATAAGTTAGATACTAATTTTGTAGATATTGTTCCCCAAAAGAAAGGATTACGTATTAGTGTTAATATGAAATTTAGTGAAGTATATGATCCTAAAGGTATTTGTAAAGATATAACAAATTTAGGTAGATGGGGAAATGGTGATGTGGAAGTAAGTATGAGAGACATTTCTGAAATTGATCAAGTAATGGAAATTATAGAACAAAGCTTTAATATACAGAATGATGAATAAGAAATGAGGATAGAGACGGTGATTAATTCCATTTACCAACTAATCTAGCTAAATCTATAGTAATAGAAGCAGCAGAACTATTAGAATGTTTTCAGTGGTCTGATGACAACTATGATTTACAGCATGTTAAAGAAGAATTAGCTGATGTTATTGTATATAGTCAGAATCTATTAGATAAGCTAGGATTAGATGCTGATGAAATAGTGAATATGAAGATGAGTCAGAATGATGAAGCAAAGTACCCTGTAGAGAAGGCTAAAGGTAAGAGCGATAAGTATACTGAACTATAATACGTGATGAGGCTGTAAGTATAATTAAGTAAATATGCAAAAGGGAATTCTAGTTGAATCGGAATTCCCTTTTGATTACTCAATAACATAGTATTTCTTGTTGTTCTCATCCACTAATGAATATTCTAAGTACTTTATATCATCGTTATTAACATAAGAAGTAATAATAACATTACTATTGATTGTTTGACATTTATTATAAGAATAATTATTAAAATCGATAGAAATTATATCTGTAGAATCAGGAAATAAATCATCTAAATACAATGTATTTCCATTTATTCCAATAATATGGTTAAAGTCTTCATTTGTCATCTTTTTAGGTGATTTCGTATCTTTCCAATGCATTACCTTATCTTCAGTAAGTGTTACTAAATTTCCGTTGTAAAAGTAATCATTAATGCCTGATACAGAAAACTTCGCTTTAGAACCATTTGTTAGTTTAAGATGATTATTTGTTGTAAGTACAAGATAATCATTTCCTACTACAGTAAACTTCTTTATTTTAAAGTTTAAAAGCCTTTTTGTCTTTTTTGATTCTGTTTTATAGTTATACAGATAATTATTATTCAAATTAACAAAGTAAAGTACACCATTCACAATCTTTAGTTGTGTATAATTACCAGCCAATTCTTTAGTCAACTTGTTATCTTTAATGCTATAGCGATAAATATCTCTATCTATATCATTTCTAAAATATATCGAATCATTGTAGTAATTAATGAAAGAAGCACTATCTTTAGTTATTAATTTATTGTTTATAAATAATCCCCTATCATTTATGAAGGCATATACTTTATTATCCTTATATACTTTTCCATTTGCTTCTAATATTTCTTCTTTATTTCCATATGTGTAAGACTGATAGTGTTCAAAACACTTCTGATTTAGCCATAATAACTCTTGGTTACTAATTCTATTTAATTTTTTTATTTCTTTTGTTTTTAAGTAGGTAGCAACACTAAAACGTTGTGTTTTATCATAATAAAATCTAGAACCAATACCTAGTGCAATAACAACTATACAAATTAATATTTTTTTCATATTTTCCTCCATTTCCCCGCACCTTCGTTGCGCGGACACAAATA
>OLGZ01001841.1_pt1 | contig 11064 bp, 10 predicted proteins | sample 1605981 | NCBI WGS metagenome assembly OLGZ01 (sample SAMN03283291) | human gut metagenome | biome: human-associated habitat; material: feces | host: Homo sapiens | place: Peru | collected 2012 | reverse complement strand
CCGAGTTTGAAGAAGTATACGAAAGTTTTGATGTTATTATCGAAAAACAAACTCTTTCTTCAAAACTCATAAACATATTTTCAAAACATCAAAAATTATTCAAAAGAAGTGCCCTTGCATTAGGTTCACTTGCTGCCTTATCTGGCTTGTATCTTTTTCTTATCTATACTGAAATTCCAGTAATCGCAAACCTTCGCACGACCTATATCGAAACCGCCATGTCGACTATGAGACATCAGTGGCTTGCAACGGCTTTTATTCCTCAAAGCGTAATCGACGAAGTTATGGAAGAAGTGCAACGGCAGTTTGAGAAGAACATGATCAAGGAAAGCCGCTTGCCTGTTCATCCCGTTCAAGTCGAATCCAAGCAGACTGAAACCGAGCAGAACAAATTCACCGCATTGTTCCCAGAAGTTGATATGAATACTTTGCCGGCAACTATTATCGAAGAACAGCTCGCAACCTTGCAGGTCAAGGACATCGTCAAGCAAGGGATTAAGACTACTGCCGGTGATCCCATATGGGCAATTGATGTACCCAACAAATTGCTTATCGTTGAAGTATCCGGCGAAGGGTACAAAGGCAAGCTCGCAATCATTAAGGACAGCTCGCAGGTATTCCTGTCCCACAATACACTTTCCGGACGTGGTCAGTCCGTAACTGAGCAGTGCAAGGCGAATAACGCGGTGCTTGGCATTAACGCGAGCGGGTTTCAGGACGATAACGGAAACGGTATGGGCAACATTCCGGTAGGGCTTGTAAAGTCTGAAGGAGCAGTAACCAACCCTGCCATCAATGGCCAATACCAAATCGTAGGATACGATAAAAACGATAACCTGCGAATGGGCTATGGACTAAATGTAGAGGAACTCAGAGATGCGGCGCAGTTTTATCCTATCATCGTTCTTAACGGAGAGAACTGTACCGATGGTTCTTACGGCATGGGCATACAGCCGAGAACGGCTATTGGTCAGACTTCTGATAAAACAACGTTAATGCTTATCATTGATGGGCGACAGACGCATAGCCTTGGGACAACAGTATCTGAATGCGCAAACATTCTGCTGAGGTACGGCTGCTGGAACGCCATGAACATGGACGGAGGCTCCAGTTCATCTATGACCTATATGGGCGAAATGATAACGAAGACAAGCAGTCCGCAAAAGACCGGGCGATACCTGCCGGACGCATGGCTGGTTCGAAAGGCGAAATAATCACCTTGTGCTCAATGTGAGCAGAAGTGATTCCACTGTATATACATTCAACGTTCTTTCATTACCGCAAGAATTAATTTCAGGAATTAAAACAAAAATCATTGGATGCAATTAAGTTTAAGGAGAATCCATGATGACTTTACAAGATTCAATTAAATCATTAACCCCCGACGACTATTTGCAAATTGCTCAAATTCACAAGAAGTGGATTTCGCTTTTACATCCATCTGCTTCTGTAGATCGGATTTCTCAAGCCATGCAGATATTCGGTGCAACACTTTCTAATATTGTAGCTATGCCTTCTACCGGCATCTTGTTGGCTCTTCCATCATATGAAGATGGCGTTCCCGAAATCCATGCAGAGTATTTCGAGAAACAGCAAGTGGGTGCAAAACGAGATCTTTTCATGGCAAAGAAAATGCCTACATACAGCAAAACCGATGATACTAAAAAACTATCATCAATTCCTGAAGACCTTTATAATTGTCTTCCTTCTGCATATAGCTATGAATTCAGCCCATGGGAAGATATCCTCGGAGCCACTGTTTATCCAGAAAACTTCGAGTATATCGGGAAGATTCCATTTATCGCATCTGCACTTTGGAATATGTCTTTCATAGGCACAACCAAAGAAGGACACAAGAAAGCACGAGAAGACCTGCAAGCATCTTTTGACGAAATGGATAAAATTCAACAACTGCCAGAGGAAGAACAAAATCAATACTATCATACTCCTGCTGAGCTTGGTTGGGATATGGATGACAACAGAACAGAGGACGAGAAAGAAGAACAGCGGCGACTTATATATCTCGACAGCGTGCAAACATGGGAAAGCTGGCTGCGGGAACTGCAAAGGCTTGATTCTACGCTGTGCTCAATGTGTGCAGAAGTTGGAGGCTCGTAATATGAGTTATGATATACAATTATGCGATCCCGTTACACGGGAGGTATTGCATCTTGATGCTCCGCACCAAATGACCGGAGGTGCATATGCACTGAATGAACAGATGAATGCTGGTTAAATATCACTTACAATTACGCAAAATTCTATTATAGGCCTAATGTATTTGGAGAAAAAGGTGTCCGCACGCTATATGGAAAAACCGGTGCAGAAAGTATCTCTATTTTGCAGCAGGCCATTGCGGCTCTTGAAGATGATACAACTTCTAACTATTGGGATGCAACTGAGGGTAATGCGAAACGCCCGCTATACCAGCTCCTTGCTATGGCCCAAATGAGACCGGACGGAGTTTGGGACGGAGACCAATCAATCAGTAGGTCAGGGCGCTTATGCTCAAAGTGAGCACAAGTTGAAGATATCATAGACTGGGAAAACAACATCATCAGTTAAGGACGGTTAATTTATTTATGAATCTGCACGAATTGATAATTTTCTACAAAACTAAATTGCATTCATCTAATAATAACGATCTCCATGCAGCTCTTCTGTTTGCATTACAGTTGCCGAGTTTTTGTTCTCGAATGGAATTCCCTCAATCGGATGGAAACACGGGTAAAAGTGAAGATGGTGCATTATATAACTCTAAAGGAAATCCTCTTGACGGGAATTTATACAAGAAATGGATATCAAAACATCAACAATTTTTTTGCGATAAGTTTTCTGATTCCATGACGCTGAATCAATTCTGTGACAATTTATACAAACTCAGGAACCAATTCACACATGAAGGGTGTGTCATGACACCCAAAAACAAAATTTTCTTCATTGAAAGTGACGATACATCAATGCTTCTTGGGGATATCTTGTTTTTGTCCATTAGGGATTTATGCAGTTCCGTATTTGCTGCTGCCGAGCAAACTGCGTTGAATTATTCTTGGGACATTACAATGTTTGATGATTTGGTTATTCCTCAATCCATATATTCCAAACTTCGTCAAGACCTAAACAACCTATATGATAAGTTTTGGAGCAAGCAACCAGAGGAAGATCGTTTTTTATATATTGCGTATCGACAAATTTTCTTTGATCGCGCAATTGAGCAAGAAAAAGCAGATGCGTTTTTTAGACAAACACCGCAAGGTGTATATGAAATATGGGACGCACAGCAACACGGATGCGGGTTGCTCCCCAATGATATTATTGTTTTTGAAGAATATAACGAAGAAAAATCTATAATATCAAAAATGTATCGACGAAGCACGTATGTGCTTCGAATCAACAAAGAACAATATGATCGAATGCTAAAAATAGATGAACAGATAGACGGTTTTTCTCGCGACCACCCGTTTGATATCCAAAAATATATTTCTCAAGTCGAATAGGCACATTGGCACAATACCATCATAAAATCCCACCGTCCTCCGACGATGGGATTTCCTTTTCCCTACGCTATACCTTCTCTGTATATCTGCAAGCGGGATAATTGCTACACCCAACGAACCTTCCATACCGACCCACTTTCTCCTGCAATTTTCCTCCACAATGAGGACATTTCGACGGCTCTCTTTTCTTCCTCTTGGGTATCCCGTCTTTGAGAATCGACTCGACCAATGCCTTTGCGGCCGCCTGCCTTGTTTCTGCATTTTCTTTTTCTTTGCAGCTTTTGCAAATTCCGAGATTTGGATTATCCACTGTACCGCGAACAGCCATAGCTATTTCTCGTCTGATTTGCTGACAATCTTTACACAAATACACTCGGTTGCCGTGTCGATCGGTAACGACTCTCTTGCTTGTTGCCAACCTATCAGCCAGCTTCGCCTGATATGCTGCTTCTTCGGCTTCTCTTCGCTGCCGTTCTCGCTTCTGCTGTTCGATGTAAAGCTGGCGCAGGCGTTCGTTTTCTTCTCTTATTTTGCGTGCTGCCTCTGCGCGTTCTTCTGGTATTTCCTTTTGACGTTTTTCGAAATATGTCTTGGCGGAGGCAACGGTATCGGCAACGCTCTTGCCCTTATGCAGCAAATCGCCATTATCGGCTATCGCATACGCATCCAGCTCATCGCAAATGACCTGTACCTCTGTCCAGAAACCATCACAATTTTTTCCATGCCATATGACGTTCAACTTTGCTCCCTTATAATCTGCATTTTCTTGATCAAGAAACAGGCAGTACCCTTGCTGTTCCTGCATACGCATCAGCGGTTCTGGATATTGCCCTGTGCAGTTGTGCTCATTCCAGTCAGTGACGCAAAACAAGCAAACGCCGTTGCTGTTCTCTCGCAGAATCGAGAACTTCTCGTCGGTCCAAGAGGCGCTGTCATATGCATAGCTGATAGCAACCTTTCGGCTTTCCGACAGGAACGAGAACTCGTACTTCCGCATCGAGTTACCAATCCTGCAAATCGGCACGCGGGTTTCGATATCATCTGTATGCAGATTCTTGTCAAGCCAGCAATGCAAAAGGACTTTCGAGTCGAGCGATTCTTGTGTTTCCTCGACATATGTACATTCTTTCTCGGCGGCCGCATCATTGATGCGGAAATGCTGCGCCCGGAGCATTTTCTGACCGGCAACAAGTGTCAAATTCGCCCTGCAGCCACAAGGGCAGAATAACTCATGATTTTTGCTTTTGGAGCTGAGTCATTTCAGCTTTTCTGGAATATTGATCTGCTTGCCGTCGATGACCGTGTATATGCTTTCGATACCAATTGGTTTGCCGTTATATATGCAGACGGAGCGTTTAATCATCTGGAACACCACCCTTGGAACCATTATATCACAGAAAAAAAGTGAGCGGCAATAACTTATGCTCAAAATGAGCACAAGTGAAGGAGATCGTCAACGGTGCAAAAGTCACTCACGAAGGGTGATTTCTGCTCTTGACAAAACCCCCTTAGTATGCTTGCGGTTCTGATCTGACCTTGCTGTCACTCCCTCTATACCAGTTGTTTTGCGTCAAATTATCTATGTCAGCCCACACAAAAGAAAGGAGAAGAGGAGACACAGATCTCCAAACACCAACAGATTGCTATACGAGAAAATGCCATAGAGGACATACGATTGACGACTATTAGCCGACTATTTCTATACTGAGAATACGCATTGCAAATTGATGTTATGCAGGTTGTTAAACTCCGCAGCAAGCGAACGCAATATCGCCAATGTGCAAGAGGTTCTACGCACATACGCTGGGGCTTCTGCCCAAAGCTGAGACCTTAATTTTGCAGCCAAGGATTTTGTAATTTCGCGGATAAAATACCGTGCACCAATATTATATAGAAAAGCGACTCCCAAAGGAGTCGCTTTCTAAATGGTGGGCCAGGTTGGAGTCGAACCAACGATGTTTCATATGTCACGGATTTACAGTCCGCTGCAATCGCCAACTATGCTTACTGACCCATGTGGCGGAGAGCGTAGGACACGAACCCAATGCTGTTTTGGCAGCACACATCGCTTAGCAAGCGCGTCCCGGACCTTCCGAGTTCGCTCTCCGTATGGCTGGGATGGATGGATTCGAACCATCGATGCCGGTTTCAGAGACCGGTGCCTTGACGTCCTCCCACCCCTTACGGAGTGGGATTCGCGCTCTCCACAATTTCTGATGGCTTATGGACTTCCGTCACTGAAGTGACGGATTCGCACGCATAAAGCGTGGCCTGCCAGAAACATGGAATACATCTTGCGATATATGTCAAGGAATCTGGGTTTAAGCTTATCCTTCGTCGAGAGAAACGCTTGGATGCACATCCTCCCGGTGGGAGTTTCACCAGCCTCATACTCCCGAAGGAGTAGTCAGCTGGCAGTGCTAAGGCGACGTCGATGCCTTTTGGGGGCGATGTTCCCCTTAGAATCCTACGCTTGCAGGCAGCCAGTCATGGCTGCTCTGCAGGCGTTTCGTTGTTTGTTCGTGCAGTGTCAGAAACTGCGGAAAATCTTTCTTGATAGATTGCTTATTGTAGGTTACCAAATTTTTGTTAAGGTGTGCTAACAGGAATGCGGAATATAAGTCACGCTGTACTACGGTGCCATCAGACAACTTAGCAAAGCGCTCAGAAAGTTTTTTCTTGGTGTAGCTTTCGTCTGTATGGTCGAACTGGGATGCTTTCGTTGCAAAAGTGCTTACTCTGACAACTTGACCATTGTAGCGTTTCGCTTTCTGCTCCAAGGTAGCAAGAAAAGCCGCAGGGGCGCAGCGACCCAAAGATTTGCCAAAACGTTTTTTACTATGTGTCCTGCCAGTTTTGATGTTTACCTTTGTATCTTTGCTGCGTTTTTGTAATGCTTTATAATTCATATCTTCTACATAGAAGATGTTCCCATGCGCAAGTAATTCGTTTGCAAGGATGTTATGCTCCGTCTTGCGAACTGTCGCAAGTTTCCGGTGCATATCTCTTAGCATATAGCGCAACCTGAAATAGCGATTACTGTATCGCCATTTTCGTATTTGCTTGCGGCCGTTCGTTCGCTTGAGCCGTTTAATCGTGCCATTCGCATTAAAGTATTGCGGATTCGTGGCTCTGCGAGAACGGTCCATCGCACGCTGAATACGTGCAATCGTTTTGACCAAACCATTGCGAAGTTCTGCTATTGCGGAAGGAGCTAACACACGCAAATCACAGATATCTGTACCGCTGATTGCAAGCGTCTGAGTGCCTATGTCCAAGCCGATCTTCCCGTTCTTGAAAGAATGTTTGATTACACCGTACCTGTCGCATTTGACAGGCGGTTCATCGGCAAGAGCAAGCTGCACAAAATATCGCCATCTGCCATGAACGATATTGCGTTTGAAAGCGCAATATTTTACTTGATGCTTGAGTGCTTCCTGTTGATAGCGACCGGTATTGCCCTTACGCACCGAAACGAGAATACGCTTTCCGCAAAATTTGATATAGGGCGTAGTATCATTCACGAAGATGATACCGGTCGCATTGCTCTTGGCGGCAAAACTGCTAAAATCATCAAACTTTTTGTAGTGTACAGCTTTTCCGTTTTTATAGAAGAATTTCTCCCATGCGTTCCATACGCGAGCAGCAATCTTTTGTGCAATAGCCGAGTGCAAATGATAATACTTCGCGAAAGGCTTGATTATCTTTTCGAACGAAGCACCAGAAAAACCATACCGGGAAAGGAGTTCCGTGCGCTTTATGTAGAGAGCCTTTCGCTCATCGCTGTCTTTTGGCGTTGCGGCTATATCGAGAAGCAACTGTTTGTAGACTTTGGTTTTGCGAACCTGATGCCACATCCTGTTTGTTTTTCGCAGCAGCCAATTATACGCTTGCGAATAGCGCTTGAAATTATTGTGCAGTACGGCCTCGTCGTGCATGTCGGTTACAAGCGGCAGTGTCAAAATAAAGGTTTTCGTTTTTGATTTTGTGCCGTACGGCAAATTACTCACCTCTCGTTTTTGCGTCGTTATGATTTCTTATTATGTGTCATATTATATCATATTCTATCGCAAAAGCTATGAACATGGCATGAACTTTGTCCGAATAGATGGCGATAATATGATCAAATATGAGCGCCTCTCATCCCACCCCTTACGGAGTGGGCTTTCCCGGCGCAAGTTTTGTAACCGCTTGGCTACATCCCAATATGGCAGGGGCAGGGCGAATCGAACACCCAACCTTCGGTTTTGGAGACCGCTGCTCTGCCAGTTGAGCTATACCCCCGAATAGTAAGTGGTGATGCTTACGGGATTCGAACCCGTTTTTTCGGCGTGAAAGGCCGATGTCCTGCCGGATAGACGAAAGCACCGTAGTGGTGATCTGTGCCGGACTTGAACCGGCGTTTCAGCCTTGAGAGGGCTGTGTCCTGGCCAATTAGACGAACAGACCATATGCAGGAGATTACCTCCTGCGTTCAGGCAACAACTGAATCGAGGACTATAATATCATCCATTCGAACATTCAGTATCCTTGCCAGTATCACAAGATTATCGACAGATGGAAGTGACACTCCATTTTGCCATTTGTAGATAGCTTGCGGCGAATTGAAGCCAAAAAACTTTTGCAAGTCTTTTACCGACAATCCTGCTGCCTCACGCATTGCTGCTATGTTCGCACCAGTTAAAGTAAGGTTAATCGATGGCATATCCATCTCAGAAAACATCTCCTCTCAGAAATCATACCCGAAGGCATTAAAAAAACCGCTCGCCTTGAAACCAAGACAAGCGGTTAATCATCAGAGAGGGGGAAACTGTCTGAATTATCAGACTGCCAATCCCAACATAAATCCTTGCTTATCCTGATATGGGCGCATCACAACGAGGCTATATTCGTACTGTTCGATGATAGCCTGAGATTCGCTCATATACCAGATAGCAGAAGTCATGTTTTTCATGGCGAGTTTCCTTTCTGAGAAGTGTTCTTCTCTTGTTCTGTACTTATTATACTACAATAATTCCTGTTTGTCATTCAACTTGTGGTTAAATATTTACTATCACACCTTTGCGACTTTAGTCATGGGTTGCACTTTTTGCAAGGAACATAACCCTCGGCAATCAGCTCATCACGACTGCCTGAGAATTCCTTCTTATTGGCATCCTTCATCTGCTTTACGCTGCTGCAATCGGGTGTATGGAACCTCTTTTTGTTGGTGTTTAAAATGTAGGTCGAGGAAACGCCGCTCGACGAGGAAGTGCTGTTTGACACCTCTGTCTTCGGGGCAGGGGCGGCAGTTGCGGTACTACTTGCTGCAGACGAGCTGCTGCTCGAAGAGGAACTACTGCTGGAAGACGATGCCGTAGCTTCAGATCTATCGGCTGAGCTGTCGCCGGTAGCATAGTCAATGCTGATACCGGGCTGTACATTGTAGCAGAAAACATTAAACTCTACGCCTTCACCGTTATCCTCAACGGATTTTGCCTCCATCAGTACGCCATTCGCTACGAGATTGTCGCCCTCAAAGATTGGCCTTACGCGATACAACACATGGTTGTTTGTTTCTTTCACATAGTCAGCAACCATATTCTCGAACGGAAGCATGCCGGTTACATTAAGGTAGCGCGTTCCGGTAATAAGGTTTTTTTCGTTTGCGTTTTCTGCTGTAAGCTGATAGCCGATAAGGTGACAGCGGTTATACAGATACTTGCCATCGACGTTATCGTACTTGACCGTATGCCAGCCGGTAGGCTTCACCTGACCGATACTGCCTCTCTTTTCTGTCGGCATAAGATCTTGACCTACATTGGCATATGCTGTTCCGCAGCGTCCCAGCGAATCGAGATCGCTATATGTTTCCCAAGATGTTGTCTTGAGGTCGCTATCAGAGAAAAACGGGACATTATTGTTAATGGTTACATACGGTTCTCCGGAATACGCTGGAATGTCTGATAAGGTTACCGACTGTGCGGTCGAGTCGGCACCAATCAGCCCATCAGACGAAGACGCCTGAGATTCGGAGTCAGCAGTCGCAGTATCTGTTTCTGTGTAACTGCTGCTTATCTGCGACTGTGTGCTGTCTGCATTCGACTGCACGGCATCCGTACTGCCGCAGCCAGACAACATGATTATTGCTGCCGACAATAAAGCGAGCAGCGAGGTTCTTCTGTCTTTCCAATCCATTTTTGTTCTCCTGTCTTTTAATTTTCCGAGACGACCGCCTCGTACACTTCCATGGTAATCTTATCATGCGAATAGCCGGCAAAGTCTTCTGTTTGAACTAATCGCCAGTGGTTACCATCGGATACATCGATGTCGAACTTAAGATCAGACGGATATGCTCTGTTCCAACGAAACAGCACAATTTTTTCGATCCAACGAGTATATTCACCAACAAGCATGTTTTCCACGAAGGCATATTCACCGGCAACAGCCTCCGTCAACGGATTTTCCGATACATTTAATTCTGGATGCTCGCTTACACTTTCGAATTGTTGAGCGGTGTACAGCGTTACCCATAGTCGCTTTCCTTTGGCAAGGCCAAGAATCTTATCCCGAAGAATACGGTCTTGGCTTTGTCGTCTGCGGTTGAAGGATACGCCGAGGGAATCATCAACGGCTACAATGAGAATCATCAGATTTTCCTACCTTTTTGTTTTAGAATGTTAAGAATTGCAGGAATTTAAGCAGGATTAACTCACAGTTCAAAGACATCCTGTTCTTGCTTATATATTTATTTTACCACAAACAAAAAACAGGTCAAGGTTCGTCGGAATACTTGACTCTTTGAAAAAAGAAATGGAATTGCAGGGACTCAAACAACGCTGGAACGATGAGAAAAATTGAGGTTACACCACTTATGCTCAAAGTGAGCACAAGTTGAAGACGAAATCGAACTCACTTGCAGATGTAAACCCAGTCCTGCAAGCGTTTATTGTGCATTTTGATGAACCCGTCTAGCGAAACCTCGGGATTAGATCCAAACCAATTCAGCATATTGCACAATTCGGGTGAATTTCACAGACGTACCATGTTGTATCGCGGGAAAGCGCCCCCCTTTACCAGTTGTTTTGCGCCAAATTATCTATGTAAGCCCACACCCAAAGGAAGGAGAAGAGGAGGTACGGATCTCCAAATGCCAACAGATTGTTAGCCGAGAAAATACCATAAAAGGACATGCGACTGGCGACTATTTCCATGCTGAGAATATGTGCATATCAGTTCACGCGAAGAGAGATTTACCCAAAAAATTCTCGAATGCGCCAAAAGCAACTGCAAAAACCAACAACTACCATAACGCACGTTTGTGTTTTTAAGAACGCACGCGTGCGTTTTCTGTCTCCTTTAGCGTGTGTTTTTTTAGATTTTTCTTCGTCATAGTACACGAAACCACAAGATGTTCCGTTCCACTTTTGGAAATGGGCTATTTAGACGTTTTATAGTATATACTATATGGCGTATAGTATATACTATAGTTTTTATGCATAACGCAAACGGTTGTTGACACCTTAAAAAATAACGTTTTGACCGCTTAATTCTCCTCAGGGGAGGGCCATAAAAAACGCGGTGAAAT
>OLGZ01001837.1_pt1 | contig 11079 bp, 9 predicted proteins | sample 1605981 | NCBI WGS metagenome assembly OLGZ01 (sample SAMN03283291) | human gut metagenome | biome: human-associated habitat; material: feces | host: Homo sapiens | place: Peru | collected 2012 | reverse complement strand
GCAAAGGCTGCTCCCGGCTACTACATGGCAAAGCAGATGATCCGCATGATCTGCAAGCTGGGCGACCTCATCAACAACGACCCCGCCGTCCGCGAAAAGCTGCGCGTGGTCTATCTGGAAGAGTACTGCGTCTCCCTGAGCGAGCACCTGATGCCCGCTGCCGAGGTCTCTGAGCAGATCTCTCTGGCAGGCACCGAGGCTTCCGGTACCGGCAACATGAAGTTCATGCTGAACGGTGCCATCACGCTGGGCACTCTGGACGGTGCCAACGTCGAGATCGCCGATGCCGCCGGCAAGGAGAACGAGCTGATCTTCGGTATGCTGACGCCTGAGGTCAACAACCTCAAGCAGGTCGGCTATCACCCCAACGCCTTCATCATGGGCGACGATGTGGCCAACGCAGCCCTGAACTTCCTGGAGCGCGGCTGGAACGGCGAGAACTTCCACGAAGTCACCGAGAACCTGCGCAGCAGCGACCCGTACATGGTCATGGCCGACTTCAAGGATTACCGCCGTGCACAGGCTGACCTGCAGCGTCTGTATGCCGACCGTGAGGCCTGGGCCCGCATGAGCCTGAAGAACATCGCCAACAGCGGCATCTTCAGCGCCGACCGTTCCGTCCTGGATTACGCCCGCGACATCTGGAACGCACCTGTCGTAAAATAAACCGTCTTATCGATCAACTTCTCCGTCTCGCTTCCGCTCGCCAGCCCCTCCTGATCGGGGTGCCTCTGGCGAAAAGAAGAAGCTCTTCGCATTGACGGAGAGGTTTGACCTCATGATACCAAAAGCTCCGGACTGTACAACGGCTCCGGAGCTTTTTTCGAGAAAGGAACGACCCGACTTGTCTTGCCTGTTCAACAGCTACGATCCCTATTTCAAGCAGCCCTTCGGTGCCGTGCGGGCCGGGCAGAGCGTCCGGCTCTCCCTCTGCATCCCCGAAGAACTCGGCTATGTGGACCCGCACCTCGTCCTTCAGAAGGAGGGCCGGTTCGACGTGCCGGTATACTACCGGATGAACTTCAACGGCCAGACCCCCAAGCAGAACCACTTCTCGGTCGAAGTCACCCTCAACGACCCCGGCCTCTACTTCTACTATTTTGACCTCTACACCGACTTCCGCCGCATCGTGCGCGGGCCGGACAACTGCGGCATGGTCAGCTGGCAGGACGGTGAAAAATGGCAGATCACGGTCTACGATGCCGCCTTCGAGACGCCGGAGTCCATCAAGGGCAAAGTGTTCTACCAGATCTTCCCGGACCGCTTCTGCGAAGGGGTGGAGAACAAGCCCATGCCCTTCCCGGACCGCATCTATCAGGCCGACAAACACGCCGAACCCTTCTGGCAGCCCAACGAGGTGGGCGGCCACCTGAACGAGGACTACTTCGGCGGCGACCTGAAGGGCATCCAGCTCAAGCTGCCCTACCTGCACGAGATGGGCGTGGATTTCCTCTACCTGAACCCCATCTTCGAGGCGCACTCCAACCACCGCTACAACACCGCCGACTACCTCAACGTAGACCCCCTGCTGGGCACCAACGAGGAGTTCGAGGCCCTGTGCGCCGAGGCGAAGAAGTACGGCATCGGCATCGTGCTGGACGGCGTGTTCAGCCACACCGGTTCCGACAGCCGCTATTTCAACCGCGAGGGCCGCTACGGCGAGGGCGGCGCTTACCGCGACCCCAGCTCCCCGTACCGCAGCTGGTACGATTTCGACCCGAAGTACAAGGGCGGCTACCGCAGCTGGTGGGGCTTCGAGACCCTGCCCGAAGTCAACGAGGAGACCCCCTCTTACGTCGAGTTCATCACCGGCGTGGGCGGCGTCATCGATACCTGGCTGCGGCGCGGTGCCGCCGGTTTCCGGCTGGATGTGGCCGACGAGCTGCCGGATGAGTTCATCGAACAGATCCGCACCGCCGTCAAGCGGGTCAGCCCCGAAAAGTTCCTGCTGGGCGAAGTCTGGGAGGATGCCACCACCAAATACGGCTTCAACCAGCGCCGCACCTACCTGCTGGGCAAGGGGCTGGACAGCGTGATGAACTATCCGTTCAAGAATGCCGTGCTGGATTTCGTCAAGGGCAAGCCCGCCGAGCAGGCTGCCAACGAGATCCTGACCATTTGCGAGCACTACCCTGCCCCCGCCATGGACACGGCGCTGAACTTCCTCTCCACCCACGACACCGAGCGCGCCCTGACCGTCATTGCCGACGAGCCCGCCAACGGCCGGGGCCGCGAGTGGCAGAGCGGCCGCTGTGTGACCGGCGACGCCTACGAGGAGGGCCTGCTCCGGCTCCGGATGGCCTACGCCATCATCTACACCCTGCCGGGTGTGCCCTGCCTGTACTACGGTGACGAGATCGCCATGCAGGGCTACCGCGACCCGTTCAACCGGGCCTTCTTCCGCTGGGACGCCCACGAGCAGCGTCTGCGCCCCGTTCTGGCACAGCTGGCCCAGCTGCGCCACACCTGCGAGGCGTTCCGCACCGGCAAGCTCAACGTCCTGCGGGCCGAGGGCGGCATCCTGCACTACCAGCGCATCGGCGAGGCGGAGACGGCGGAGATCATCGTCAACCGCACCGAACACATCATCGTGGAGACGCTGGCCAGCGGCAAGAGCACCGAAGTGAACCCCATGGGCTTCACCATCGTGGTGGAAGAGGTCGGCCACAACCCGAACCACAGCTACTACGATTATATCTGACCCTCAACGAACAAGGCCCGCGGCATCGCAAGACCGCGGGCCTTGTTTTCTTAAATCACGACATCTTGTAATCCCGCCCTCGTTATTATATAATAAACGAAAAGAGGCCCTTCGTCTCGTTTCCATCTGCAAGGGAGGGAGTATCTATGCCCATTGACCCCATCTTCTGGCTCATCGCAGCCATCGGCTTTCTGGTGCTGGAGGGAATGACCTTCAGCATGGTATCCATCTGGTTTGCAGCGGGCAGTGCGGCTGCTCTGCTGAGCTGCCTGTTCTGGCCGTCGTTCCGGGTGCAGGCGGTGGTGTTCATCGTGGTCAGCATCCTCTGCCTGGCGGCGTTCAAGCCGCTGGCCGACAAGCTGCGCCGGAAGCACACCCCCACCAACGGCGACCGCAGCCTTGGCCGCGAGGCAAAGGTTCTGACCCCGGTCTCCGCCGGGAAGACCGGCCGTGTCCGGCTGGACGGCGTGGACTGGAACGCCCGCTGCGCCACCCCCGGCGACGCACTGGAGCCGGGCCAGACCTGCCGTGTGACCGAGATCCACAGTACCCTGCTCATCGTGGAGCCTGTCCTGACCGAATCATCCACCCACTGAAAAAAGGAGCGTTCCTATGCCCATCATGCTGTTTGTGATCCTTGCACTGGTCTTCGTCATCCTTCTCATCGTCATCACCAACATCGTCATCGTGCCCCAGTCCATGACCTACGTCATCGAGCGGCTGGGCAGCTACTCCGACAGCTGGAGCGCCGGCCTGCACGTCAAGATCCCGTTCGTGGAGCGGGTAGCCAAAAAGGTCAGCCTGAAGGAGCAGGTCGCCGACTTTCCTCCCCAGCCGGTCATCACCCGCGACAACGTCACCATGCAGATCGACACCGTGGTCTTCTTCCAGGTCATGGATGCCAAGCTCTACACCTACGGCGTCAACCAGCCCATTGCGGCCATCGAGAGCCTGTCTGCCACCACCTTGCGCAACATCATCGGTGAAATGGAGCTGGACCACACCCTGACCAGCCGCGATGTCATCAACGGCAAGATCACGGCCATCCTGGACGAAGCCACCGACAAGTGGGGCATCAAAGTCAACCGCGTCGAGGTCAAGAACATCATCCCCCCGCGTGAGATCCAGGAGGCCATGGAAAAGCAGATGAAGGCCGAGCGCGAGAAGCGCGCCGTCATCCTGAAGGCCGACGGTGAAAAGCAGGCCGCCATCACCGCCGCCGAGGGCGAAAAGGAAGCTGCCATCCTCCGCGCTGACGCCGTCAAGCAGCAGCGCATCCTCGAAGCCGAGGGCGAGGCACAGGCCATCCTCGCGGTGCAGCAGGCCAACGCCGACGCCATCCGCCTGCTGAACGAGGCCATGCCCAGCGACAAGGTGCTGGCCATCCGCAGTCTGGAAGCGCTGGCCAAGGTCGCCAACGGCAAGGCCACCAAGATCATCATCCCGTCCGAGCTGCAGAACCTCGGCGGCGTGGTGCCCAGCATCAAAGAGCTGCTGACTGATCCGAAGGACGCAGAATAAGGAGCCTGTTTATGATCTACGATACCCTGAACAACCTGCCAAACTATCTGGGCATGAGCGAAAATCTGGATGCCGTCATTGAGTTCGTCATGGCGCGGGACATCAACAACCTCCCCGCCGGAAAGACCCGCATCCTCGGCGAGAAGGCCGTCGTCACGGTCAGCACCGTGACCCCGCAGCCCGGCGACAAGGCCCCCTTCGTCCGCCGGGACGGCCACCTGACGCTGGAGACCGACCTCGAAGGCAGCGAGCTGTTTGAAGTCTCGCTGGGCGAGTTCAGCCCCACCAAACCCACCGACGAGGCTGCTGACATCACGGTCGGCAGTGCGGGCACCAGCATCGCCGGGATGCTCTGCGAGGGCCGCTTCGCCCTCTATCTGGCTGGGGAGCCGTACAAATCCGGCCTGAAAGCCCAGGGCTGCGGCAAGCTGAAAAAGGCCGTGTTCAGCATCGAGCTGGACGAGGACGCCGAAGAAAACGAAGCATAAACCAAGACCCCTCTACGCAGCGTAGGTTGCGCAGAGGGGTTTTCTATGCTATCCTGTCTGCAACGCAAACGAACAGGAGGAATCCATTATGAATACCTATGTGACCGGAAGCACCATCCGGCTGCTGCGGGAAGCCAAAGGCCTGACGCAGGCAGAGCTTGCCCGCCAGCTCCTGGTCAGTGCCAAAACAGTCTCCAAATGGGAGACCGCCAAGGGCCTGCCCGATATTTCCCTGCTGGAACCGCTGGCCGCTGCACTGGGCGTGTCGGTGCTGGAACTGATGCAGGGCGAACCGGTGGTCAACCGGAACCGTGCCGCCAATCTGCTGCGTTCCAAGCTCTACGTCTGCCCCCTCTGCGGGAACGTGCTCCACTCCACCGGTCAGGCCGTGGTGAGCTGCTGCGGCATCACGCTGCCCGCGTTGGATATCGCGGAGGCCGATGATGCCGACGAGAAGCACCAGCTGACCATTGAGCGGGTGGAAGATGAACTTTTCGTTACCCTGCACCACCCCATGGAGAAGAGCCACTTCATCTCCTTCATCGCCTATCTTACCGGCGACAAGCTCCAGCTCGTCAAGCTCTACCCGGAGGGCGAAGCCAGCTGCCGGTTCCCGCTGCGGGGCGCCGGGGTGCTCTATTTTTACTGCAACCGCCACGGCCTGATGAAAGCCCCAGACCTCCGCACGGCCACCCGCCGCACCCCGCCGCAGAAGATCCACCTGCGGGAGCCGGACGAGCGCGACCGCGAACAGGTCATGGCTTATCGGGAGGAATTTCTCGCCCTCGACTCCCGGATGGACGGCACCTCGGCGCTGGACCAGTTCGACGATTTCGACGCCTGGCTGGCCCAGATTCGGAAACTGACCGACCCCCGCACGACGCCCGCCGGGCTTGTTCCTGCCACCGAATATCTGGCGCTGGACGAGCACGAACGCCTTGTGGGCATGACCAACCTGCGCCATCACCTGAACGACTATCTGCTCACCTACGGCGGGCACATCGGCTACAGCGTCCGCCCCTCCGAGCGGCAGAACGGCTATGCCACCCAGATGCTCCGCCTGACGCTGGAACAGGCCAGAGCGCGCAGCATCGGGAAGGTGCGCATCTGCTGCGACCACTACAACGTCGCTTCCGCCAAAACCATCCGCGCCAACGGCGGCGTCCTCGAAGACGAACAGTTTGACCCGCAGGATGGAACCCTGACCCAGCGGTACTGGATCTCCAACAATTAAGAAACCCTCTCCGTCAAAGCCTGTCGGCTTTGCCACCTCTCCCGAAGGGCGAGGTTTTGCTGTTGCGTTGTGTCAGCAGCAAAGCTCCCCCTTTGGGGGAGCTGGCATTGCGAAGCAATGACGGAGAGGGTCTTATATTATCAACCCAGATGGAACAGATCAATGAGAACGACCATGGCAAGGCCGTAGTAGACCACGACGGCCACCAGATCGTTGATGGTGGTGATGAGCGGGCCGGAGGCCACAGCGGGGTCGATGTGGATCTTGTGGAACAGCATGGGGATGACCGTGCCCACCAGACTGGAAACGACCATGGCGATGATCAGCGCCACGCCGACACAGCCGGACAGCAGGAAGGCTTCGCCCCAGGCATACGCCTTGAAGAAATGGATGTAGCAGCCCAGGAAGCCCAGCGCCATCACAGCCAGCAGCGCGCCGTTCACCAGACCGACCCGCATCTCCTTCCAGAGCAGCTGGAGCTTTTTGGCGGTGGTCAGGTTCTCGTCCACCAGCACACGGATGGTCACGGCCAGCGACTGGGTGCCCACGTTGCCGGCCATGTCCAGCACCATGGACTGGAAGCAGATGACGATGGGCAGCACCGCCACCACCGACTCGAACGCACCGACGACCGAGGAGACGAGCATTCCGAGGAAGAGCAGGGCGACCAGCCAGGGCAGGCGCTTCTTCACGCTCTCGAAAACGCCCTCGTTCAGGTCCTCTTCGCTGGTCAGACCGCCCAGTTTTGCGTAATCGTCGCCCATCTCGTCATCGACCAGTTCGACCACGTCGGACGAGGTGATGATGCCGACCAGCTTGCCCGCATCGTTCAGCACCGGGAGCGAGCGCTCGGCGTAGTCCACGATGCGGTCGATGCAGTCGCTGATCTTCTCGTGGTCGGTCACATAGGGGTACGACCGCGCGATGAGCTTTTCGAGCCGGTCGCCCGCGCGGGCAATGATGAGGTCTTTCAGGTCGATGGCACCATAGAACTTGTCGTTCTCGTCCACGACGTACAGGGTGGAGATGTTGTCGTTCTCGCCCGCCTGCTTCACCAGCTCGCTCATCGCCTGCCGGATGGTCATATCCTTCCGGATGGAGATGTAGTTGGTGGTCATGCTGCTGCCGATCTCATCCTCGCCGTAGGAGAGCAGCATCCGGACATCCTCGGCGGAATCCCGGTCCAGCTGGCCGACGATCTTGGCCTTGTCCTCTTCTTCGAGGTCATCCAGCGCGTCCACCGCATCGTCCGAGTCCATGTTGGAGACGACCTTTGCCGCCTTTTCCGAGGGCAGCTCTTTCAGATACGGCTCTGCATCGTCGAGGTAGGAGAAGATCTCGGCCACCCGCTCGATGCCCAGCACCGGGTACAGCTTCTGGCGCTCGTCCGGTGTCAGCGCCGTCAGTGCATCGGCCAGGTCGTTTTCGTGGTAGTCGGAAAGCTTTTCTGCCAGCTCTGCCTGCGGCAGACCGCTGTGGATGAGGTTCAGGATCTCTTCCTGGTAATTCTTCTTCTGCATCTTGGTTCCCTTCCTGCCCATTCCGGGCATAAAAAATACACCGCGTCGGTCATGCTTGACTCCTGCGGTGTATCATGGGCACATGCAGTTCAGGACGCGGCAGACTCATTCGCCTGGCCCGCATCGCAGGAGAAACGTTGTTTGGGGTGATCCGTATGGTCACTGGACATGGAAATCAAACGCCTCCTGAAACTGAGATTTGCCGTTCGGCCTCGTTATGATACTACGGCCGGGCGGATTTTTCAAGCCCTTTTACAAAACTTTTACCGATTCTGAGCCGGATTTCAAGACATGATAAAACCGGGACGCATCGAAAGATACGTTCCGGTTTTTGTCACTTTTTGTATTTTCCGTACCACGCCACCGATACCCGCCACGACACGGCATACAAGACCAGAACCGCCAGCAGAAACGCCGCAGCCAGCCAGAAAGGTGGATACAGCGGCCAGCCATCTGCGCTTTTCTGCTGCACCTCCTGCAGCACTGCGCCCCCGCCGCCCAGCAGGGCACCCAGTCCGGCAAAGGTCAGGACGTAGATCATGCGGGCTTTTTCGGCCCCAAAGCGGTACAGCAGCGGCAGGGAAATGCCGTTGATCAGCAGGATGGCACACACACTGCCCGCCAGCAGGGACAGCACATCCTTGTCCAGGGCCGTTCCGGTGCGCAGAGGGATCACCGTTACGAACAGTCCTCCGATTACAACAGCCGCCGCAGCGCAGAACAGACCGATGATGTACTTTTCCGCCACCAGCGTCTTTTTGCTCACCGGAAGCGTCCGGCCATACTCCACCCAACCAACGCTCTGGTCGTAGGTGAGCAGGTTCACCGGCAGGATGCCCAGAAAAATGGCCGCATAACTCACCGGAAACACATAAGAGCTAGACGAACCGAACATCCAGATAATCAGCACCACTGCAACAGCCAGATACATGGTCTTCATACTGGACCGGACCTGATACCAGTCCTTCAGCAGCAACCCTTTCATCACACATTCTCCCCTTTCACCATCAAAACGAACAGTTCTTCGATACTCACCGGTGTCAGGGTGCTGCCCAACGGGACAAGTTCCCTTTTCACCAGTGCCTCGGCCCCGTAGGCTGTCACCCGACGGCTGACGATGGCGTTTTTATCCAGCTCCTCCAGTTGAGCGGCGGTGCCGTGCCAGAGGGCGTATTCTTCCCGCAGGGTGTCCTTGTCCTCGCAGAGTAGGAGCCTGCCCTTGTGCAGGAAGGCAATGGTGTCGCAGAGCTTTTCCAGATCACTGACAATGTGGGACGAGATAAGAATGGCGTGGTCTTCGTCCCGCACAAAATCCAGCAGCAGGTCGATGAGCTCATCCCGAACGACAGGGTCCAGGCCGCTGGTGGCTTCGTCCAGAAGCAGCAGCTTCGGATGGTGGGACAGTGCCACTGCAAGGCAGAGTTTCATCTTCATGCCGGTGGAGTATTCGTTATACTTTTTCTTAGCAGGCAGTTCAAAGCGCTTGCAAAATCCGGCATACACCCCGGCGTCCCAATTGCCGTAGATGCCCGCCATCACCTTTCCCACCTGTTCGGCGGTCAGGCAGGTGGGGATGCCATCGCCGCTCAACACCACGCCGATGTCCTCCTTGGTGCAGGGGAATGCTTCCAGGTCGTCTTTCCCCAGCACCCGGATGGTGCCGGACTCCGGTGGAAGTATTCCCAAAATCAGCTTTAGGGTCGTGCTCTTGCCCGCACCGTTCTCGCCGATGAGGCCGCAGACCGTGCCGCCGGGCAGGGTCAAATCGATAGGGCCCAGGGTGAAATCCGGATACGTTTTCTGTACGCCGTGCAGTTCCAGTGCGTTCATCTTCATTCCTCCCACAGCAGTTCCAACATTTCGACAAGGTCGTTCTTTGCCAGCCCGCAGGACGCCGCCAGCCGGACGGCCTCCGTCAGGTGCGATTCAATTTGCTTTAGATTCTCCTCCCGGAGCAGTTCCGTGTTTTTCGCCGCCACGAAGAAGCCTTTGGCCGGGATGGCATACAGAAAACCCTCCTTTTCCAGCTCATCGTAGGCGCGTTTGGTCGTGATGACGCTGATGCGCAGGTCGCGCGCTAGCGCCCGGATGGACGGCAGCGCCTCGTCCGGCTGCAGATTACCGTTCAATATCTCATTTTTGATCTGGGTATAGATCTGGTCATAGATCGGTGCTCCGCTTTTGTTGTCGATAAAAAGATTCACATCGCTCCCCCCTCCGTCTTGTCTGTACATGTACAGTATATACAGTTGACACAGAGTTGTCAAGAGGAAACTGCAAAAAAGCAGCCGCTCCCAACGGGAACGGCTGCGTTTGGTTTTTTCTTATGCAGTTCCTTCGAACGGCTCAGTAGGCCACGCCCCAATAGACCATCGCCTTGGCGGGCTTGCCGCAGCAGGGGCAGACATCGCTCAGGTGCTCCTGCGCAAAGGGCATGCAGCGGCTGGACAGACCTGCTTCTTCCTTCATCTTCATCTCGCAGGCTAGGTCGCCGCACCACATGGTCTTGATATAGCCGGTGTTGGCCTTGGCCAGCTCCTTGACCTCGTCCATGGTGGTGGCTGCCCAGGTGCGCTTTTCACGGTTGGCCAGAGCGCGCTCGTACAGGTCCTTGCGCAGGGCCTCCAGCTGGGCCGGGATGGCCGTTTCCAGCTCGTCCAGAGAGACGAAGACCTTCTCGCGGGTGTCGCGGCGGACCAGGACGCACTGGTTCTTCTCCAGATCCTTGGGGCCGATCTCCAGGCGGAGGGGCACACCCTTCATCTCCCACTGGGAGAACTTCCAGCCGGGGGCGTTGTCGCTGTCGTCCAGCTTGACGCGGGCGTACTTGCTGATCTTCTCAGCCAGCTCCGCGGCCTTCTCAGAAACACCGGGCTTGTGGGCGGCGATGGGCACGACCACGACCTGAATGGGAGCCACAGCGGGCGGCAGGATCAGGCCGTCGTCGTCGCCGTGGGTCATGATGATGGCACCCACCAGACGGGTCGAAACGCCCCAGCTGGTCTGGAACGGGTGGTGCAGCTGGTTGTCGCGGCCGGTGAAGGTCACGTCATAGGCCTTGCTGAACTTGTCGCCGAAGTAGTGGCTGGTGCCGCTCTGCAGGGCCTTGCCGTCCTTCATCATCGCCTCGATGGTGTAGGTCGCCTCCGCACCGGCAAACTTCTCTTTATCGGTCTTGCGGCCCTTGACAACAGGGATGGCGAGATCCTGCTCGCAGACGTCGGCGTAGCAGTTCAGCTGCTGCTGGGTCTCAGCCTCAGCCTCGGCAGCGGTCTCGTGGATGGTGTGGCCCTCCTGCCACCAGAACTCGCGGCTGCGCAGGAAGGGACGGGTGGTCTTCTCCCAGCGCACGACGCTGCACCACTGGTTGTACTTCATGGGCAGCTCACGGTAGCTGTGCAGCACGCGGGACCAGTGGTCGCAGAACATGGTCTCGCTGGTGGGGCGCACCGCCAGACGCTCTTCCAGCTTGTCCGAGCCGCCCATCGTGACCCACGCCACCTCCGGCGCGAAGCCATTGACCAGCTCGCCTTCCTTCTGCAGCAGGCTCTCCGGGATCAGCACGGGCATGGCCACGTTCTCATGGCCGGTGGCCTTGAAGCGGGCATCCATGTC
>OLGZ01001835.1_pt1 | contig 11081 bp, 13 predicted proteins | sample 1605981 | NCBI WGS metagenome assembly OLGZ01 (sample SAMN03283291) | human gut metagenome | biome: human-associated habitat; material: feces | host: Homo sapiens | place: Peru | collected 2012 | reverse complement strand
AAAATCCGAGGTCACACCAAATGACGCTGGACTACTTCTATGGTCAGTCGGGCGAATTGTTCTCCTACTTCCGCATCCCGAAAGCACTGTTCCAAGACCACCGTTTCCGGCAGCTCTCCACGGATGCCCGAACACTGTACGGCATCCTGCTGGACCGCATGAGCCTGTCTGCAAAGAACGGCTGGCTGGACGAGCAGGGCCGGGTGTATATCATCTACACCGTCCGGGAAGTGCAGGAATCTCTCTGCTGCGCCGAACACAAGGCGGTCAAGCTGTTCCGGGAACTGGAGGACATCGATCTCATCGAGCGCAAACGCCGTGGTCTGGGCAGACCCAGCCTGATCTACGTCAAGGACTTTTCCTCTGGCTTGCCAAAAGCGCAAGTACAGAATTGCCCAATCAGCAATTCTGGTGCTGCCGAAAGCGCAATTCTGGAGCAGCCAAAACCGCAAGCAAATAAGACTGATAAGAATAAAAAAGAGTGGAACGATCCTGACCCTATCTATTCCGGGGGCATTCGGGAACAGCTTGAGGATTATTTTTATCAGGCGTTGGAGGTAGACCTCCTGCTCCGGCTCTGCCCGGACGAGGAGGACACCATCTACCAGATCGTAGACCTGCTTGTGGACACCTGTTCCACCAAACGCAAGATGTTGCGGATCGCCGGAGATGACAAGCCCACCGAGGTGGTACGCAGTCGGCTGAAAAAGCTGAACGCTGACCACATCCGTTTCGTGCTGGGCTGTCTGGCAGAAAACACCGCCCCGGTGCGGAACATGAAGCAGTATCTGCTGGCGATGCTCTACAATGCGCCCACCACCATGAACCTCTACTATCAGAACAAAACGAACCACGACTTTGCGCGCGGTTCACCGGGGAGGTGATGTTATCGAAAAAGCACATCCGCAAACGGAACAGATACAGCAGCTTCCCGTTGATGAACTGCACCCTTTTGTGAACCATCCATTTAAGGTGCAGGACGATGAAGCTATGGTTGAAACAGTAGAAAGCATCTCACAGCGCGGCATCCTTTCGCCGCTGATTGCCCGACCACGACCAGAGGGAGGGTATGAAATCATCTCCGGGCACCGCCGTCAGTATGCAGCGAAAAAGGCTGGACTGGACACCGTGCCAGTCATTGTCCGAAACATGACAGATGATGATGCCATCATTCTGCTCGTGGACAGCAACATCCAGCGCGAGAACATCCTGCCTAGCGAAAGAGCCTTTGCTTTTAAGATGAAGATGGATGCCATTAAACGGCAGGGCGCACGTTCAGATTTAACTTCGGCGCAAGTTGCACCGAAGTTGAGTTCTGAAAAAATCGGAGAAGATTCAGGAATGAGCAAAGATACCGTAAAACGCTATATTCGCTTGACGAATCTCACTCCTAAGCTGCTGGAACTTGTAGACGATAAGAAAATTTCGTTTACCCCTGCGGTGGAACTGTCCTATCTGGATGAAAAGCAGCAGTACGATTTCATGGAAGTGATGGACGCCACTCAAAATGCTCCCTCTCTTTCCCAAGCCCAGCGGATAAAAAAGCTGGCACAGCAGGGGAAGTTCAACTACGATGCGGTTTATGACATTATGAACGAAGTCAAAAAGAGTGAGCTGGATACTGTGACCATCAAAAACGAGACCCTACGCAAATACTTTCCGCGCAGTTACACGCCCCGGCAAATGGAAGAAAAAATCATTCAGCTTTTGGATGCGTGGCAACAGCAACGGCAGCAAGCCAAGCTGAAAAAGCGCAAGCAGGAAGCAGAACGATGAACGTAAGACCCGGTTGGGTCTTTTATTTTTGCAAAAATTCAGGAGGTAACGCCCATGAACAATACGATTCCTTTTCACTCCGCAACTCACGCTCCGCAGATCACGGTGGATGTGAACATCCTGTCCATGCTGAAGCAGGCAGCATCCTGCTTGACCGAAATGGCAAGCGAGAATGTCTACCTTGCCGCCATCGGCCCGGACATGGAACTGACCATTATCATGGAGGAGGATGCCCCTTCCGTTCTTCCCTGTTTCGACGAAGACGATGCCCTGATTACCGTGAAGGGTGCGCCGCTGTTTATCAGCTACAATCCGGCGCAGGTCCTCAAGCTGGCAGGCAAGCGGTACCTGACCGGCCCGGTGATTTTCTACCGCACCGATGGGCACAGCACCATCGTGTCCTTGACGGTGGAGGACATTTATCGCTTTCAGACCTATCTGGAAGATCACAGTACCACCCTGATGGCAGATGGGCAGAAGCTGACCTGCATCTGCATCGACTGAGGTGTGCCATGCTGAACTTTTTTATCGGTTTCGCTTTTTTCGAGTTTGGCGCACTCTGTGGCTTTTTCGCGGCTGCGCTGATGCAGGCGGCAAGGGATGGTGATGAACGTGCAGGAAGAAGTCGAACAGAAAACATTCAACATTGTGGTGTCCACCACGAAGCTGACCGCCCGGACGATTCTGAACGCTGGACGGACAGCACTTCAGCAGTATCAGTCAAAATTACTGGCCGATAAATCAAGTGGTAAGCAGAGCGTCCGAATGCTCCTGCGGCAGAATCGCGGCGTTTCCAATGTGGAAATCGACAAAACCAATATTCGGGGATTTGAGCGATACGCCAAAAAGTACGGCATCGACTATGCCATCCGCAAGGACACCTCCGAGGTGCCGCCCCGGTATCTGGTGTTTTTCAAAGCACCGGATGCAGACGCTTTCAATGCCGCATTCAAGGAATACTCGGCCTCCCTGCTGAGTAAAACCAAGCGTCCTTCTGTGCTGGAAAAGCTGCATGAGCTGGTGCAGGCGGCGGCAGAACTCCCCGGCAAAGTCCGGCACAAGGAACAGGAGCGCGGACTGTGACCACGAGAAAGCTGACAAAACTGCTGGCGCTGTATCTGCCCTATATTTTACTGGGGCTGCTGGCAACGAACTTTGGTGAAGCATGGCGGCTTGCGGAGGGCAAAGAACTGGGCGATAAGATCATGGCGATGATGGGCACCATCCCGGTGGCATTTGCGAACCCTCTGCCCAGTCTGCGTCCGCTGGATTTGCTGGTGGGTCTGTGCTGCGGCACAGGGTTACGGCTGGCGGTCTATCTGCGTGGAAAAAACGCAAAAAAGTACCGCCATGGCATGGAATACGGCTCTGCCCGATGGGGTACACCCAAGGACATTGAGCCGTTCATGGCTCCAAAGTTCGAGGACAATATCATCCTTACCAAAACGGAACGGCTGATGATGTCCAACCGTCCGCCTGACCCCAAGAATGCCCGGAACAAAAATGTGCTGGTAGTGGGAGGCTCCGGCAGCGGCAAGACCCGATTTTGGCTCAAGCCCAACCTCCTGCAATGTCACAGCTCCTATGTCGTCACCGATCCGAAAGGCAGTATCGTGGTCGAGTGCGGGAACGCACTTCTGAAGAACGGCTACAAGCTGAAAATCCTGAATACCATTAACTTTTCCAAGAGTATGCACTATAACCCCTTCGCCTATGTCCACAGCGAAAAGGACATTCTGAAACTGGTCACGACCCTGATGACCAACACCAAGGGTGAAGGGTCCGGCGGGGACCCATTCTGGGAAAAATCGGAGCGTCTTTTGCTCACCGCCCTGATCGCCTATCTGCATTATGAAGCCCCGGTAGAGGAACAGAACTTTGCTACCCTGCTGGAAATGCTCAACACCATGCAGGTGATGGAGGACGACGAGGAATACCAGAATCCGGTGGACTTGCTGTTTGAAGAACTGGCAAAAAAGAAGCCCAACAGCTTTGCCGGTCGGCAGTACAAACTTTACAAGCTAGCTGCCGGCAAGACCGCAAAATCCATCCTCATTTCCTGCGGTGCTAGACTTGCGCCATTTGACATCCAAGAATTACGCGATTTAACGATGTACGATGAGTTGCAACTGGACACGCTGGGCGATAAGAAAACGGTTCTGTTCCTCATCATGTCGGACACGGATTCAACCTTTAACTTCCTCATCAGCATGGTTTACACCCAGCTTTTCAATCTGCTCTGTGACAAGGCAGACGATGTGTACGGCGGAAAGCTGCCCATCCATGTACGCTGTCTGATCGACGAGTGTGCCAACATCGGGCAGATTCCCAATCTGGAAAAGCTGGTGGCGACCATCCGCAGCCGTGAGATCTCTGCCTGCCTTGTTTTGCAGGCGAGAAGTCAGTTGAAAGCCATCTACAAGGACAATGCAGACACCATCGTGGGCAACATGGACAGCCAGATTTTCCTCGGCGGCTCCGAACCTACCACCCTGAAAGACCTGTCTGAAATGCTGGGCAAGGAAACGATTGATGCATTCAACACCTCGGACACCCGTGGCAACAGCCCCAGCTACGGCACTACGTTCCAGAAGATGGGGCACGAATTATTGAGCCGGGATGAGCTGGCGGTGCTGGACGGCGGCAAGTGCATTTTGCAGCTGCGTGGTGTCAGACCGTTTTTGAGCGACAAGTATGACCTGACCCAGCATCCCAACTACAAGCTGACCTCGGACTACGACTCCAAAAACACCTTCGATATAGAAAAATATCTGAACCGAAAAGAAAAAATCAATCCCAATGATGAATTTGTTGTGATTGACGCTGATTCACTCCCGTCTGCCTGACCCGGTAGGCGGTTTTATTTTATCCTGACCAGAGAGGTACACCAGCAAGCCCACTCTCGCCGCAGTTTGCTGCCTAACAACAACGGCTTCAGGTGTGTACGGACGGTCTACAATGTTCATTTATAAAGGAGAAACGACTATGGAATTCTTTAACTCTGCTATCGAAGTTCTTCAGACTCTGGTTGTCGCTCTGGGTGCCGGTCTCGGCGTTTGGGGTGCCATCAACCTGCTGGAAGGTTACGGAAACGACAACCCCGGCAGCAATGCTCATGCGCGGTAAAGTAACAAATGATAATTTGATAGACAGCAGCCACTATTTCCGAAACACAGACCAATACGAAAAGCTGATGTGGGGATTTTCCTATATCAGCTTTTGTCTTTCTAAGCATTTTGGGAAAAGTGATGTATTTGTATCTTTCCTATTGACAGCCAGCCTTTGAAGTGATATATTTATCTCGCCAAGCGATAAATACATCTCATCGGAGGACACCATTATGAAAAAAGAACGAAACTCACAATTTGCCTGGGCGTGATATGCGCTCTGCTGGTAGCAATATCTCCATGGTACACGATAGCATTTAACAATTCAAGGTTTATTGTGCCTATGGATTTATCTGAATATGTTTTCAGAGTGCAAGACCTGCCTATGATTATTTCCGGCGTACTTCTTACCTTGTATATTGTGAATATTGTTGTGTTGTTTTTGGAATCTATTAAAACAAACAGGCGTAGGGAATTAACCTTGCAATCCACCAGAACAATAAATCCCAAACTGGGTTTTTTAGGTTTATTAGGATTTGCCGGATTTTTGGGATTTTGGACTTACAGCGTTGACAAGACAATTTTTCCTTTTGTGTTTTTCCTGTTTTTCGGATTTTTCTATGAGGGAAAAATGTCAAATACTCTTATAGATGAACGATACAAAGAAAACAAAATGAAAGCGCAAAGTGTAGCGAACAAAACCTCTCTGTCCATTATTTTTCTTGCAATACTCATTTTGGGACAGGGAAAGCTCATGGATAACCTTGAATATACCTTAATTGCTCTTGTTATTGTTATAGCTCTCTCCATAGCACTTGAAATATTCCTTAGCGAATATCTGCTATATCATTATGATAACGATGAACAGTTTGATGAAAGCGAGGAATAAGTGTGCCGGATTTTGAATGTAGATTAAAAAAGTACAGGCTATTAAAGGATTTGACACAAGAGCAGTTAGCGGCACAGGTAGGCGTGCGGCGAGAAACAATTATGCGGCTGGAAAAGGCACAATACAATCCCTCACTTAAACTGGCGATTGATATTTCAAGAGTTGTTGAAGCACCGATTGAAGAAATATTCGTTTTCAAGTGATTTGTGCGGAATTATGCTTATTTTATAGGCAGTTTTTATAGGCAGTTGCGCTAATGTTAATCTGCATTGCTTGCCGGTACAATGTCATCGATGAAACAAAAATAGTTTCATCAAAGACGGTTATATGGTTGTGCCGATTTCCAAAACATAGTAATATTGAAGTACTAACTGGGGCTGAAAGTGGCAAAACTGCTTGCTTGGTTTCCATTCAGGAATTACTAATAGCGTAGACCGTCCGTTCGCTTCGTAAAAGATTCAATGTCTTGATTGGTTGGGTCGGCACAACCGTTACCCGTGTCAACAACGCGCCTGTTACTTTTGCGAAGAAGCGAAACTGCCCTGAAAGGAGAGGTGTATATGAGTTATTGTCCGGTAGCTGGAATTGATGTCAGCAAACAATTCAGTGATATGTGCATTTTGTCGCCAGACAACAAAATCTTTGCGCAAGAAAAGATTTATCACGACGAAACATCGATAAATCGAGCGAACGCCCTACTCCAAAAGGCTGAGCGGCTTTTTTTCAGTAAGCCTGTTATTGTGATGGAGTCCACCTCACACTACCATTTGATCCTCTTTCAATTTTTCTCAGAGCATGGATATGACGTGATCGTGGTAAATCCACTTCAAAGCAATTCGATGAAGGACTTCTCTATCAGAAAGAGGAAAACCGATCGTGTGGATGCCTTCAAACTGGCAATGATGTATCGAACAAAGACATTGCGTCCTTCCCAAATTCCTCAAACGGCAACGCGTGCGCTACGCCAGCTCTGCAGACATCGTGCGGAATTGTTGAACGACGTTTCGAGTTATAAAAACCGATTAACAGCCCTTTTGGATCAGACCTTTCCGGGCTATGATAAGGTCTTTTCCGATGTGGGAGGCGTCACTTCTTGCGCTGTGCTTGTACGTTTTCCAACGCCGACCATTTTGCTTGTAGAGGAAGAATCAGAACTGGTTGAAGTGATTGCTGCTGCAAGCAAGTCTGGTTATAGTTTTGCTAAAAAGAAAGCTGGATTGCTAATCTCCGCAGCGCAAAAAGCGCAGACATTGGGGATTCATTCATGTGCCGATGAAACACTCATTGTGTGTACCATTCAAATGCTTCGTACATTGTCCGAAAGTGTGCTTCAAATAGAAACCGCAATAGATAATTTGCTGGCTCAGATAAAAGAAATGCGAAACAACGTCTCTTTGCTGCAAAGCATCCCTGGTGTTGGTAGTCATTCGGCAGCCCTTTTACTAGGAGAAATCGGAGATATCTCGTTGTTCAAGAAGCCGAAACAGCTTGCAGCATATTTTGGTTTAGACCCAACAGAGCGGCAATGCGGATCATTCAGAGGAACAAAGAACAAGCTCTCAAAACATGGCTCTCCCTATGCAAGAGCTGCACTTCACATGGGAGTAGTTAATTCGATTTGTAAGCGCGGAAAGGACTCTGCAGCGAACCCCGTACTGCTCAGTTATTATGAAAAGAAATGTAAAAACAAACCGGCAAAGGTTGCTCAAGCAGCATCAATGCACAAACTGGTCTTTATAGTCTTTGCAGTCTTGCGTGACCAGAAGCCCTTCGAACTGAAAACGCCAGAGCAGCATGCTGTTGAACAGGGATTTGTAAAAGCAGCCTGAAGTTTTTGAGAGATTCAAGCCCTGAAACAAACACAGGGCCTTATTTGGTATGCGAAAAATTCGAATTTGGCATCTTCACTGCCCTTGTTCTTTACTTGGTGTAAGCGATGGCAGGACTATAAGCGATGAATACCGAACTCAAACCGTTCGATTTCGTTCTTATTGGCTACCTGTGCTATTGACTTTGCTTAATTGGTCTACGTAGATGTTCCCGTCAACTACTGCGTCGGAAATTTTTATCGCAAAATCACTTCAGCTTTGCGAGGATATCGTCTGCGCTCACGCCGCTTGCCAGCAGCCTTTTCAGCATGTCCTCTGCTTCGGTTTTCTTTGCAGATTCCGCTGCTTTGGTTTCAGCTTTGACCTTCTTGACTTCGATTCTGGCGATTTCCTTGTCGATGGATTTCAGCTCTGCTTTCTTGGTTTTCAGGTCAGCTTTCAGCGCATCGATATTAGCGGTGATCGATGCAATTTCGGCAGCAGCGGCTTCCTTTGCGGACTGCTTTTCAGCGAGCTGTGCAGCAAAGTCAACGGTTGCTTTTACGGTCTTGGGCTTGTTCTTGCTTCCTTTGGGACGGGGCATAGGGGACACCTCCAATGTTTTTGATGGCTTCAGTATAACATTCGTTTTTTATGTTCGCAAGAGGTGCATTTTGTAGAATAAAAATATATCTTGGGCGAAACAATAAATTGATTTGAAAATATGAATATTTGAGCTGTGCTTATAGCCAGAAAGCTTCTCTTAGCTCCTGAATCTCATCATAGGGAAAGCACTCGGCAGTACCCTCGATATCTTCCAGATACTTCACGATTTGCTTTGCAAGTTCAATGCCCTGATGACTGTGCCGCAGACCGCCATCTTCTTTCTGCACAGTGTCATCTGGGTTTCTTGCTGCCCATACTTGATCGTAGAGCTCCAGTTGCGAGATGGCTTTTCCAACGCCGGAACAATAGGCGGATTCATTCCTCTCGGTTGAATAACCGAGTGTGCTATGCAGCGAATATAGCTGCCACATAATAATGTCGGCATTCAGATCCATCGGTACATAGACTCTCACATTGTCATCTGGGAGAATTCCGCCATTGACTTTGTCTTTCCGGTGAGGGCTTTGTCCATGTCCTGTTTTGTTTCGTAGAGTGTTTCTCCTGCCAGTGACAGCTCATGGACATAGAGTACGTCTGTCGAGATGGGATGGATATCTAAGTTGTGGTGCATAGCTGGTCCCTGTGTTAATTAGCTTTTAGGCTCTTTTCAGTAAAAGCACAATTACATATGTGCGGAAATTAATATTCAAGGGCGCGATATTATCGGATATAAAGTATTGTTTCTATTCACAATTGCTGCTTTGAATTTAGCGAGTATTTTCTGTATTGTTCAGACTCGAACGAACCTTTTCCAGAAAATGCGATATACTTTCGGCCTCGGCGCACTGCCTACACCATTCTTCAATTAGAATTGACCAAACAGCATCTTTACTTTTCTTTACCTTATTTCCTATGTATTCCGTCCAGCCATGATGATCCGGAAGAAGAGTTGCATCATCTAAGTGCTTAAAAAGTGAGCCAGCACCAATTCCGAATCTTTTGTCCAAATTATTCCAGTCCGTCCCCTTTAAATCAAGAATAATCTGTCTTTCTGGAGCGTTCGTTCCGGGAAGCGCCAAACAATCCGGAGCCTCTTCAGCTTTATCTCCATCGACAATGCAGAGACTTGGATATGGCAACTTACCATTTTTGCTCATTTCATTTAATGTTTTTACAACTGTGCAGCTTCCAACAGCCCTTGCAGATATTTTTTTGCTGTACTCTTCATAATGTTCTGTATCTTGCTTCAGGATTTCCCAGAAGAAAGATACCGCTTCATCATCTTCCAAGAAAGCATATAAATCCGGATGCTCACTATCATCCATACTTGCCAACGCAAAATTTGTTGATGTCTCATAAACAATTTCCTTACGATCCGAGAGCCGCATAAGCATTATCCTCGCAATTGGCGGCAGTTCTTCTAATACAAATGGACTATGCGTTGACAGAATTATCTGTAGCTTTTTCACACGAGCAAGCTTCAAGAGATACCGAACAAACCGGCGCTGTGCTTGCGGATGGAGAGAGTTTTCCACTTCATCGATTACCAGCAATGACTGGTTCGGTATATCCTGCAAAAGTTTGAATGTATCAAGGATAGAGTCTTCGCCTGCACCTTGATGAAATTGTGATATTTCCCCATAGGACTTTGTCAAGAGTCCGATTTTCCGATCAACATCCACATCTGTTCCAACAAATCGTGCTCGACCATATTGTTGACCTAAAATGTATGAAAGATCATGTAAGCTTTCTGGAGTCAGCTCTGTTACAGCTCCAACTTCCTCACTGGCGAGTTTGGCCACTTTAGCATATCCAGCAGTCGCATCCAAGGGAAGTGTTCTAGATATGTCCAAGAAAAACACATTTCGTTCAGGCTTTCCTTGTTTTGGTGTAAATCCCCAATCATTTGTTTTCTTCCAACGAAGATTAATATCCTCGTTTCCCTTTCGCACCTTATACTCAATAATTGCATTTTGCAGACCGGTTTCATCCCAGCGGGTACTCACAAACATTTTAGATGGATAAAAATTTTTTCCGATTTTGTTTTTATAGGCACACGCCGATGCCTTCAAAAACGTACTTTTTCCAATGCCGTTTTCACCTACAATCGCAACCACCGGAAATTTAAAAGTAATTTCTTGTCCGGACCATCCATGAATATTTGTAATCTTAATGGACTTAATAAATTGCTTCCATTCGCTATCAGGATCACCATGCTTAAATTGCCGCATTATGTTTTTGATTTCTTCTGTATCCATATGTGTATCCTCTATTCATTTTTCGTTGCTAAGGGGCGTCGGCGTATTAATATAAACAAGACAATGATTGGCGAGACAGATTAGATTTTCGGGGGCTACATAACAACTCTGAAGAATCAAGTACTAGCGTCATCAATAGTAATCATCTGCAGTTCTCTTTTTAAAATTTCAATTTCTCTGAATCAGCCACAGCGTCTATACTGTGTTGCCTGCCGCCCACCACGGAGAGGTGTACAAAGTTTCGAACAGCAAAGCCGTGAGAAATATCCCACGGTTCAAATATAAACCTTTAGAACAAAGTTTTCAATGGTACAGGTGAAATATACATCAGCCTGTATTGCAGTATCAGAGCCGCATTCAAATAACTCCGGCCTAATAGTAAGCCGATTTATGCGGGGCGTAGAGTTCGCCTGTACATACTGGTATAGCCGCTGCTGCTCCGCCGGGGAGAGTGGCACAGATGTTTTATCAACAGCTTTTGGCAGCGCCACTTCCAGCTCCATCGGACGAATTAGACGCAAATGCGCAGCATACTTACAGATACGGCGCAGCATCGAGAGGCATTCCCGGGCAGAGGAGCTTCCCAGTGGCTTGTGCGCGGCATCCGTAGGCGCGATAATCTGTTGCATAGCCTGTT
>OLGZ01001834.1_pt1 | contig 11086 bp, 9 predicted proteins | sample 1605981 | NCBI WGS metagenome assembly OLGZ01 (sample SAMN03283291) | human gut metagenome | biome: human-associated habitat; material: feces | host: Homo sapiens | place: Peru | collected 2012 | reverse complement strand
AAATGCTCAATTCAGTTGTTTGCTTCCCTAATTAAGTTTTCGGACGGCCTCCCCCATATCGGGGAAGCTGGCTCTTGTAGCCGCATTTTTTACGCTTACCCTTGCCAGTTGCAGCAAGGATGATGTAAGCTCCGGTACCGACCCCGTTGTCAGCCCACCTGCCGACAGCGAGGCTCCCAGTTATTATGCCATTACCGATACTGAGGGTATCGGCTTCACCAAGGATGGCATAGCCTATGAATATATTTCTAATGGTAAGACCCGATGGGTGCTTAGCTATCAGGAGATAGCCAAGCGCCTCGACATAGATATCTCCAAGATTTCAACTATCAAGATTACCAGAGACCAGATTTTGAAGAACGGTCTCTGGCGCTTCGACGTGCGCTTCGACGGACAGAAGGAAGGCACGGCGTATGCCATCGATGTCAACCCGGAGACTGGGAAGATAGAGTGGGTGATAACCTTGGAGGACATGCCAGGGGGAAATGTGTTTACACTGAATGTCAGTATCTAATTACAAAAGACTTATATTCTCATAAAATATAAAAATGGCAAAGAAAGCAACTACAAAGAAGATGAAGGAGGAAACCTTAGAAAATATATTGTTCAACTGTAGAGACTATCTTCGTGGCAAGGCGCAGATGACCGACAAGCGTGACTTGCTGCTTACTCTTGTTTTCATCAAGTTCTTGGGCGACCGATTCAATCAGCAACAGAAAGTAATCAGGGAAGAAAACGCAGCCAAGGGCTTCGATGAAAATTTCATTCAGCTGAAGTTGAAAAGTTCTAACTCTTACCAGAAGGATGGCGTATTCTTCTTGGAAGAGGATTGTTTGTGGAATCATCTCATCGAGTTGAACTCCACTGATATGGCTCTTGCCTTCGATAAGTGCATCAAGAAGTTGGAGGACATTGAGACAGGTAAGGATACGAACGACAACCCAGTGCGCCCATTGAAGAATGCGCTGCCACAGCAGATTTTTACAAAAACAGCGTTGGATTCAGGCGTACTGAAGAAAGTGTGCGATGAAATCAACAAGATAGACCCTGACAAGTTCAAAGAGCACGACTTGATAGGTCGTGTTTATGAATATTTCTTACAGGCGTTCTCCATCAACGCCGACAAGGAAGAGGGCGAGTTTTATACGCCTCACAGCATTGTGGAGCTGATAGCTTCGCTATTGGAACCGTACGACGGTACAATCTACGACCCTGCTTGCGGTTCGGGCGGTATGTTTGTGCAAAGTTTGAAAATGATTGAGGCGCATGGTGGTAATACCAAAGAGGTAAGCGTGTATGGTCAGGAGAGCGAACCTGCCACCTATCGCCTTTGCAAGATGAATCTTGCCGTGCGTGGTATCAGCTATAACTTGGGCGAAAAGGCTGCAAGTTCCTTTACCAACGACCAACACAAGGATATAAAAATGGATTACATTATGGCGAATCCTCCATTTAATCTGAAGAAGTGGCGTGGCGAGGGTGAGTTGCTCGACGACCCCCGTTGGAAGGGCTACGGCGTCCCTCCTGTGAGCAATGCCAACTATGGTTGGATACTCCATATCCTGAGCAAGATGAACGTGAAGAAAGGTATAGCTGGCTTTTTACTTGCCAATGGAGCATTGGATGATAGCGATACTTTGGCTATCCGACAGAAGTTGATAGAGAACGACAAGGTAGAGGCGATTATCGTGCTGCCTCGACAGATGTTCTATAGCACCGACATCAGCGTGACCCTATGGATATTGAACAACAACAAGAAGGGTGGAATGCGTAATGGCAGATTGCTCCGCAACCGACAGGGCGAAGTGCTCTTCATCGACCTGCGTACGTGGAATAAGAATATCTACGAGAAGAAGTATGTTAAGTTGACCGAGGAGCAGATACAGAAAGTTTGCGACATTTACCATACCTGGCAGACTACGGAAAATGATACCTTTGCCATGCCAGAGCTGTATTATGCTGCCAAGGAAGAGGAGATAGCCGAAAAGGGCTTTAGTCTCGTGCCAAGTCGATATATCGAGTTTATGGATAGAGATACAGAAATGGACTACCAGTCGGCTTTGCTGCAGATGAGCAAAGAGTACAAGGCTCTCAATGAGCGTTGGGAGAAGAATAAGAGTACATTGGTGGATGCTTTTAAAGTGTTGGGATATGATGCAGAGTAAGATGATAAAAATAGGAGATATAGTAGTAAAATATCGCCAAAAATGTGGAGATCCAAAAGCTATTGTATCTGGAGTTGATATTAATAAACAATTTATTTCAACTAGAGCCAATCTAGAGGGGACTGATATTAGCGGATATTACGTAGTACCTCCTAGACATTTTGCATGTAATTTGATGCATATCGGAAGAGATGAAAGAATCCCTGTCGCATATAACTCATCAACTAATAATTACGTAGTAACTTCTGCTTATTATGTGTTTAAAATAAAAGAAAATAAGGTAAATGAAGTGTTGGCAGAGTACCTCTACATATTGTTTTGTGTTCGTGAGTTTGATAGATTAACTTGGTTCTACACAGATAGCTCTATTCGTGGTAACCTGAAAGAAGATAGATTTTTGGACATAAAAATCCCCCTACCATCTCTTGCCGAGCAGCAGAAAGTAGTGAATGCCTGGAAGGCTCTGCGAGAAATCAAGGAGCAGAACGAGGCTATTGCCGCTCCGCTCATGCAAGTATGCCAAAGCTATATACAGGAGTTGAAGCATAAGTATGAGAGTGTGGAGATAGGAAATTACATAGAGGAATCGAATGAACGAAATAATGACGATACATATAGGCTCAAAGATGTTTGTGGTATTAGCATTGAAAAGAAAATGATTGACACGAAAGCAAATATGGATGGGGTATCGTTAAAACCATATAAAGTTTTTAAACCTAGTGAATTTTGCTTCGTTCCGATTACTTCACGAAATGGAAATAAAATTACATTATCTATGAATTACGAAGAGCAGGCACATATTGTTTCGTCATCATACGTAGTTTTTGATATAAAGAAAAAAATAAACTTATTCCAAGTTTTCTTTATCTAATGTTAAGTCGTCCAGAGTTTGACCGCTATGCAAGATTCAATTCATGGGGTAGTGCGAGAGAAGCATTTTCATTCGACGACATGAAGCGAGTCCGCATCCCTCTTCCTTCTCTTTCCGTGCAGCAAGCCATCGTTAACATCTACAATTGTGCGAACGAGGCGAAGCGAATAGCAGCCGAGGCTGACCGCATGAGCCGAGAGTTTTGCCCTGCTTTGATTCAGCATGTAATACATTATTAAATATTAGAATATTATGGATAAAATTAAGAAAATTATACCTTATCTTGCTATAGTTTTAAGCATCGTCAACATCGTTTTGCTATCTGTTGTTTTGATGAAATTAAAACATATAGAAAACTCTGTTGGTGATACAGACAATACTGATGTTATAAATGCCATCGACTCAGCAAAAGATGATTTAGAAAGTTCTATAGATGATGCAAAAAGCGATATAGAAAGTTCTATAGATGATGCAAAAAGCGATATAAAAAGATCGGTTGTGATATGGTCTAATTAATGATTTATTAATAGGAGAAAGTTAATATGGCAAAGAACGGAAAACTATATGAGAGCGACTTCGAGGAAGCCTTGGTGGGCCTCTTCGAGAAAGTCGGCTGGGAATATTCCCATGGCGATAATATCTATCGCAAGTTTACCGACCCATTAATAGAGAGCGATTTACGAGATTACTTGAATGGTCGCTATGGCATCAAGCAACTCTCCAAGAACGATTTTGACGGCATCGTGGAGAATCTTCGTCTGGTAAGCGAACAGAACGAATACTACTCGCTCCAGAAAGCCTTCTATCTTTATCGTGACGGCTATAACTTTACACCAGAAGAGGGCGAAACTTTTAAGCTCGAATACATCGACTTCGAGAATCCTGAAAGAAACATTTTCCGTTGCGTCAACCAGTTTGTAATGGAGCAAGGCAGCGAGAATCGCCGTCCCGACGTACTTCTCTTTGTGAACGGAATACCCGTCTGCATCATCGAACTGAAGAACCCAACAAATGTCAAAGCTACGGTACTGGATGCCCATACGCAGATATGCACTCGCTACATGAGAGACATCCCGAATCTGATGAAATTCTGTCCTCTGGCAGTAATTAGTGATGCCGCCAAGACCGAACTCGGAACGCCCTTCACCCCCTTCGAATATTTCTATGAATGGAAGAAAGTAGAGAACGAGGACAAGGCGGGCAAGGGCTTGGACACCTTGAGTACCTTGGTGCAGGGCGCATTGGCACCTGAGCGAATCTTGGAAATTCTGCGAGATTATGTTTATTTCCCAGACCCAAGCGACAGCCAGGATACCACCGAAATCGTTTGCCGCTATCCACAGTTCTTTGCTACAAGAAAACTCCGCAACCATGTTTTGAACCACCTTCGCTCCGTGGGAGGCGATGGCAAGGGAGGTACATACTTTGGCGCCACTGGTTGCGGCAAGACCTATACCATGCTTTTCCTTGCCCGACAGCTCGCCTTGCGCTGTAAGTCGCAGTTGGGCAGTCCGACCATTGTCTTGATTGTGGATAGAGAAGACTTGGAGACACAGGCGGGTACCCTCTTCTGCGCTTCTAAGAAATACCTCGGCGATGATAGCGTAGAAATCTTTGATTCCCGACAAGACCTTGCCGATGAGTTGAGCCTTCGCAAGACAGGCGGATTCTTTATCACCACCATACAGAAGTTTGCTGAGACCACCGGTTTGCTTTCCGACCGTGCCAACATCGTCTGCATGAGCGACGAGGCGCACCGCAGCCAAAACAACCTTGGCTCGAAACTCGTTATCAGCGAGGGAGATGACAATAAAAAAACAATGAAAGCAGGAGAGACAAAGGGCGGAGCCAAGATAACATACGGCTTCGCTACCTATCTGCGCAAGGCTTTGCCTAATGCTACGTTCGTGGGATTCACTGGTACCCCGATAGACGAGACAGTACATGTATTTGGTGAAATTGTAGATCAATACACCATGAAGGAGAGCGAGGAAGATGGCATCACGGTACCAATCAAGTATAATCCTCGCTTGGCTCGTGTTTTCCTCAATAAGCAGCAAGCCGAGGAGGTGGAGAAATATTACAAGGAATGCGCCGACGAGGGAGCCAAGCCGGAGGACATCGCCAAGAGCAAGAAAGCAATGGCAAGTATGATGGCCATCCTCGACAATGAAGATCGAATCAAGCGAGTAGCAAAGGATATTGTCGAAGACTACAAGAAGCGTCTCGAAACCACCTCACAACTACAGAAAGCCATGGTGACTTGTGCCGACCGCAAGATAGCCTACAAACTCTACAAGGCAATGAGAGAAATAGAACCAACTTGGTTTGAGAAAAAGAAAGCTCTCGACGAGGATGCCTTGACCGCCGAGCAAAAAGACAAGCTCAAAGAAGTAGCATACGTCAACATCGTTTGCACAAGAGCTGATAATGATGACAAGGAACTCTACAAGGCCTTGGGCGACAAAGCGCATCGTAAGTTCCTGGACGCAGAGTTCAAATCGGAGCAGTCCAACTTTCATATCGCCATTGTCGTGGATATGTGGATTACAGGCTTCGACGTACCAAGCCTTACCATGCTCTACAATGACAAACCGCTGAGCAAGCACACCTTGATACAGACCATAAGCCGTGTAAATCGTAAGTACAAGGACAAGGAATTTGGTATCGTCATCGACTATCTGGGCATCAGAGAGGAGATGAAGAAAGCTATGAAGAGATATGGCGGCGACGTAGCACCCAAGGAAGACCTGGAGGTGGCACACGAAATTTTTGCCAACGAACTGCAAATACTCAAAGAAATGCTTACGAAACTGGACTTCTCGATATTCTTCGGTGACGACCATTGGAAGAGACTCCAGTTCTTACAGGATGCCGCAGAGTATATCCTTGCCAATACAGTCGAAAAGAAAGGCGAGGTGTCGTTTATGAAAAAATATCAAGGACACATAAAACGTCTTCGCTCCGCTTATAATATCTTGAATCCAGCTGGCGAACTCAATGAGAAGGAGAGTGCTTGGGCGCAGTGCTTTATGGGTATTTCTGCCTATGTGAGCAAGATGACCACAGGCGTGCATCATACTGAGGAAATGAACAAGCACGTGGAGAAGATGGTGCAAGAGGCGATATTCAGCAGCGGCGTGGAAACGCTGTTTGATGATAAAGGCGAGGAAGAAAACATCTTCAGCGACGCTTTTATCGAGGAGTTGGATGACGTGAAAATGCCATATACTAAGTTCCAACTACTCGTCAAGCTCATCAAGAAAGCCATACAGGCTTATCGAAAGACCAACAGATTGCAAGCCGAGAAATTTGAAACAATGTTGCAGAAGGTGATAGACGAATATAATACACGTGACAACTTGACATTTACCAATGATGTTGCCTCCGACACCATTGATGCTGTTGCTGGCATCGTAGATGACAAAATAAAGGACCTTACCGAAAAACTCGTGGAACTCTTCAAGGACTTGAAGGCAGACAGCCAGAAGTTCAAAGAACTGGGCATCACCTTCGAGGAGAAAGCATTCTACGATGTATTGGTAAACGTGCGTGACACTCATGGCTTTGAGTATTCAGACGACCGTTGCATTGCTCTCGCCAAGAAGGTGAAATTGTTGGTGGATGACATGACGGTGTATGCCGACTTCATCAATAACAACAACTTGAAGAGCCGTCTTGCTGACGAACTGATGAACCTCATCTATAAGGAGGGCTACCCACCAGAATGGAGTGAAGATGTCTTCCAAAAAGTCTTGAAGCAAGTAGATAACTACAAAAATAGGCAGTAAGCATAGATTAGAAATCAGCAGTGCAGAGTGCTGCACCTACCATAAAAATTCCATAAAAGTAACAGGGAGAAGTGATGCTCTAAAAATGCTCATTTCTCCCTCTTTTTTGTCAAAAATCTAAAAATCAGAAAAATAATAGTACTCATATTACGGATTAAGGAATCGTAGTACACGCCTCTATTTCGCTCTTTTTTTATAATTTCACACCGAAATTTAAAAAAGAAATTATGGGAAAAGGACGTAGTTATATGAATTCATATGCCGACGGCTATATGAGAGGCAAGGTTGTCAAGGAAGTGGGAGCACTCCTTGACCACATGATAGTGGAGGAAATCACAACCCCCACAATAATAAAATTGGAGTTTGGGCCTTCTTACGATACCATCAGAATCCTTAGGCAGCAAGAAACCTCAATATCTTTTGAGACCATCAGACAATTCTGCTACGTCATTGGCTACTATCTCTACCAGGAAATACAGGCGGTGGAGAACTATAAGAAATATGTAAGGGAAAGGGAATCCAAGCTTACCATGCTGTATGAGATGAAAGAAAGATATAAGAAAATTTACGGAATGCAAGCCGCAGTAGTTCTCAACCTTATGCATAAGGGAAAGGATTTGCTGGCTTTAATGAAGTAAATATAAGTGAGATTTCCGCCTCACTATGTGTTAGCGAACTCATTTTGAGGCTAATTCTAATCTATAAATAAATACCTAAAAAAAAAGAAAGTAAAAGATGATGAAATCGGAGACCAACTGTCCCCTAAGGGTGTATTCCCTTATAGTTCTCCTGGCATTTGCTTGTACCAGCAAAATTGTTAGCGCAAACAAATTCTAACGTCCTCTACTAAGGAACGAGCGACAAAGAACTTAATTACTGACTATTATAAATTTCGAATTATGGGGAGATTTTTAATCAAGCTCTTGCGCTTGATACTGAAGTATGGGCGATTCGGCCTTTTCCGCGTGGTCATTCAATTGGATGGCAACAGCAAGTATATTGAGTATACTTACAATTTGAGGCGTTCCCTCCTATGGATATGAGCATACACGCACACTTACTGGTAGATGTTGCCATGCAGGAAAGAGATTATCATGATGTACTCGTAGTACGTCGATACTTGGAGACCTTTAACAGAATAGACAATCATTTGGTTGAAGCTGAACTTCCTAGGCTTGATGCCTATATCGCCACTCTGGATGGCTATTATGAATACCTAGAGCAAAGGGATAGAAAACCATTAAAGAATGGTACCAGAGTCGGCCGAAAAAGAGAGTACCTTTTTGTGACTGATGAAGCATCTTCTTTAAAAGATGAAGAGACGACCGCAGAGCAAGCCTCTTTATTTATAGAATTTCTCACCCTAAATGGCCTAAATTCTATGTCTACCAGTGCGAGCAAGTCTTCACCAATGAATATCGCAATATTTGCGTTTATCAGATATTGGAGAAGAAGGGGTATCTTGGCACCGCAGCATATCGTCAGTGCCAATGCCATTTATCGATTTCTTACCGATGATTGCCATATACGAAAAGAAGTTACGATAAAATCGTTCTACAATGTCTTCAATCATTGTGAGGACATGAAAAATCAAGAAATGGATGATAAAGTGGCTGATTTCTTTGCCCATAGATGATTTTTTTTATGGGACAAATATTAATCCTATTTTTCCTATTTTTCCCATAGGTGTTTTTGCCCTATCTTTGCACCCGTAATCAGACAAGTAAAGTCTGGTTGCGGGCGTTTTTTGTTTATAGGAATCCGGTACCGTTCCTGAAACTGAAATTTGGCGAATATCTCGCAGCCCAACCCATAAACATTGTATATAAAATGGAAGGAAACGCTTATGTGTTTTATCATCCGCAGTATGGCGGATTGAGAGTGGTGAACAACGAAGAGGGATTGTTCTTTTGCATCGAGGACCTGGTTGCCATCACAGATATCGGCAGAGATAAATTGTTCCCAGTATTAGCCGACACGGAGGGGAAAGTGGTAAAAATGTGTGTGGAAGCGGAAACAAAAAAGGTTCCGAAGGCTTTTAAACCTCGTTTGTTCTTCGGTGAATTCTTTGGCAATGCTGACAAGGTAAATCGAAATAGTAAATTGGCTTGGAGAAGTATGATATTCGTAGACTCTCAGGTGGTGAGGGATATGACGATAGGCTGTTCGAAAGATCCTGAGTGTAAGTTGTTTTACAAGTGGATCAAGGATTTTATCCAGCCTGTGATGGAGGACGAGGACAGATGTTGGTGTTATGAATGTGTCATGATGAAAAGAGTCTGTTACGACCCTCTAGACAAGCCGATAGACATCCGATATGCTGCCGACGGCCTGTATATCAACGATATGCGAATCAACTAACATTATTCATCTTTTAAACAAGTTATTACGATTATGAAACAAGCAGCAAAGAAGCAGCTCCTCAACGCCCAGAAGGTGGACGGAGCCATCATCAGTGAGGAAAACGGTACCATCGCCTTCCGCAAGGCGCCATGGAACGATACCGAGGTTATCTGCGAACAGCCTAAGGTGATACCGGGCAGAATGGTATGCTCTGGCGAGAAGGGAGGCGATGAGTTCGACTTCAAGCCTTACGAGCGTACGGGCGAGAAGATCTTCGAGGAAATCTTCAAGACCAAGCATGCCGTGGTGCGCACCACCAAGCGCATGGTGCAGGTGAACTATACCTTCAGCCGTGACCTGGACAAGCAGGACATGCTGCGCTACCTCAAGGCAGAGCACAAGGAACTGATTACCGGATTCAAAGATAATGTTTAATGTTGAATGTTAAATGTTGAATGTTGAATTAGGCTAGCGCCCTTGCGACCGTTAGGCAATTCAACATTCAACACTCAACATTAAATTAAATTCAACACTCAACATTAAATTAAATTCAACATTCAAAAAAATGGAACATATTATAGCATATAATCCGTACAAGAATGGCAATAAGGGGAGCGTAAGCTCCCAGCCACTCTCGGTCTACGACAAGACCATCGCTTATCCCTGGATGGCAGACCTGGTAGCTGCCATCCGTGGGGGTAACGATGAACTGAAAAAGCAGCTGCCTTTCCGCTGCGCTTACTACTACCAGTTCCGTGACAACAGACGTTCGCAAAAGAACGCTGTGCCCGAAAGCTTCCTTTTCCAAACCACCATCGACGTGGACGACAAGGAATATGTGGACAAGGCGATAGAGAAGGCACGTGAGCTGAACTGCAGCGGCACCATCTGGAATGGAGCCTTGCTGCATCTGGAGTACTCAGCCCGCAAGAAGTTGCATATCGACATCCGCATGCCCATCGGCATGACTATCGAGGAGACGCAGCGAGCCTATTGCGAGGCGCTGGGCGTGCCCTACGACGAGAGCTGCATCACGCCCGAGAGAATCATCTTCATCACGGATAAGGACTCCGAGATTTATCGTTCGAAGGAGTGGTATGGGGTTCTGCCGGATGAGGAGATTAAGGCTCGCAGAGAGGCTTTCCTGAAGCGTGGCTTAACGATTGACGGCAGGGGCAAGGGGAATCTCCCACAGATTCCACAGATGACACAGATTCATTCTGGGGAGGTTCCTGGCGCTGGAAAATCTGTGAAATCTGTGTTATCTGTGGGACCTGAAGACGATGCATCTGCGGGGGCAGGGAATCTCCCACAGATTCCACAGATGACACAGATTCATTCTGATTCTGCCAGTGGGAAGAATCTCATAGCCTTCGACCTCTTCCAGGAATCCGCAGGACTGAAGGGGATGAATATTGATACCGTGGGGTCCAGGCATTCCTCTCTGCTCGCCATTATGAGTGCTGGCGCTTCTCGTGTGATGAGTGAGGAGGAGCTGATGAAGGTGGTGGCGAAGAGAATGCCGAGCTATTATCAGGAGAATGACTGCCATCAGCTGATTCATGATTTTTATGCGAAATATGGCGACAGTTCGAAGCCGATGTCGCAAGCCGTGATCCGCATCAATGCTCAGGCAGAGAAGTCCTCCCAGAAGGATGCCGTGGCGTTAAAAGCCGAGAGTTCCGAGGGCGGCACGGATATCAATGCGGAAGATGATAAATTAGTACCGCCTCCGATGCCCGAACATCTCCCGAAACTCGTGGAGCTGCTGCTATCGAAGACACCGGACGTATACAAGCCTGCCGTGGCACACGCCATCTTCCCGCCACTTGCCACACACCTCTGCAAGACCACCTTCAAGTATATTGACAATGTGGAGCACGAGGCTACCCTGATGTGCTGTCTGCTGGCGGGCA
>OLGZ01001832.1_pt1 | contig 11101 bp, 8 predicted proteins | sample 1605981 | NCBI WGS metagenome assembly OLGZ01 (sample SAMN03283291) | human gut metagenome | biome: human-associated habitat; material: feces | host: Homo sapiens | place: Peru | collected 2012 | reverse complement strand
GGAGAGTGATGCGGAATGCGTTTTGACATTTTAACGCTGTTTCCCGATTATGTGAATATCATTCTGAGCGAAAGCATCATCGGAAAAGCACGTGAAAAGGGCTGCATTGAGGTCTGCACACATGATATCCGCGCCTTTTGCGGCAATAAGCACGGGCGCGTTGACGATACGCCGTACGGCGGCGGAATGGGTATGCTGATGGGTCCGCAGCCCATATATGACTGCTATAAGAGCCTTTACGGTGACGGCGAAGAAAAACCGCACCTTATATATATGTCGCCGCAGGGCAAAACTTTGACACAGCAGAGAGTAAAGGAGCTTGCCCTTACAGACCGGATTGTGCTGCTTTGCGGTCATTATGAGGGCGTGGACCAGAGAATTCTCGATGAGATAGTCGATGAAGAGATTTCAATAGGCGATTATGTCCTGACGGGCGGCGAGCTGCCTGCGCTTGTGCTTGCCGACAGTATTTCACGTATGCTCGAAAATGTCCTGCCGAATGACGAAGCTAAGGAGCTTGAAAGTCACTACAACGGACTTTTGGAATATCCGCAATATACAAGACCGTACGAATGGCACGGGGAAAAGGTTCCCGATATACTCTTGTCGGGGCATCACGCGAATATTGATAAGTGGCGACACGAAAAGGCACTTGAGACTACATTAAAAAAACGCCCTGAATTGCTTCTTGATGCGGAACTCTCGGACAGGGATAAAGAGTATTTGAAATCGATAAAAAAATGAGCTGCTCGAATTGTCGAAAAAAGCACGTTTTTATTGTTGATTATTGCTGTTGAATTAAAACCATCCCGATGTTAGAATAATTACACAAAATCATTAAGCCTTCGCTGATTTTATTGTTCAAAACAGCATATTATTTTATATGCTGTTTTGTCGCAATAGCTTTTGCGTCGGCATTATTTATTTTGCAGGAGAAATGTATTCGAGAGGATACGCGCATTGGGAGGATAAAATGAAAAAGGTATTAAACATTATTTTATCGGTAATTCTTTGTTTATCGGTGGTTTCACCGTGCTTTGCAATTCAGAGCTTTGCCGAAACAGGGGATGAAACTACGCTTAAATTTAAAGACGGTAAATTTCGTATACTCATATTTGCAGATCCGCAGGATGATGTAAATCCGTGCGAAGAGACGCTTGATCTTATGTATGCTTCGATTGAAGCTGCAAAGCCCGACCTTGTTGTATTTACCGGCGATAATATACACGGCCCGTCGCCCGTGCTTTACAGAAGCAAAAAGCGTGTCGAAAAGGCAATCAGGCAGATTATGGAGCCCGTTACCTCACAGAACATACCGTTTGCAATAGTATACGGCAACCACGATGACGAGGGTAAGGTCTCCAAACAGTTCCAAATGGAGGTCTATAATTCTATGCCGGGCTGCCTCGCTTCCGAGGGAGAAGCTATGACCGGCTGCGGCAACTATAATCTTCCTATAAAAAGCTCGGACGGCGCAAAGAACGTCTTTAATCTTTGGTTTATAGATTCCGGTACATATGATAAAGAAAACGGCGGATATGCCCACGTTGCCGAGGACCAGCTTGCTTGGTACAAAAAAACGAGCGATGCCCTGAAAGCTGAAAACGGCGGAGAACCTATGCCGTCACTCCTTTTCCAGCATATACCCGTACCCGAAATATATGAGCTTTTAAAGGAGGTTCCCAAGGGCACGGACGGTGCGGTAAAAAAAGACGGTAAGTATTATGTGCTTAATACGGATATTGCAAGCGGTCATCTTGACGAGGGGCCGTGTCCCGCAGAGGTGAACGGCGGCGAATTTGACGCTTGGAAGCAGCAGGGAGACATTAAGGCGGCGTTCTTCGGGCACGATCATAACAATGACTTTTGCGGCACGTATGATGGCATTGATATGGTGCATACGAGCGGAGTCGGATTTTATATTTACGGTAACGGACCTCTCCACGGGTCGCGCGTTATAGATATAGACGAAAACACTCTCGATTACAGCACTTATATGATGTATTATAATGACCTTGTCGGTTACAAGAGCTCAAACAAGGCAAGATATTATGAGGGTCAGTATGTACATAACATTAAGATAGCGGCTTTTTCGGCAGGCGCTGTGATAATTGCCCTGACGGCCGGGCTTATAACGCGCGGAGTCAAAAAGTCCAAGGCGAAAAAAGCTTTAAAAAATAACCAAAAATAACGGCTGAGCCGGGCGAAATTTCTCGCTCGGCTTTAGTTTTTGCATAAAAATTCATAAATCAGGTTAAATATTGCATAAAACAGGACGCATAATGCATATTTATGTCGTTATATCGCACAAATATACACAAAACTTGAATATTTATGCAAAAAACACTTGATTTTAAATGTGATTGGTGTATAATCTCTTCGTAATCAAAAATTAAAGGCTTTTGCCGATGCTCGGAGGTAACATTTATGAAAAAGGACAAGAAAGACATCAAAAAAGTCGTACTCGCTTATTCCGGCGGACTTGATACGTCAATCATCATTCCGTGGCTTAAAGAAAATTACAATAACTGCGAAGTTATAGCGGTTTCCGGCGACGTAGGTCAGGGAACTGAGCTCGACGGACTTGAGGAGAAGGCTCTCAAGACCGGCGCTTCAAAGCTCTATGTACTCGACCTTAAAAAGGATTATATCGAAAACTATATCTGGCCTTGCCTTAAAGCAGGTGCCGAGTATGAAGAGTATCTTCTCGGCACATCGCACGCTCGTCCCTGTATTGCAAAGGGTCTTGCCGATATAGCAAAAAAAGAGGGCGCAGACGCTATTTGCCACGGCTGCACCGGCAAGGGCAACGACCAGGTTCGTTTCGAGCTTGCTCTTAAAGCACTCGCTCCCGAGATGGAGATTATAGCTCCCTGGCGTGAGTGGGACATAAAATCGCGTGATGAAGAAATAGACTACGCCGAGGCTCATCAGATTCCGCTTAAAATCAATCGTGAAACAAATTACTCAAAAGATAAAAACGTATGGCATCTCTCTCACGAGGGACTTGACCTTGAAAATCCGGCAAATGAACCGCAGTACAATAAAGACGGGTTCCTTGAGCTCGGAGTTTCTCCCGAAAAAGCTCCCGATGAGCCTACATATGTTACAATCCATTTTGAAAAGGGCGTTCCCACAGCTGTTGACGGCGAAGAGCTTGACGCTGTTTCCCTTGTCGAAAAGCTCAATAAGCTCGGCGGAGAAAACGGTATAGGCCTTCTTGACATAGTCGAGAACCGTCTTGTAGGTATGAAATCACGCGGTGTTTATGAGACTCCCGGCGGAACAATCCTCTACAAGGCTCATGAGCTTCTTGAAATGATAACTCTCGATCGTGACACATCTCATTACAAAAAACTCGTTGCCGAGAAATACGGCGAGCTCGTATACAACGGCAAATGGTTCTCACCTCTTCGCGAAGCTCTTGCGGCTTTTGTCGACAACACTCAGCAGACCGTAACCGGCGACGTTAAGCTTAAGCTCTATAAGGGCAACGTTATAAACGCAGGCGTCACCTCCCCGTATACTCTTTATGATGAAAATGTTGCTTCGTTCGGCGATGACGGCGGCGCATACGATCAGACCGACGCTACCGGATTTATCAATCTCTTCGGACTCCCCACAAAGGTAAAAGCTTTACTTGACGCAAAGAGAGATAACAAATAATCATTGTAAACCGCTTGAAAAAATAAACAACAGTGCTTAGCACTACCACGTGCGACAAGAGATGTTTCTGTCTCTTGTCGCTGTGTGGTATTTGATAGGAGTAAAAAAATGCAGCTTTGGCAGGGCAGATTTCAAAAGGCTTTAGACCCCAAAACCAACGATTTTAATTCGTCAATAGCGTTTGACAGCAGAATGTATAAGGATGATATAGACGGCAGTATTGCACACGCCACTATGCTTTGTGCGCAAAATATCATATCGGCGGATGACCTTTCAAAAATTGTTGATGGATTAAAAGCCATTAAGGCGGAAATCGAAAACGGTACGTTGGAGATAGACCCGAATGCAGAGGATATACATACCTTTGTTGAGGGCGAGCTCACAAAGCGCGTAGGCGCGGCCGGCAAAAGACTTCATACCGCGCGCAGCAGAAACGACCAGGTAGCTCTTGACGTGAGGCTGTATTTGCGCCGCGAGTGCAACAGCGTTTATTCGCTTGTCACGGAGCTTATAGGTGTTCTGTGCAAAAAGGCTGAAAAGTATGCAGACGCCGTTATGCCGGGTTACACTCATATGCAGCGCGCTCAGCCCATAACATTCGGCCATCATCTTTTGGCGTATGCCGAAATGCTTCTGCGTGATCGCGAACGTATTGCCGACGCGCAGAGAAGAATGAATTACTGCCCGCTCGGCTCATGTGCACTTGCCGGTACAACATATAATACCGACCGCGAAATGACAGCCGAGGCACTCGGCTTTACGGGACCTATGCTCAATTCGCTTGACGGCGTATCGGACAGGGACTTTTGTATGGAGCTTGCGTCCGCTTTGTCAATACTTATGGTTCATCTCTCGCGCTTTTCTGAGGAGATAATTCTCTGGTGCTCATGGGAATTTAAATTTGTTGAGCTTGACGATGCTTTTTCAACAGGCTCGTCAATAATGCCGCAAAAGAAAAACCCCGACATAACCGAGCTTATCCGCGGCAAAACCGGTCGTGTCTTCGGAGATCTTATGACACTTCTGACAATGATGAAGGGCTTGCCGCTCGCTTATAATAAGGATATGCAGGAGGATAAGGAAGCTATATTTGACGCCTTTGACACCGTTAAAATCTGCCTTACCACATTTATCCCCATGCTTGACACAATGACGGCTCTTCCCGAAAATATGCGTAAAGCCGCGGCAGGCGGATTTATCAACGCTACCGACTGCGCCGATTATCTCGTCGGCAAGGGATTACCGTTCCGTGACGCATATAAGGCCACAGGTGAAATAGTGGCTCTCTGCATTAAAAAAGGACTTACGCTTGAAACGTTGCCTCTTGAAGAATACAAAAAGATATGCGATTTGTTTGACGACGGCGTTTATGACGCCATAAATCTCGACAAGTGCGTAAACGGCAGGACTTCGCTCGGCGGACCCGCACCGCAGAACGTGCTGAAAGAGGCAAAGAGAATAGAAAAAATATTGAAAGAACAAGACAAATAGTGTGAAAAGTTACACTTCTTAAATTATATTGCCATCAAAATTTGCATGCGGCATAATTTTGAGACGGCGAAAATCACCGGTTGCGCCCCGTTAAGGCTTTAAAGAATATGCGGTGATTTTTAACAAACTGTTTGGTGCCTGAAAGGCTATGGTGAATAATATGAAAAAAGTATTTATAGACGGCAGTCAGGGAACTACGGGTCTTAAAATATTCGACCGTCTGAAAAAAAGAGATGATATTGAGCTTTTAACTCTTCCCGATGAGCTTCGCAAGGACATACAATCAAGAAAGGAAGCTCTCAACAGTGCCGATATAGCTTTTCTCTGCCTTCCGGACGCTGCGGCAATCGAGGCGGCAGAGCTTGTTACAAATGACGACACGGTTATTATAGATACATCAACCGCTCACCGTACAAGCGAGGGGTGGGCTTACGGTTTCCCCGAAATATTTAAAGACGGATTTAAAACCGTGGCTTCTTCAAAGCGTATAGCGTCGCCGGGCTGTTATGCAAGCGGATTTATAGCGCTTGTAAAGCCTCTTTTGGACGAGGATATTGTTTCTCCGGATCACGGATTTATCTGTCACGCCGTTTCGGGTTACAGCGGAGCCGGCAAAAAAGGTATCGCTATGTATGAAAGCGACGAGAAAGCACCGGAGCTTTTTGCTCCCCGTGAATACGCTTTAAATCAGGAGCATAAGCACCTCAAAGAAATGCGCAAAATTTCGGGTCTGTCAGTTACACCGATATTTTGTCCGTATGTCTGTGATTATTTCAGCGGTATGCTCGTCACGGTTCCGGTATTTAAAACGGATCTCAAAGACGGAAAAACCGCAGAGGACATTAAAGCGGTTTACCGCTCAAAATACGCTTCGGACATAGTTAAATATAAAGAGGCTTTTGATAACGGCGGCTTTGTCGCGGCAAATTCTAAAGCTGAGCTTGACAGTATGGATGTCACCGTAGCCGGAAATGACGACAGACTTCTTCTTATGGCTCTTTACGACAATCTCGGCAAGGGTGCGTCGGGAGCGGCTTTGGAATGTATGAATATTGTTATGGGTTTACCTCCCGAATACGGACTTGACCTGTAAGATTATAAATGAAAGGTAAATTATAATGGAATTAAGTTTTATCGGCGGCGGTGTCGCCGCACCGAAAGGATTTACCGCAAACGGAATTCATTGCGGAATCCGTAAGAATAAGGAGAAAAAGGATCTCGCACTTATTTACTGTGAAAAGGACTGTGACGCGGCGGCTGTTTATACGCAAAATCTTGTGTGCGGAGCACCGATAACCGTCACACGTGAAAATATAAGCGACGGCAAGGCGCGCGCAATTGTCTGCAACAGCGGCATAGCCAATACCTGCAATGCCGACGGAGTTGAAAAAGCGGAGGAAATGTGTAAAATAACCGCGGACGCACTCGGCATTTCAAAAAGCGATATTGTGGTAGCCTCCACCGGAGTTATAGGTCAGCCAATAGACCTTGAGCCCATCAAAAACGGTATGGCGAAGCTTGTTTCGGGTCTTAATAAGGACGGCTCGGATTCTGCGGCAAATGCGATAATGACAACGGACACCGTAAAAAAAGAATTTGCCTGTGAGTTTTCTCTCGGCGGTAAAAAATGCCGTATAGGTGCCATTTCCAAGGGCAGCGGTATGATTCACCCGAATATGGCAACGATGCTTGCTTTTATTACAACGGATGCCGACATTTCGGCGGAAATGCTTAAAAAATCACTTCTCGAGGTGGTTAAAGACAGCTTTAATATGCTCTCCGTAGACGGAGACACATCCACCAACGATACTGTGGCTGTTTTGGCGTCGGGACTTTGCGGAAACGAGAAAATAACCTCCGAAAACGCAGATTATAAAGCCTTTACTTGTGCGCTTGCGGCAATTTGCGAAAAGCTTGTAAAGCTTATGGCGAAAGACGGCGAGGGTGCAACAAAGCTTGTCGAATGTATTGTTTCCGGTGCCGCAGACCAAAAGACGGCAAAAATATGTGCAAAGTCGGTTATATGCTCGTCGCTTGTTAAGGCGGCTATGTTCGGAGCGGACGCAAACTGGGGCAGAATTCTCTGCGCTCTCGGTTACAGCGGAGCCGATATTGACGTTCATAAGGTTGATGTGAAATTCAGCTCGGCAGGCGGAGAAATAGAAGTGTGCAAGGACGGCTCGGGAATTCCGTTTTCCGAAGAACTTGCGAAAAAAGTCTTAGTCTGTGATGAGGTGTATATCCTTGTCGATTTAAAATCAGGCAGCTTCTCTGCCGCGGCTTACGGCTGTGATTTAACATACGATTACGTCAAGATAAACGGCGATTACCGCACCTGAGCGTAAAACGCATAAACGCATCATTCACAGACATTTATCGGAGGAGAAATATGGAAATATCAAATATTACAAATTCGGACCGTTCCGAGGTTCTCGTTCAAGCCTTACCGTATATTCAGAAATATCAAAACAAAACGGTCGTCATAAAGTACGGCGGCAATGCCATGGTAAACGAAGAGCTTCAGGATGCCGTAATGACCGACATAGTTCTTCTTCGTTCCGTCGGAGTAAATATTGTGCTTGTTCACGGCGGCGGACCGGAAATATCCGATATGCTCAAACGTGTCGGCAAGCAGAGCCGCTTTGTAGACGGACTGCGCTATACCGACGAAGAGACAATAGATATTGTTCAAATGGTTTTGGCAGGCAAGGTGAATAAGCATTTGGTACAGCTCATTTCAAAGCACGGCGGCAAGGCGATAGGCCTTTGCGGTATCGACGGCGAAATGATGAAGGCCGTAAAATACACAAAATCGGACGTCGGATTTGTAGGCGAGATAACCGAAATCGATACCGACGTTATAGATTACACTCTTGAAAATAAATATATCCCCGTTATTTCCTCCGTTGCAACGGGCGAGAACGGCGAGGTGTTCAATATAAACGCCGATACCGCCGCGGCGGCAATAGCCGCAAGTCTCCACGCGGAAAAGCTTTTGCTTATGACCGACATCAGCGGACTTTTAATGGATAAAGACGATGATTCCACTTTAATTCACGACGTTCAGGTTTCCGAAATACCGTCGCTCAAGTCTCAGGGCGTTATCTCCGGCGGTATGATACCGAAAATCGACTGCTGCGTAGAGGCCGTCCGCCGCGGAGTTCTTCAGACCAACATAATCGACGGACGTATACCGCATTCTATTCTTATGGAGTTATTCACGGATGAGGGCTTCGGCACAATGTTTCACGGGTGATTTTTCGTCTTTTTCCCGCCATACTTCGTTCTGTGCAGCTCGCAGTATATACATACAGCTTCGCCGCACACGCCTTGTCTGACGAAAAAAATACTGAAAAATCAAGATTTTGCGCTTTTTTCTGCTAAACTTCGTTTTGTGCGATTCGCGGTAAATACATACAGCATCGCCGACAACAGCTTGCGTTAAACGGCAATTGCATTTTTCGGACTTTGTATATATAATAAGATTAGTTTATTAAGGACTGATAAAATGGATTTTAACGAAATTAAAAATACTGCCGACAAATATTTAATGCCGACTTACGGTCATTTTCCGATAGCCTTGACGGGCGGCAAAAATGCGTCTCTGACGGCATCCGACGGCAGAGTGGTAATTGATTTTACTTCGGGTATAGGCGTTAATATTTTCGGTGTAAACGATGATGGCTGGAAAAAAGCTGTTATCGGGCAGATAGATAAAATTCAGCATACATCAAATCTCTATTATAACGAGCCTGTTGCCAAGGCGGCAAAGCTTCTGTGCGAAAAAAGCGGATTTGATAAGGTGCTTTTTTGCAATTCCGGAGCGGAGGCAAATGAGTGCGCCATAAAGCTTGCGAGAAAATACAGCTTTGACCGCTACGGTGAAAACCGAAATACGATAATATCGCTTGTGAATTCTTTCCACGGCAGAACCATGGCTACAATAACCGCAACGGGGCAGGAGCACTACCACAAGTATTTTATGCCTTTTATGGGCGGCTTTAAATATGCCGAGGCAGGCGACAAAAAAGCGTTTTCCGAGCTTCTCGACGGAACGGTTTGCGCGGTAATACTTGAGGTTATACAGGGTGAGGGCGGAGTCGTAATAACTCCGTGCGATTATATAGAATACATAAGAGAGCTTTGCGATGAAAACGATATTGTTCTCATATTCGACGAAGTGCAGACAGGCGTCGGCAGAACAGGGAAGCTCTATGCTTGGGAAAATATCGGTGTAAAGCCGGACGTTTTGACATCCGCAAAGGGCCTCGGCGGCGGACTGCCGATAGGAGCGTGCCTTGCAAAAGAGCAGTTCGGCAGCGTTTTGACTCCCGGCACTCACGGTACGACCTTCGGCGGAAATCCCGTGGTTTTATCGGGCGCGGTCGAGATATTAAATCGACTTGACGAAGAATTTTTAAATGACGTCCGCGAAAAGGGCGAATACATAAGAAACAAGGTTTCTTCGTTTAAGGATGTTTCCGAAGTGCGCGGTATGGGCCTTATGATAGGTATAGACCTTAAAGATCAAAAGGCGGCGGATGTGGCGGCGCGCTGTGTTGAAAACGGGCTTCTTATTTTAACCGCCAAGCAGTCGCTTCGTATGCTACCTCCGCTCACCATAACATATGACGAAATAGACAGGGGACTTGAGATTCTCGAAAAGACCCTTTCTGAATAAACTCCTATGCAGTTTTTCACGCCTTGCACGGCTACGGCAGGGGCAACGTGACTATATTTGTAGCCGGAAAGGCTCTGTGAATTAAAATGAAGCATTTGTTAAGTCTTTTATCGACAACTCCCGGTGAAATATCTGACCTTTTAAATCTTGCCGATCAGCTTAAATATGAAAACAAGCACGGCATAGCGCATCAAAGGCTCAAGGGTCAGACCCTCGGTATGATTTTCCAAAAATCCTCAACAAGAACAAGGGTTTCTTTTGAAACCGGTATGTATCAGCTCGGCGGTCAGGCACTCTTTCTTTCAAACCGCGACCTCCAGATAGGACGCGGCGAGCCTATACAGGATACCGCAAGAGTTCTCTCTCGCTATATCGACGGCATTATGATAAGAACCTTTGAGCAGTCCGAGGTTGAGGCACTCGCGAAGTACGGTTCTATCCCGATAATTAACGGCCTTACCGATTTTTGCCATCCGTGCCAGGTGCTTGCCGACCTTATGACGGTACGTGAGCACAAGGGGCACCTTGACGGCCTTAAAATGTGCTACATAGGCGACGGCAACAATATGGCAAATTCTCTTATAGTCGGCGGACTTAAAACAGGTATGCAGGTATCGGTGGCTTGCCCCGAGGGGTACAGACCCGACAGCCGCGTGCTTGACTTTGCAAATAATTATGCGGGATTTTCGATGTTTACAGAGCCTATGGAGGCTGCAAGCGGTGCCGACGTCATCTTTACCGACGTTTGGGCGTCAATGGGGCAGGAGGGTGAAGCCGAAGAACGCAAAAAAATATTCGGCGGCAAATATCAGGTCAATAAGGAACTGCTTGCGGTTGCAAACAGCGGCTGTATGGTTCAGCATTGCTTGCCTGCTCACCGCGGTGAAGAGATAACCGCAGATGTGTTCGAGTCTCACGCGGATGAGATATTTGATGAGGCCGAAAACCGTCTCCACGCTCAAAAGGCGGTAATGGTAACGCTCATGGAGAAGTAATAGTTCGATTTTTTTGTTGCAATGCGGCTTTTGAAAAACGGCATGCCGCATTGCAATGTAATTTTCATTTTGTCATAAATAAACTATTGACAACCGACACACTTTATATTATAATATCAAAGCCGCTGAAAAAGCGGCATATATGGCGGCATAGCTTAGTTGGCTAGAGCGTCCGGTTCATACCCGGAAGGTCGTAGGTTCAAGTCCCACTGCCGCTACCATAACGGCCCGGTGGTCAAGCGGTTAAGACACCGCCCTTTCACGGCGG
>OLGZ01001831.1_pt1 | contig 11103 bp, 14 predicted proteins | sample 1605981 | NCBI WGS metagenome assembly OLGZ01 (sample SAMN03283291) | human gut metagenome | biome: human-associated habitat; material: feces | host: Homo sapiens | place: Peru | collected 2012 | reverse complement strand
TTATCTTCTATTTTATTTTTTTGTTGTTTAGAAACTATAAGTGTGTGTGTGTGTGCAGCCTCAAGGCTTTCCGCGTTTTTATTTTTATATTTCATTTTTTTCTTCCTCCTTTGAATATTTGCTTGATAAAACACAAGCTGAATACAAAAAAAGTAATAAGAATACTCCTATTACTCCTAATATTAATTTCATCATACATTTTCCTTCTTTCAAAATAAAAAGACAGTATTTCTACTATCTAAAATAATTACTTATTAACTTCAGTATTTGAAACAGTTGCATAATCTATAATATAAGCTGATACATTATAATATTTTACTATTTCTTTAACAAAAGTTGAAATATACATATTATTTATATCCACACATTCTTCATCACTGTATTTTTTACAATAATAAATAGCTTTTATAACACAGCCTGTTTCAAGTTCTAAATTAATATCATCTACTTCTAAATATCTTTTTTCAACCTCACTTTTTATTGTGTTTGAATTAATTATTTTCTTAAAATTTTTAAATAATTCGTCCTCTAGTTTTAAATCTTCTTCTCGTACTGAAGTACCATCATCTACCGCCGATAAAATCGCTATTGTTGACTGTGATACACGTTCAATATCAAGTTTTTTTTCATCTTTTTTCGAAGAAATATCAGTGATACTTTTTCCAAGCATGATTCCAATCTCTAAAACTATCAAAATTAAAATAATATAACCAGCTATTTTCACACTATTCTTTTTCATTTTTACTCCTATATAACAGTTAAATTATATCATAAAAGTTCTTTTTCATAATTAAATAATTTACTAAATTCATGTGATGCTTTTTCCATTTCATAATTTATATTCTTTAGTGCTTTTTCTACTTTATATTTATTTGGAAATTTTAACGATAGGTCGGTGCCTTTAAAATAATTATCAAGCACTGCTTTTCTTCTTTCTTTTTCATTATAAAAATTATTTTTGGATTTTAGGTATACAATTTCTTTAATTAAATCATCAATAGTTATTTCATTTTTATGATTTTTACTCTTTACGAAAGCTGATAAATAGTTATATTTATAAAGCGAATGATTAACTATTGCATTATAGATATAATTATCAATATAGTTTTGTTTCTTAGTCGCTATACTATTATTAATTGTTTTTGTTTTTTCATTATTTAATTCATTTAACTTATCAAAATAATTGTTTAAACTTCTGATATCCTCGTCTAATTCTTTTTTACTTCTATATAAACTAGAATCGGGATTATTAAACAAATAATTTTTGATATCTTTCGTTAATTGCTTAATTTCTTTACCAATTTTATCATTTTTAATAGAATTATATTTAATACGTTTGCTTGATTGGTTATTATATATTCTATATTTTCTTAATAGTTCACCCAAAAGTAATATTTTTTCCTCTATAAATATCTCATCAATATTTCTTAAAATAAAATTTTTTTCTTTTGCGTTAAAATAAGACTTCAAATAATCAATATCTTCATTTGTTTTAGTTATAAGCGGAGTAAAACATTTTTCTCTTTCAATGACAAGCTCTACTAATCTTTTTAGATAGCGTTGTTCGTCTAATGTTATTTTACCTTTACGCCGATAATTTATTTTATTATTACAATATACATAGTTGGGCTTTTTTTCAATAAAAGCAAAATGAATATGAGGGTGGGCTGTGTTAGTGTGAATTGAAAACACATAACTCATATTTTTTATATCTTTAAAGCCACAATATTTCAAAAAAAGTGGCATTATTTCTTTTGACATTTTTTCTTCAAGAGTTTGAATTGAAATATTATCTCTTATATATTCTGGCTTAAAACTCAATATGCCTTTCCATAAGTTTGAATTTTCAATATACTTTTTATACTCATTTTTAATTTTTTTTATATCTTGTTTGGTAGCATAACAACCGTTTTCTAAGACAAGATTTACATTTTCAAACCTAGTATGTCCCATATAATATTCAAACATACCAACTGTTTTTTTCTTTTTATCAGAAAAATAGTTCAGCATTTCATTAACGTCTTTTAATCTATTATCTTTATATTTTTTAGTTTGACATTTATTATCAATACCATTTAATGCTAAAGAGTACATAGTTTTAAAAATTACATTTGGGCTTTTTTTAGTCATTATAACTATTATCTTTCTTTAATATTTCCATAAGACACTTATCTTCATTAACATCTGCATTGGATAAGAACGCACGATTAGCAAAGTGTTGTTTACTTATTTTATAATGCAAACGTTGTCTTTTATCTATTTTATCAATAATACTATATATATCATTTAATTTATGATTGAATTCTTCTATGCAATTAGTAATTACTGTAGGTTTCAATAATGTTTCTTCTATTAATTTATTAACAACTTTATTCATTGACTGATTATTATCTATAGCAATTCTATTTAATTTAGTAAAAACATTATCATCAATTCTTATTGTCAAAGTTTTCATCTAATTTTCCTATCTTCTTAATCACAAATCTGCCTTCTTTAATTTCAATAACGCAAGATTCCTCATTATTATTATTTTTTTCTAAGGCTTTATAAGAATACTTATCATTATCAAAATAATCTTTGCCAAATGTTTTATATTTTTTTTGCCACGAATTCAATCTTTTTTGAGGTGTTCTGTCATCAATTATATTCATGTCAAATCCATTTTCTTCGAATATTTTTCTTGAAGTTTTTTCTGGATACTTCAATTTTTCTTCTACAGCTTTTACTTTAAATTCATTTTTATATTCTATTTGCATTTTATTATTTACTGAAACAACATTTGGATTTTTTAAAAGTATTTCTATTTCAGTATCACTATATATTCTAATTTTATTCATTTCTTTCTTCCTCGCTTTTTATTTTCAAATCTTCATTAAAATAATACTTATCAAATCTTTCTAAGTATGTTTGATAGCCAAGTTCAATAATATAAATAAACATTCTATTTAAACTTATATTATTTTTTATTGCTAAAAGTTCTATTCTTGTCTTTAAATTATTATCAATTCTTAAAGTAGTTCTAATATTTTCTCTTACCACTTTACACCTCCTTTTTAAAATAATGTGAAGCATTTGTTATCTTATTTTAATAAAAATAGACTACTATTTTTAATGAGCATAAGGGAAAAGACACCACAAATGCCATAATTATCATAAAATAGGCATTTGTTAATGGTGTCTTACTATTTTTGCACTTGCAAAAATGATTCAAACTTATTAAAAAAATGATTCATAGCATTACTTAAGCCTTTATTTATAACAAATTAAATGCTTCACACCATGCATCATTTTTAATTATTTTCATTTGTAAATGATTCACTAGGTTTGTAAAACCCTTTATAATCCTCACGCATTAAAGTAAAATCTATGAACTGCATACCATCTAGTAAATTATAGTTAGAATCCATAACTTGATAATGTAAGTGATTCCCAGTTGATAGCCCAGTCGTACCGACACTCGCAACTTCAGTCCGATGATTAACTCTATCACCGACTTTAACTTTTGCACTATTGGGATAAAGATGTGCGAACAGAACATAATAAGTATCAGTATAATCTTCATCGCATTTTATTGTTATAGTATTTCCAATACTATTTTCACTTTGGTCGTAAGGAATATTTTCATTTTGAGTATAGTTAACTTTTGTAACTACTCCACTGCAAACTGAATATACTGGTGTTTTAGCCGGTACTGCTAAATCCCACCCATTATGAGAACTACTTTTACCATATATTATCCTTTGTTCGTTAAAAAACGATGTAATTGTATAATTTACAGATAAAGGAAAATTAAAATGTCCGGTGCTGACTCTTAAATAATCAATATTTTCTTGTATGTTAGAGTCTGAGCAAGCAACCATATTTTTTAATCTCTCATCATTACACACAGTTAATATTTCCTCAGCTGTTTTACTTTCACTATTTTGATTTATTAAATACAAACTATCTACTGTTAAACTTGAATCTTCTAAATGAAAGTATAAAATTCTCTGAAGCGGTACATAACCATTTTTTAAATATTTATTTGAAGCCGCTATATAAGCATCGGCATATTCAACATTATCCTGTATCTTATCTTTTGTTAAACTAGTACCAAAAAAATCAAATATCATTAATACACAAATAAGCAAAATAACAAAAATAATTACTATAAAAACAGAACTTCCACATACCAATTTTAAAATTATATTTTTTCTTTTTTTCATAATTACAAATACTTTTTCAGATTAGAATAGTAAGTATTTTCTCCACTAGCTATAACTTTATTTAAAGTTTTTTTAGATATTAAACTTAATAAAAAATCCATAAATGCTTCATTTGGATCTTTGAATTCTTCAATAAATAATTCTTTAAATAGTTTTCTAGTTTGTTCTATAGTTAGTTTATTTTTCATAATTTAAGTTTTTCTCCCATCATTTCAAGTTCAAGCGGTGAAGCCATTATCTTTATTCTAATTCTTTTTTTTGAATTAATAGTTAGTAAAAATTCTCCTATTTGTGCTTGCATTAAAAATTCCTTTTGTGTATCTGTAAGTGGATTTTGATAAAACAATTTTAAGTAAGTGGATAAATCATCATCTTTTAACATTCCGACTAATTGATATTGGCAATTATTAAAAATTGCTGTTGCACTTCTAATGCTATCATCATTACCAATAAAATCATGAACGCTTTGTGTTGCTGGGACAAATGAACCATGATATTTTCTTATACGCCTTGCTATTTGCTCGAAAGTCAAAATAACTGAACTATCCGTATTTTTCAAATACAAATGAAATTCATCAACTATAATTGCAATATTTTGAATCCTATTTTTCATTTTAATATTTTCATTTACTATCTTATTCTTAACTATAATATTGTTTAGATAAGTAAGTAAATTTACTAATTGAGTTGTTATTATTCTTTTATTTTTACTATACAATAAATCTTTTACATTAAAAGCTATTAAATTAGAATTAAGATTTACAGACGTGTAACCATTAAATAACATAGCATCAGTACCAACTTTGAATCTATCTAATAATATTTCTAATTTATCAATTATTTTTAATTGTTCTTGATTTGTTACCATATTTCTATAATCTGGTAGAAAATCTATTAAATCAGAAAAAATTGGATAATCAGTATTTTCTAATTTTTCTAAACTTGATATTTTAGTGTTTTGCGATATTCCAAATCTTTTGTATAATTTTTCAATCATATCAAGTAAAATTACTAATTCACTTTCTCGTATTTCTTCAAACTCACATTTAAGAAATGTTTCAAGTGAGCCTAAATGTTTTGCCAAAGGACAATCTTCATAATTTAGCTCATCAATACTATTTACTTTTTCTTCTCTCTCACTAGGAAGAAATCTAACTTGAAGCGGATTAATTATACCGCGACTTGAAGAATACATATCAATATATTCCCCATGATTTTTTAAAACCAAGTCTTTATATTCTCCCTCAGCATCAAAAATAAAAATTTTATTTCCTCTATTTACCTCATTGACAATTATTTTCTTTAAAGTAAAACTTTTACCACCACCTGTACTAGCAATGATTGCTAGATTACTTGATGGTCTTGTATTGTCTTTATAAAACATATCAAAAATGGTTGGAAGTGCTGTATGTATATCAGTACCTATCAAGTAACCAGTTTTATCATCAAAATGTGTTATTGTTAATGGAAAAGAAGCCGCAAGTGTTAAACTTGGTAAATAATTGTGATAATCTTCAAAACTTGTCTTACCTAAATCAAATGCTTGCCATCCCTCTAATTGACGCATTCTTGGAATATCTAATTTTATTTGAAATACATCAGCAATTTTTCTTAATTCTTTTACTTTTTCTTCTCGTTCCTTTTTAGAACCTTTTATTACAATAATAAAATCGACTTCTTTTATTTTTTCATCACCATTTTTTATTTGTGCCATTAAAGCCTGAAAATTTTCTCTTTCAGTATCCATTGCCGTTGCGTCGCTTAATTTTCTAGTTGAATTTCTTTCCGAAATAAGAAACTTATAATTATTATCTAATCTTCGTATCAATTCATCAGTTGATATTGTATCTTTAATGTGGATACAACACCTAGTATCCGGTACGTTAAACAATTCTTCAAAAAACAATTCTGAAAGAAATGGCGATAATTTTTTGATAGTAATTATTTGAATTTCATCATCGTCTAACTTGATACTACTAGCATTTTCTTCAACAAAAAAAGGTGCTACTAATTCGAGTAAATCGCACCACATCAACTGTTCTATATTAGTATTAGACAAATACAAATTGACTAAAAATTGATATATTTCTAATTTATTTACTATTCTCTTAATTTCAAGCCTTGGAGTCATATTGTAACATTGCATTTCTATTTCGTCTGCCATGTGTTCTAAGGCTTTATCATTAATACTGGATATTGCAAAGTAATATCTACTAGTTGTTGTTAAATTATCACGCTCTAAATTTTCAAGTATTTTAACCATTTCCTTTAAAAATTCTATTTTTTCCTTATCATTATTAAATTCTTTAATAAGTTCTTGATAATAATCCTTATTAGCATTTAAGTCTATTTTATCATCTAATTTATAAATTCTTAGATCTAATTCTTTTAATTGAAATAAGTATTTTAATTGCTCGAAAAAATTTCTTTTTTGAGTATTAGAAGTTAAAGATAAATCAATAGCATCTACAGAATATATTAAAGCATAACCATTATCTCTTAATTTAATTAGCCCCTTATCATTAACAAAGTCAGAATTAATAAAAAAATTGGCATTTTTATATTTCATTTTTAATACTTTTTTTGAAATATAATTACCAGTTTTTTTTCTTTTGCAATTAATAAAGTCATTTAATATTTTCTTTTCTTTATTTTTTTTCTTTTCTTCATGTAATAATTCTTGATTACTCATTTGTTTGTACCTCATTTCTACGATATATAAATATCCTATTTCTTGTAATATATTTAATAATTAAAATTAAAACTTTATACATTCTATTTTTTTTGCTTATATTAATTGGTAATAAGCAAAAAATGCCAATCATCAAAAAAATTAATGCTGGAATTTTCAAAAACGTAAAACAAAATAGTATAACAAAAGTAAAAATTATTGGTAAGGCAATTACAATATCAGATATTTCTATTCCTTTAAATCCTAAATTTCTCTTAATTGATTTTAGTGTTATATACATTTTGCCTCCTTCAATTTAAAATTAATTCATATTCTTTCTTCTCCTATAATATGAAGAATTGTAACTTGCACGTGGTATAACTTTTCTAACGGCATTATCTAAGCTATTCGCACCAGCATTTATGAAAATATCACTTGTACTTATTTTGCCATCTTTACTAGTATTTTTTTTCATATTCTGACCTGTCATATACATTTTAGTTCCCATTGCTTTTGCTAACTTTTGTATCTGAGTAGGTGTTTGACCATTTGATGAATCAATGCTTCCATAACTACCAAGCGATAGTCCAATTTTTGACAAAGCATCTGAACCAATGGATTTCCCGGCTTTCATTGTGCCACCTGCTGCTAACAAAGTTCCGCCAATAGCCGTACCAGTAGCAACAGTAGCTCCTACTCCTGCCATTTTACCATATCCCATTAATGACATTAATTGTTCTCTACCACTTGCTGCACTTACATTAGCTCCAATAAAGCGATTTATAATTTGACTACCAGTTAAAATAAAAGTCGCACAACCAATATATAATAATGATTTAGTCGTTACATTCATAAATGCGGTATCAAAAAATGTAGTGGTATTTATTTCAAGCATAACCATGACAGTTAAATTAACTATCAACATTACAACAGCACTCTGAAGTGTTAACGATGCTAATTGTTCTATAACAGCACCACGTCGTTGTTTATTACATACACTAACAGCAAATACTATTGGACTTATTAAAAAAAGAAATAAAAATTCTATTTGTCTTCGTCCCAATAAAATTCCAGCAAATAATAAGCTATACAAGAAAAAACCACCACATACAATAGCCATTATCCAATTAATTTCATATTTATAATCTTTCTCATCAGAAAAAATTATTTTAGACTTTGTTACAAATTTAGATAAATATAACTCATCATTGTTGAAAGAGCCATTATTGACAAGCTCGTCTATACTTTTATCCTCGTTAAACTTATCACTATTCTTATAATAATCATTATATGTAATAAACATACTAAGTATCGAATTACTCATTGTAGTATTCAAATTATTTTCAAAAACATTTGCAGTGTAGTTTCCAAGTGTTATTGAAAAATTAGATACTTGTATAAATAAAAATGTTGACATCATAATCAACACTCCACATTTAGCCACTTCAATAATAATATTTTTAAAACTACTACTATCATCAGGTTCCAAAAATTTATTTATAAACTTCCATATTGTAAACAAAGCAAACAAAGTTATAGCAATAACAATAATGCCTGTATATAGACCCTTAAAAGCATTATTAGAAGACAATGTATCAATAATATCAAAAGCATTTAGCTGCTTTATTATTTCTAATAATGTATCAATCAAACCATATATAAATGTAATTATGTACCAAGTTAGCGACCTTAGTAAATCAAAAACCTTTAACATCATTTAAAGCCACCTACATAAATAAACTAATTATCATATTAACCAACGATATCGCCATAATAATGCCAGCTATGCCGAATAAAGTTTGTATTATTCTTGCTTTTACTCTCTGCTTTTGATCCACATCAACTACGGCATAACTAATAAAACTTATTATCAACGCAACACCTGCAACAGCAATACCAACAGATAAAGCCCAGTTAGTAACCTGTTTAATTACCTTTAAAACAGTATCAATAGTATAAGTGCCACCTTCAAGTTGATTAATCGCTAAAATATTAATTAAATTTTTCATTATAATCTTTCCTTTCTAAAATTTAAAAAACTTTAAAATTAAAAGTAAATTTAATCTTAAAGTTTTTTATTTCATTGTGTATTCTAGAGTATTAAGTTTTAAATAATCTTTTATATAATTTTCAAATAAATCTACTATGTCTTCAATTTTACTATAATTATTCAAATATAAGGCATCTTAAAAGTGCAACACATTTTTAAGTTATGCATTAACAAATTAAAATATTAATGACCTTAAATAGATATTTCAGCATTATCTTCTAAACGACTTTTTAAACTATCATTTACATATAAATTAACATAATCTTTATTGCAAACAATATCTTCTATATCAACAACATCATTATTACCTGCGATAAAATGCTTTTCATCTGACAAATTACTTTTATCAATTAATTGTCTTTCAAATATCAGTGGAACACTATTCTCACAATTAGAGTGATAAATCGCAAAAAAGCCATTTTGTTGAATATTAAATTCATCATCAACATAAATATTATTCTTTACTATAAAACCAATGACCTCGTAATATTGATTAAATTCCTTACTATATGCTTGTCCTCTTACAAACGCACCAATTTCAACAGGCTGTAACTTAAAATCTTCGCTATTAGAATTTTCAATGATATCTAAGCACCGCTTTATTTTATCTTGCATACTAGAATTATCTAGCTCTTTCATTGATTGATAATACCACGTGCTGTTTTCAATTAATTCTGATTTTTCATCTAAAATCTCTTTTATAAAAGTATTACTTTTCACTAAATATTTTTGCTCTTTATCAGTCCATAAATTCAGTGTTGTAAACAATACTTGTTCATTATAATCTAAACCCAAATAATAATACTTTTTTCCATCTAAGCCAAGGAAAGCCTGACCTTTTTTTAAGCTATCTTTCAAATTCACTTTTTTCATTCCTTTCCCTATCATCATTAAACAGTGTTTGTAATCCGCCAAAGCCACATAATTTATATTCTTCATAATTTAATACTACATAGTCTTGCAAATTATATTTGGCTATATCTTTTTTTAATAGAGTTATATCTTCATCGGAGAAGCATTTTTCTTCTTTTAATTCTTCCCATTCTTCTCTATCAATATAACACATATTGTACTCACTTTCGCACACGCAATCATACACATATTTTGAAAGGCGACTTAAGGTACTTACTTTTGGTAATGAAAATTCTAAGCCATTGTTATTTTTTAACAAACTCAATAATTTCTTTTTATATATAATAGGTGAAGATTCATTATCTAAATTAATGTCAGATAGATTATAATAATTAATGCAGTTTGCCACTAAGTTTTTACTTTTATCACTAACCTTATAATTTACATATAAATCATTTGAATCTATACAGTAATCTACAATTTCATAGATATAATTAGAATTTATCATAATATTCTACCTTTCAATTTCATCTTCAGATTTTGAAATTTTTGATATTTCTTGCACTTCGCCATCAGAGGTATACATTTTATTATTGGTTCTATCAGTTATTTCAAAGCCAAGTATTTCAATAGTTTTATCTTTAAATGTATTACCATTTTTTTCGACAACTTTTGAATAGGTAGAAATTCTTCCTTTTATTGAAAGCCAATCACCTTTTTTGACAGCATTTCCAAACGAATCAACCATTTTTCCTTTAATTGTAATTGGAATAAATTGCGAATAACCATTGTTATTCTGTCCTAAATCAAACTTCAGCATTTTTTTATTGTTTTTGTTAATGTAAATATCACTTATATAGCTAACATTTCCCTCCAATTCAAAACAATTTTTTGAATTTCTTTTTTCTTCTTGATTATTCATTATTCTTTTTCCTTTCTTAATTTAATTCAAAAATAAACACTAATTGTTTATGAGTATTCTTCTTACAAGTAATTAAAGTCAAAGTAGTAATTTCTTTATTTCTAACAATATTTACAACTCCAGTTTTTTCTACTTCATATACATTTACCAATTTATAATCATAAGTTTTTCCATCAAAGTAAACCGTTGCAATATCATTAATAGCTAGTTTGTTTAAATTATTAAAGTATGAATTTTTACTACGTCCAGAATGTCCGGCAATAATTAAATTGCCTTTTAACTCATTCGGCATAGCAGAACCTTTTATAATCTGAATATTTTTATTTACATCATTTTTTCTAGAGTTAATAGAATAAAATCCCTGAATAAAATTTATTTTTTTTATTTCTAAAACTCCTAAAAG
>OLGZ01001828.1_pt1 | contig 11115 bp, 15 predicted proteins | sample 1605981 | NCBI WGS metagenome assembly OLGZ01 (sample SAMN03283291) | human gut metagenome | biome: human-associated habitat; material: feces | host: Homo sapiens | place: Peru | collected 2012 | reverse complement strand
GCATCACATGGACAATGTGGTTTTCATTCCGTATCAGGATAGCGGGTCAAGTAATGATCTTAAATCTCATTAAAATGAAAAAACGAATAAAAATCGGAATAACTATGACTTTCGTAATTGTTATACTGATATCTCTCTGTGGAAGCCGATTTGTTTTTCAAAAAACATGTGCGCGAAGGGAAACATCATGGTTGAACATGGGAACGGCAGATGACTACATATACAACCTTCTCGTGGACGCATACAATATACGAAAAGAGAAAAATGAAACCGTTACAATAAAGGCTTCAGACGGAATAAACCTTGTGGGTCACTATTACGAAAGAGATATGCACCATCCCTTCCAGCTGTGTATGAGAAGTATAAAGAGCGAGGCGGTCAGCCTGTGTTTCATCCAGATGATTTAACACCATTTACATCGCTTCTAACAGATCTCTATATGCAAAACATTTAGCGCGCTTACAGATCTGATGAAAAAGTAAAAAATGTGATCAAAAGAAACATCCATGTATCAAAATGACACATGGACGTAGTCGACATGGAATTTTGGCGGAGGTACAATAAGAATGGGCATAAAAGAAGAAAATATTGGGATTAGAAGCAATCTGCAAAATAAAAGCGGCATTACGCCTTCAGATATGGCACATCAGGAAACGGCTTCTTTACAAACAGGTGCCAATGTGCTTCGCCGGCACATCAAAGAAAATCCAAGGAAGGCAGCATTGGCGCAGCACCGACTCTGGATGGCCAGCATTCCGCATGAATACCCTATGCCGTATACGCCGTATAAGATCGGTATCTACATTCGCTATTTCAATCAGACCCGGCATGAAAACTATCTGGAAAAGCATATCCAACAATACATGGATGATATTGCACTTTGTCCGAACTGGACATTGGTCGATTTCTATGTGGACAAAGGAATGACGGCTCCACACATGGAGTACTCCAAAGAGTGGTGCCGGCTGCTGGAGGATTGTTTTACAGGCAAGGTGGATCTCATCGTAACACAGAAAGTCAGCAATGTGTCCGGTGACTGGAAAGAAATGGCCTTTATCGCTTGGATGCTGGCGGCACAGGAACATCCTGTTGGAATCTACTTTATCTCCGAAGACATTTTTACATTGGCTTCGTATTACCAAACTGATCTGCGGAACACAGCACTGCTGCCGGAAGGCTGGCAAACGCTCCCTGCGGACGAGCTGGACGAGCCGATGCTTGCAACTCTGCCCAAGCCATCTGCACTTGAGCAGACGGAGCAGCTGAGCATGGAAGATGATTTGGATGCAATGGGGTGAGCCAATGGAAAAGATAGAATTGACAAATGCCCAGAAGCAGGAGCGAGTGCGGCAGCGCATCTCACAAGCCTCCATTGATCCAGATAAATACGAGTACATTCCAGCAAAAGAACAGAACGACCATGTGAAGTCAGACCAGTTCCAACGGGTTGCCATTTACGCTCGTGTCTCTACGGACAATCCCATGCAGACCTCGTCTTTTGAACTTCAGCAGAAGTATTATGAGGAACTGGTGGCGCGGCATCCACAATGGGTGCTGGTGAAAATCTATGCGGACGAAGGAAAATCGGGCACGACAACACAACACAGGGATGCCTTTAACGAAATGCTGGCAGATGCAGAAGCAGGGAAAATCGACCTCATCATGGTGAAGAACATTTCCCGTTTTGCTCGCAATGTGGTGGACTGCCTGAGCATTATTCGGAAGCTGTCCGAAAAGAAAATCGGTGTGTTGTTTGAATCGGAAGCCATTTATTCGCTGAACGACGATTCCCACATGGCCCTATCTTTTCAGGCAACTATTGCGGAGCAGGAGTCCCGTGTGCGCAGCCGGAGCATGGAAACTTCTCTGCGAATGCGATTGGATCATGGGCTGCCGCTGACTCCAGAGTTGCTGGGATTTGTGAAGAATGAAGATGGAAAACTTGTCATCAATCCGGAAACCTACAAAATTCCGAAACTTATGTTCTATATGTATCTGTATGGATACTCCACCCAGCAGATCGCAGACACCCTTACAAAACTCAGCAAGCGAACATATCTGGGTAATCTGAAGTGGACGGCCACAGGCGTCGCATCAAGCATGCGGAATGAACGGTACTGCGGCGATGTCCTGACCCGGAAGCGGTTCACAAAGTTTGCTGCAGATGTCCACGATCAGAAGTCTTTCAAGAACAGGGGAGAGAAGCCCCAGAGCCGCTATCAGGATGATCATGAAGCCATCATTGACCGGAATGATTTTCTTGCAGTCCAACGCATCATGAATAATGCCAAGTTTGGCGGTACCTCTTTGCTGCCGGAACTGCAGGTCATTCCGGATGGACTGCTGAAAGGATTTGTCATTGTTCACCCCAAGTGGGGAAGTTTCACCAAGGAGGATTACATCACAGCATGCAGGAGCGTGGACGATGGCTCGGCAGATGAAAGGCGTTTGGAAGTTGCAGAAGGCTCGTTCGACCTGACGGATTATGAGGTGGCAGATTTCAAACTGTTCAGTGACCAGCAGGTTCCGGCCATTATGCTCCACGCAGACAACATTGCATTTAATATCGCAGGTATCCGGGCAATGGATTTGAAAGAAAATTATGTGGAACTTCTGGTGCACCCACTGCGAAAAGAAGTCGCAGTGCGGCCAACCAGTAAAGATAATCGCTGTGCTATCCAATGGGCAAATGGAACACGGGAAAACCGAAAGCCCCGCCCGGTGGCCGCTAAGGCGTATATCCAGACGTTATATCAGATTTTTGGCTGGGAGCAGGATAATAATTATAAACTCTACGGGCGTATCTACCGGGATGGACAGGATGCCGCCTGTATTTATGCCGGAACCAACGCCAGTGTGTACATCAAAAACAATGAAGTTACCGAAGGGGATGCCACGGGCCAAAACATCAACCGACAGGGAAAACGCATCCGTGGTGTTGTTGGTGACTTTGGACACGAAGTTGGAAATGAATATTATGTAGAAAAGAGCATGACCGAACTTCGGAATCTGACCCGGCAGGAGTGGCAGACACGGTTGGCCGGGCAGATGGTCAGCACCGGGGCTGAACTTCAGGTCACGCCGTATGAAGAATTGCGCAGTTTTATCTAGGAAGAACTGGGTGAACTGTTTGAGGAGGATGTACAGAAATGATGGATGAGAATGCACAAATGAGCCTACTGCCGAATGTGGCTGCGGAGGTACAACAGGCGGCGCAGTTGACCATGACAGGCGAGGAAGAGATTGACCTTGGGGAGTATGAAATCGTTCGACCGGAGTTCTTTGCCCACCTCAAGGAGCCTGCCCTGACAGTAAATGTGGACAAAATCGGAGTAAATACTGCCTGTGTCCGCCTGATGCCGGATGTGGAGTATGTGCAGATCCTCGTCAATCGCAAGGAAAAGAAACTGCTGCTCAAGCCCTGTGACGAAATCGAAATCACCGGATACCGCTGGGGCCGCACCAAAGATGGTAAACGGTATCCCTCACAGCGGGCAGGAGAACCGTTTGTCTTGACCTTGTGCAAGATCATGGATTGGAACCCGGACTATCGGTATAAGGTATTGGGGAAAATGGTGCGAGCAAACGGACAGGCAGTAATTGCCTTTGATCTGACTTCCAGTGAATGTTTTCCCAAAGTGGTCAATCGGGATGGCAAGAAAGTCAGCAGTCGGCAGTCCATCTTTGCAGAACAGTGGAATGGAAAGTTCGGGCCGACCTATTCCGAGAGCCGCCGGTCGCTGGAAGTCAAAACTTTCGATAATTATACGGTTATTACCGTCAATGGAAAAACGGCAGAGGCAAAACCGCAGCCAAAAGGTATGGGTGAACATTCATGAAACAGGAAAATGAACTGAGTCTGCGTATCGATGCCAAGTACAACCGCATCTACATTCATAGGACAACATTAAAGGCCATCGGGAATCCGGATTTTGTGTCATTGGGTATCCATCCGGGAAAGAAGAAACTGGTAGTGCTGGCTTCGAGAGAAAAAACGAAAAATAGCATCTGTGTGCAGGATGCAGAGGATAATACATTTTTTATTCAGAGCAAAATACTGCTGGATGGCATCTGTACAGTGGCACCACAGATTGATACACAGGATTCCTGTCTGCTGCATGGGAAGCTGTTGAAGGAACAGAATGCGGTTGCTTTTGACCTGAACGATATGGAAATGACTAGAGAATCGGACGAAAGGAACGCACATGAAACAGGTTTGGCAGATTGATCTGGAATTCAAACGGCTGAGCATTCCGCTGTCGCCGGAAGAAGAACGAAAACTGGAAAACAGTCTGATTCGGAAAGGCTGCATGGAACCCATTGTGGTTTGGCACGGATGCATTCTGGATGGGCACAAACGGTATGAAATATGCAGCTACGAAGAGATGGACTACAAAACATTAGAAATGGATTTTGTCACCAGAGAAGATGCCATTATCTGGGTGTGCAAAAAACGAGTTAAGGAATCTTCCGTGGACAAAACGATTTATAAGTACCTTGTAGGAAAGTGGTATAACGCAGAGAAAACAAGGATTCACGCAAAACGAAAAGAAGAGCGAAGAAAAAGTCTGGATTTAGAAATCAAGCAAAAAGGAGAGGAAGGACAGCTTGTAAGCGTTCCGGTCGATCGCATATCCAAAGTAATAGCAGCGCAGATTTCAATGTCATATAATTCGGTTGAGTCGTATGGCATGCTGGCAAAATTTCTGGATGAGATAGCAGAAAAGGATGAAGTCTTTTTTACGGCACTTGTTGAGAACAAGACCATTGTTTCCTTTGAAAAGTTGCGGAAGTTTGCGCAAATGGATGAAACAAAGTTAATTGGTATCAGGAGAAAATTGCTGCGGGAAGAAGATGTGAAAATGAGGCGGAGAAAACCGCACAAGAAGCAGGCTGAGGAAAAAATACAGGCGGAGGAGAGAAAGCCAGCAACACCACTTGAAGTTGGTATCAAAGATATGCCGCAGTTCGACCCTGATATGGAATTCCGTGGGTTGGCACTGACGATCCCAACATGGATAAACGCAATTTCCCGTTCACGTGCCAAAACAAATATAGAATTAGTGTCCGAACCAACAAAAGCACAGCTTACAGTGATTCTACATAGGTTGGAAGAACAAATCGTACAGACGTTAGAGGTGATTGAAAAATGATTGCAGGAGATATGCTGACAGAAGCGCAACGGCGGTGTATTCCGGACGTGTCCTTTGAACTGATTCCAATCCGAAACTTGGTTTCCAATCAGGACTACCAGCGGCCATTGTCTGAAAATCATATTCGGAAGGCATTGGAAGAGTTTGATGTCTACCAAATCAATCCAGTAAAAGTGAGCCGCCGTGACGGCATCAACTATGTGTTTGACGGGCAGCACACGATTGAAATCATTGCCAGCGAGTCCGGTTCCCGTGATACGCCGGTGTGGTGCATGATTTACGACGACCTAAAATATAAGGAAGAAGCACACATTTTTGCAGATCAGCAGAAACACGTCAAGGCGCTTTCGTCCTATGAAACTTTTAAGGCGCATATCGAAGCGGATGACCCAAAACAAAAGATGATTGAGGCGATTGTACAGTCCTACGGCCTGACCATTACCTCGACTAAAGCAAAAAATGGCATCAGTGCAGTTTCTACACTGGAGCGCATCTACGATAAATTTGGACAGGCCGTTCTGGACAGAACGCTCCGTCTGGCGGCGGCTACATGGGAAGGAGAGGATAATTCCTTCTCCGGAAATATCCTGATGGGCATTGCCCGCATCGTAGTGGCGTATGGGGATTCTATTCGGGATGAGGTGTTCAAAGACCATGTTGGCAGAACATCGGTGAAAGGAATTATTCGCGCTGCAAAGGATCGACGGCCAGGTGCTTTGGGTTATTCCGAAGCTATGATTCTTGAATATAATAAGAAGAGCAAATTCCGTCTTTCATTGCGTACCCTCTATGGTGGTAAGCCGTCCTCGAATGAGGATGAGTTTGGAGAGGAATAGAGCACAGCAAGACTTTCAGCGGGTGAGAATAAGAAGGTACAACAGTGAGCGAAACAAGCCAGAAAAGAACTAGGTAATGCTGACGGTGAAAACAATGGATAAATATGTGTACTTGCCAGCTATGACGGAAGAAGAGTTCGCAGAGAACATTGGAAGAAAAGATTTCTTCCGCACATACGGAAATCCTGTGGTTGTCCATACAAAAGCAGGGGAAAGTTATATCGCGCTGAGTGCCGAATTGTACGATCGGATGGCAGAACTTTGTGGCTTTCCGGGAACGAAGGAGCTGATTGAGCATGAACCGAGAACTTGATGGCTGCTATTTTCGCATTGTGCGAGATGGCATTGGGCAGTCGGTATGTTTCACTGATTTGACCAAAGAAGAACGCGCCGCATTGCTAGAAGATAAAGATGCGCAGTTCCTTAAAAATCTGTGCTGTTATCTGGCAAATCGAATCCAAGAATTAGGGGACATCATCGAGGAGCAGTCGCAGCAGCTACTGATGGATGATCTAGCAGTAGGCCGGCCATCTGGTGAAGAAAACGGTTGGACTCCGGCAGAAGATGTACGGCAGCACTTTGCAAAATAAGAAAAAGATGACGTATGAAAATGATTTATAAGGAGGCCGAGGAATGAATGCATTTGATGTGGATTGCTAGATCGATGTCATGTGCAAATACAGCTGGACACCGCGGACTTTGGATGAAAAAAGCTAGCACGCCCTGATGCATTTATTCCATCTGACCGACCAGATTGCACCTGTTGGGCGAGATAACCGCCGTGAGTTCTGGATAAAAGCAAAGCGTGGCAGTATAGAAGATTTTCGGCAGCATTACGATGAAGATGCCACAGAAGAACTAGCAGAAGCTATGCAGGAACAGTATCCAGAAGAGGAATACTGGTATAAATTCGTATCGGTGCATCACACAGATTGCCGAAAGGGGGAATTCTTTGGTGTGTTTCTAAACGGGAAACCGGTTTTGAGCATCAACGATTCCAATGAAGATAAAAATCCGTTCCATGCAGTCGAACTGATTGACTGGCTAATTCTCATGAGGTGAACGGTGTTCTGGAAAAGCTGCATGCAGGAACCTATAATGCTGAAATTTAGGAAAAATTGCCGGATGCCTATAAATATGGCGTAATCTCTCGGAAGGATTATTGGAATATTTACCCGGAAGAGCGTAAAGATTATCGTGGCGCATTTAAAGAGTGGCAAATCAAGGATTTCCTGCGCTGTAAGAATGAGTTTGCGGCTGATTATATACCAGAAAACTGTGTGCAGCACATGACTGCTCGTGATTTCTATGAAGCCTGCGCAGTGTGCTATAAAGCTGTTCGGATAGAGCAACGTGTACATTTCCCTTTCAAAGATTCAAAAAAGGAGCACCTGTATTATAACGGTACTACGCCAAAAGAACTGTATTATATGTTCGCAGATGGCAGGGACGATGGGCTATCCAATGTGCCAATGGATGATGTTACCGCATTTGCCGAGTGGCGGAATCAAAAAGGGCCTTACTATGAATTCAATGGGCATCACCCATGGGAAATCTTGCCGTCTGGCTCCGTTGAGTACAGTATGCACCTGCAGGTTATGAAATCACCAAGAGGATTTTATTACGGACTCTCCGGCAGCACTTTTCATCGTAGCAAAGACACAATCCACAGCTACCTTGCCGTGCGAAAGGCAGGATTGCCTGTAAAAATTTATGATGGGCAGAAGATGGTGGCACGATTTGAAGAAACCGATATGATCGGGATTGTGCCGCAGGGAAGATCGACTTCCTATGTTGACCGCATTATGCAGTACGAAATTATGGATGCCGTGCATTTGTCCGACGATGAAGACCCGGAGCGAGTTGCTGCAAAAGCTATCTGGCAGCCAGAAATAGAATGCAAACTTCTGTAAGAGAGAAAACTGTAATGAGTGATATGCTGATAGATATCCAATACGATCCAGAGCAGAACAATTACATTTACAGTTTCCGGATGTCCGAGGAGAAAAAGCGTGATTTGGAAAAGCGGCTGCAAAGCTATGGAGCAACACTGGATGAAGCAATCCCTAATTATTTGCAAGCTGTTATGGATCAGGAAGATAAAAAAACAAAGACCTAAATATAAAAATGTCTCCCCATGGGACACATCGAAAACGAGAGGTGTGGGGAGTCCTGTCCCCACTATTATATAGGTAAGAATATAAAATTGCAAGGCGGTGAGCACATGATTTATATTACGGGAGATACCCATGAAGACTTCCGAAATGTGGCACGATTCTGTAAAAAGATGCAGACAAACAAAGACGATGTTCTGATTATTCTGGGCGATGCAGGAATCAACTACTATGGACCTGAACAGGATAAACGCAAGAAAAAATATCTGGAATCGCTGCCCATTACGATTTTTGCAATCCATGGCAATCATGAGATGCGGCCGCAGACAATACCGACTTACCATGAAGCAGACTGGAACGGAGGCAAGGTGTATGTGGAAGACAAGTATCCCCATATCCTATTTGCCAAAGATGCTGAACTGTATGAGCTGAACGGTCTGTTTACTTTTGTAGTTGGCGGCGCATATAGCGTGGATAAGAACTACCGTCTGCTGCACGGCCTTAACTGGTGGCCGGATGAGCAGCCGTCTGATGAAATGAAGCATAAAGCGAAAGAAAAACTGGAAGAAATCGACTGGGAGGTCGATGCGGTTTTAACGCATACGGCACCACTAAAATACGAGCCAATAGAAGTCTTTCTGCCGATGATCAACCAAAATCTAGTGGATAAGTCTACCGAGCAGTGGCTAGACAGCATTGAGGAGAGGCTTGGCTATCAGAAGTGGTATTGCGGCCATTACCACACCATTAAGAAAATCGACAAAATTGAGTTTATGTACGACAATTTTGATGAGTTTCCATCAAAAGAAGATAATGAAATCGATGATAAAGATGAAATGTGCTATGAATGCAGTTTGTACGGAGATAATTTATATTTGGATGAAAGTGGTGAGTTAGTGTATCGCTGCCCAGAGTGTCCCTTCAATGGGATTGATGATTGAAAAAAGCGAGAGAAAATAACATGGAAACAATGAAATTGGAACAGCTGATCCAAGCGACGAGCGGATTGAGTAATCGAAAGGAAACTCCGGTTCTTGTCAATGGGCATCCGATTACGGAAATTCGTATTTCAATTAAGGATGGTGCCCAGTGCGTAAATCTTGTGTCGGAAGATCCTGCAACAGAAATGTATGATGTGCACTGTGTACTTGATGAAGAACATAATGAATGACTCTATGTGATTTCTCTGCCGGAAAAGGACAAGGCGGTACTTGAAGAAATCTGCAAAACTTATAAAATAAAGGTGGAAGATCTAATTCGGCAATTTTACCTGTGGGTAATCAAAGAACCAGATGCTGCGGCACAGTGGCTGAAAGGTGAGACCGAGCGGAAGAAGGTGTAAAAATGGGACGATAGGATAATGTTGAGATTTTTGAGGATACGCAGCGGCTATACAAAAGCAACGAGCAGTTGATTTCTGCAATCAAGCATTCCAGTGATGCACAAGAGTGTTTCTCTGGCACAGGACGGTACTGGCATGGACCGGAGCATCGGATTTATCAGAAACCGGCGCGGATTGTAGTGAGCTCCAAGCGTACTCTGGAAGCGGCAGCACCCTACGCATATGCAGGAAAGAAAGTTTGTGTATTGAATTTTGCGTCGGCAACAAATCCGGGTGGCGGTGTGGTCAAGGGTTCGTCTGCGCAGGAGGAAGCAATTTGTCGCTGCTCTACACTCTATCCAAACCTAAAAGAACAGCACATATGGAATGCGTTTTATGCACCCCATCGGCGTGCCCATGATTCATTTCACAATGATGACTGCATTTACACGCCGGGGATCGTAGTGTTTAAGTCGGATACAGATTATCCGCAGCTGATGCCGGAGAAAAAATGGTATTCTGTAAATGTGATTACTTGTGCGGCACCCAACCTGCGGGAACGGCCCAGCAATGCAATGAATTCCGGGGATGGCGTACATATCAGTAGGGAAGAACTGCAAGCATTGTATGAAAAGCGGATGCGCAAAGTGCTGGAAATTGCATGGGCAAAAGGAAATGAGACAGTGATTCTTGGTGCTTTCGGCTGCGGTGCGTTCCGTAATTCACCTGCAATTGTGGCGCAGGCCATGAAGACGGTGGTACAGGAATATCGGATGAAATTTGAAACCATTGAGTTTGCTATGTATTGCTCAACGCAGTATGATACGAACTATCGCATATTCCGGCAAATTCTTGGCAGTATGTGAGCTGTTGATATGGTCGGTACGGAGACCTTAAATACGCACAAGTGCAGGGAAATGCTGTGTAAAAGTCAGGAGATACGGCGTACCGGACGGTGCGCTGTTCTCCGTATAATAACCTTTAGAGAATTTCACTTGAAACGAAATATAAACGAAATTGCGAACGCGAATTTCGCTTTGCGCGAAATGAAGGATGAATCAATAAACGGAGGCAGGGATAAGATATTATATAGCGGACTGCCACTTTTATCATAGAAATCTACTTACGGAGATGGATAATCGTGGTTTCGAGTCAGTTGAGCAGATGAATGAGGTAATGATAGAAAAGCGGAACAAGAAGGTACATGCCCACGATGAAGTTGTAATTCTTGGTGATTTATCGTTGGGCAGTGGACAGGAGACGAATCAGGTTCTGCGCCGCCTAAAGGACAAGCTTTATCTGATTCGTGGAAACCACGATGACAGGTACTTAAAGGACAAGGATTTTGATGCCTCTCGATTTATGTGGATCAAGGATTATGCGGAAATCCATGACAATAAACGCAAAATTGTGCTGATGTATTATCCGATTTTTTGCTACAACGGCCAGTTCCGGCGTGAATCGGATGGAACACCTCTGACTTATATGCTGCACGGACATATTTATAAGACTGAAGATCAAGTACTGGTGGACAGGTTCTGCGCAGAAACTAGAGCGACCATACGGAAGAGTGTCCATCAGGAAGAAGCACAGCCGATGCCGTGTCAGATGATCAACTGTTTCTGTATGTATTCGGATTATACGCCGCTGACACTGGAAGAGTGGGTGGAGTGTGACCAAAAACGACGTGG